>ERZ773049.960-NODE-960-length-16982-cov-11.124948_pt1 | contig 16982 bp, 12 predicted proteins | sample MGYA00580633_ERZ773049 | MGnify/ENA primary metagenome ERZ773049 (study PRJEB29015, sample SAMEA2737991) | human oral metagenome | biome: human oral; feature: human-associated habitat; material: dental | place: China | collected 2066 ... | reverse complement strand
CCCACACCAGGCAAGACATGCAAGGGTTGATGTAGATTCATGCTCCACTCCTTTCGTTGGTTTAATGATATTCTCTCTGAATGCGGTCGCTGAGAAGACAAATCACCTCATAGTTAATAGTCCCACGGTAGGTCGCTACCTGAGTAGCTGTGATTTCCTTGCCTCCGTCAGAGCCAATCAAGATTACCTTGGTTCCAAGTGGGTAAACCTTAGGCAGACGAATGGTGATTTGGTCCATCGAAACCCTGCCAACGATTGGGCAAGCTTGGCCATCTACCAAGACGGAGAAATTCTGCATATCTCGTGTCCAACCATCCGCATAGCCGATTGGCACGGTCGCGATGACTTGCTCGCTATCCGCTTGATATGTCGCTCCGTAGCCCATGCAAGCTCCAGCTGGAACTGTCTTGACATGAACCAAGGCAGATTCCAAGGTCAAGGCTGGTTTCAAGTCATAGGGTAAGTCCAAAACCTCTCCGCTAGGATTCAGACCATACATGGCATCTCCCATACGGACGGCGTTAAAAATGGTCTCTGCATGCCAAAGAGTCGTTGCCGAATTACTGGCATGAACCAGCTCTGGAAGACCTTTCATACTTGACAGAATGGTTTTAAACCGTTCTAACTGCTCATTAAAGTAGTCGTCTAATTCCTCGTCTGCAGTCGCAAAGTGGGTGAAAATCCCTTCAACACGAGCACCATGTTGTTGGAGCAAGTCTTGAGCCTGCTCAGCTTCACGAGCCTCTCTAAAACCAATCCGTCCCATTCCTGAATCAATCTTGAGGTGGACTGTCAAACCAGCTAAATCAGCTTCCTTAACTAAGAGTGCTTGAATCCACTCCAGTCCAGCCACAGTCAAGGTGATATCGTATTCTTTAGCAAGAGAAACAGCTTCTAGATCAGAAACTCCTAAAATAAGGATTCGTTTGCCGAGTCCAGCATGTCTGAGTTCAATGGCTTCATCAATATTGGAAACACAAAAGCCATCAACATCATCTTGAATAGCCGTCGCAACAGCAACAGCTCCATGCCCATAGGCATTAGCCTTGACTACTGCAAATTTGAGCGTTCCTTGAGGGATATGAGCCCCCATTTGCTGAATATTTTGTCGAATAGCTCCCAGATGAATCAGAGCCTTGGTTGGTCTATGTGGACTAGCTTTCATGATTTTCCTCCAAAATGACACTGGCTGTCACAAACTGATCGGTATGGCTGATAGATAGCCAAATCTTTCCTAAAAATGGTGCCTGACTAAAATAAGGCGCCCCGCGTTCATTGTTCAAGACTTCCAAATCTTGAAAACCGAGCTTGCCAATACCTGTTCCCATAGCCTTGGAAAAGGCTTCTTTAGCCGACCAGCGACCAGCTAAATATTCTATTTGCCTGCGTCCTTTAAGACTGTTAAATCGTTCCATTTCCTTAGCGGTCAGAACGCGCTTAGCAAAGTCTTCATGTCGTGTAACTGCTCTTTCTATCGAAGCTAATTCTTCGATGTCAATTCCATGTCCAACTATCATTCTCATCAAAAGGAGTTGAGATTCCCCAACTCCATCCTTTTCACTTATTTTGTCAAGGTAGCATAAATTTCTTCTACCAAGGCCTCTGTATTTTCCCAACCTAGACAAGGATCGGTAATGGAGCAACCAAAGACCTCTGGTTGGTTTTGACGACCATCTGCTAGGTAAGACTCAATCATAAAGCCTCGAACTATCTTTTTAATCTTCTCATTCCAATCACGATTTTGCAAGGTCTGGCGAACAATTCGAATCTGCTCCATATATTGCTTGCCTGAGTTATCATGGTTGGTATCAATGAGGATAAAGGGATTTTCAAGTCCCATGGATTCATAGCGCTCAATAGCATTTAGCAGGGTTTCATAGTAAAAGTTAGGCTCATTTTTCCCATATTCATTAACTGCACCACGAAGGATGACGTGGGCCAAGGGATTTCCTGAAGTCTCCACTTCTTGACCATGAAAGAGGAAGGTCTGTTTATTTTGAGCAGCATAGATGCCATTAAACATAACACCCAAATTTCCAGAAGTTGGATTTTTCATCCCGACCGGTGCATCAATCCCTGAGGCTACAAAGCGGTGCTCTTGGTCTTCCACAGAACGAGCTCCTACAGCATGGTAGCTGACCAAATCATCTACCAAGACCAGATTTGACGGATAAAGCATCTCATCTGCCGTTGTCAAACCAGTCTCTGTAATCACGCGGTAGTGCAACTGACGAACAGCCTGCAAACCGTTAATCAGGCTTGGAGCCTTAGAGGTATCTGGTTGGTGAACCAAACCTTTATAGCCGTCTCCGTTGGTACGAGGTTTAGCTGTATAAACACGCATAACCATAAAAATCTTGTCCGCCACCTTCTTTTGCAAGGCTGATAAACGGCGAGCATATTCCAAGACAGCCTCTTCATTGTCAGAAGAGCAAGGACCAATCACCAAAAGAATTCTGTCATCTTCTCCTGAAATAATGTCTGCCAATTCTCTATCACGACGCTCCTTTAGTCGCAAGGCTTCCGCAGACAATTGAGTTTCCGCCTTAATTGCTTCAATATCGATTTCTTGACCTTTTTCAATAAATGCCATCTTATTCTCCTAGCGTTTGGTAGATTTCTCTGACAAGGGCTTCTGTATTTTCCCAGCCAAGACAAGGGTCCGTGATAGACTTGCCAAATACTTCTGGTTCGTTTTGACGGCCGTCTTCTAGATAAGACTCAATCATAAAGCCACGAACATACTGCTTGATTTTTTCATTCCAATCACGATTAATCAAGGTCTGGCGGACAATTCGAATCTGATCCATATATTGCTTACCAGAGTTGTCATGATTGGTATCCACAATGATAAAGGGATTTTCCAAGCCCATCTTCTCATACTGGGCAATGGTATCCATCAAATTATCATAGTAGTAGTTGGGAATATTCTTACCATACTCATTGGTCGCTCCACGAAGAATGGCATGGGAAAGCGAGTTCCCAGTTGTTTCCACTTCTTTTCCAAGAAAAAGGAAACTTTGTTTGTTTTGAGCAGCATAAATCCCATTAAACATGACATTGAGATTTCCAGAGGTTGGATTTTTAAAACCAGTCGCAAAATCTGCCCCACTTGCCACAAAGCGGTGTTGCTGGTCTTCAACTGAACGGGCACCAACAGCCATGTAAGAAATCAAATCATCCACAAGAGGAAGATTTTCAGGATAAAGCATTTCATCAGCCGTTGTCATGCCTGTTTCTGTGATAACACGATAGTGAAGATGGCGAACAGCTTTAATCCCGTTGATGAGGCTTGGCGCTTCTGTCGCATTAGGCTGGTGAATCAAGCCCTTATAGCCATCTCCGTTGGTACGGGGTTTGGCTGTATAAACGCGCATAACCATAAAGATACGGTCTGCCACTTCTTCTTGCAAAGCTGCCAAACGCTTAGCGTACTCAAGGACAGCTTCTTCATTGTCAGATGAGCATGGCCCGATTACCAAGAGAATCCGTTGGTCTTCTCCACGTATAATGGCTTCTAGCTCTTGATCGCGCTGTGATTTTCTCTCTAAAGCTTGGCCTTCCAATTTTGATAAGGCACGAACTTCTTCAATATTAATTTTAGGACTTTTTGCTGTAAATACCATAACTCATCTCCTTATAAAGCAAACGGATACCAAGTAAAAATTTACTTTTCACAAGGTATCCGCCTCTAAACTATCTCATTTTATTGTCTTTTACCGTGACAGTTTTTAAACTTCTTACCAGAACCACATGGGCAAAGTTCATTCCGTCCAATCTGGCTCAAATCCAGATTTTCTGGCATATTTGCTTGGTGGGCAGCGATATTACGAGTCGCTGTTGTACTGATATGGTGTTCTGCTTGTGGTCTTTCTTGTTCATGAATTTGTGCTTTCATCATCAAGCGTGTCACATCAAACTCAATCGAACCAATCATGTCATTAAACATACGGAAACCTTCTGCCTGATACTCAACAACAGGGTTGTTCTGAGCATAACCACGGAGTCCAACTGCATTACGCAGTTGATCGAGGGCATCGATATGATCTGTCCACTTGTTATCCACCACTCGTAGAATCAAGACTTTTTGGAATTCTTTAACTGCTTCTTCATCACGTAGTTTTGAAACCTGACTATCGTAAACTTGCAAGGCACGTTGGAAGAGTTCTTCCTTAATGGCCTTATCAGACAAGCCTGACAAGTCTTCCATCGTAATAGAATCTTCTGGAAGCAAGTTGTACTTAGCAAAGTTCAAAATCGCTTCTAATTTTTCGTCTTGTTTGGCACGCGCATGACCATCAACGACACGACCAATCGTGCGTTTGATCATAGCCTGAATTTCAGGTGCCAAGTCACGATCTGCAGTGATGACGTCGTAACGTTGAGCGTAGATAATCTCACGTTGTTCACGCATGACATCATCATATTGAAGGACTTGTTTACGGGTATCATAGTTATTTCCTTCGACACGTTTTTGAGCCGCTTCAACCTGACGTGTCAACATGCGAGATTCAATCGCTTCATCAGACATATTGAGACGTTCGAAGACACCTTTCAGACGCTCAGAACCAAAACGTTTCATCAAATCATCTTCAAGAGAGAGGTAGAATTGTGACTCACCTGGATCTCCTTGACGACCTGAACGTCCACGAAGCTGGTTATCGATACGACGGCTTTCATGACGTTCTGTACCAATAACACAAAGTCCTCCAAGTTCGCGAACCCCTTCACCAAGCTTGATGTCGGTACCACGACCGGCCATGTTGGTTGCGATAGTAACAGCACCACGTTGACCAGCATTCATGATGATTTGAGCTTCTTTATAGTGGTTTTTGGCATTCAAGACTTCGTGAGGAACGCCAGCTGCGACTAATTTCTTAGAAATGTAGTCACTGGTTTCAACCGCTACTGTACCAACCAAGACAGGTTGACCTTTTTGGTAACGAGCTTTAACGTCTTCGACAACAGCCTTAAACTTAGCTTCAATACTAGCAAAAAGTAAGTCTGGATGGTCAATACGCTGAACAGGACGATTGGTTGGGATTGGAATAACACGAATGTTGTAAATTTCACGGAATTCTTCTTCCTCAGTCTTACCTGTACCCGTCATTCCAGACAATTTTTTGTACATACGGAAGAGGTTTTGGTAAGTGATTGAGGCAGATGTCTTAGTTTCATCCTGAATTGGCACACCTTCTTTAGCTTCAATAGCTTGGTGCAAGCCATCAGAATAACGACGACCTTCCATAGTACGACCCGTAAATTGGTCGACGATCAGAATTTCTTGCTCTTCGCTCACCACATAGTCAATATCGAGAAGCATGATGTAGTTGGCACGAAGGGCGTTATCGATAAAGTGAGTCAGAGCTACGTTTTCGATGTCATAGAGATTTTCAAGTTTGAAGTAGCTTTCAGCCTTGTCAATCCCTGAATCAGACAAACCAATAGTCTTAGACTGCACATCGATGATGTAGTCGTCTTTGTTCAAAGATTTTACATAGTGATCTGCCATGTGATACAACTGACTGGTTTCAACAGCGTTAGCACCTGATACGATCAAAGGTGTACGGGCCTCGTCAATCAAGATTGAGTCAACCTCATCGACCAAGGCATAGTTAAGCGGACGTTGTACCATGTTTTCAGCACGAACGACCATGTTATCACGAAGGTAGTCAAATCCGATTTCTGAGTTAGTTGAGTAAGTAATATCGCACTCATAGGCTTCTTTTTTCTCCATTGGAGATTTGGCAGCCAAGTTAATCCCTACTGACAAACCAAGCCATGAGTACAATTCACCCATCTCAGTCGCGTCACGTTCTGATAGGTATTCATTGACCGTAACTACGTGAACCCCTTTACCTGAAAGAGCATTGAGGTATACCGGCATAGTCGCAGTCAAGGTTTTTCCTTCCCCTGTACGCATCTCTGGCACGTCACCATGGTGAAGAACGATTCCACCCATGACCTGAACCTTATAAGGGAAGAGACCTAGGACACGTTTAGCACCCTCACGGACAACCGCAAATGCTTCATAAAGCAATGAATCCAGTGATTCTCCATTTTGATAACGTTCTTTAAATTCAACTGTTTTTGCTTTTAGTTGGTCATCTGTCAAAGCAGCCATTTGGTCTTCGTATTTGAAAACCTTGTCGGCCATCTTTTCCAGACGACGGATTTCTCCTTTATCATTTTCGATAATTGTTTTTAAAATATTAGCCATGTTTTTCCTTACTTTAAATTCCGAATATTTTAGAATGTTCTTTTAATTTTAGCACAATTACTGATTATTTTCAAGGAAGAATCCGTGTTTATATAAGCTAAAAAAGGCTCATTTCTGTGTGTTTTTTCTGTTTGGAGCAGACTTCACAGAGGAAAATGAATAATCATTTTCCTCATCAACACCAATAATAATATAAGCATCTCTATTCACAAGATTGTTAGCCATACAAATAATATCATGTAGTAAATCAGCTTTCTTGTCTTGGGAATACCATCCTCGTTTAAAATCCCAATAGTTGCCCTCCTGATTTAGTGAAATTAACTTTTTGATATCATATTGTTCATTAAATATATACCTCCAATCATTCACAACTAACACCATTGTTACTAGCTATTCAGCAATTACATCTTCTATAATCTGCTTAACTTTTTTATTGCTTAACTGTGTGTGGAACGAAACAGTGTATCCATCGATAGTAAGTTGCTTGAAGAAAGCTTCAGCACATTTTATCTTAGCATCTTCAATACCACGAAGTGTGGACTTATTTTCTACCATCTTTGTTTCCACAATAATGTTCAATTCCTTTGTTCCGTCTTTATGCTTAACAACATACATAAAGTCAGGGCTATAGTTTTCGCCGACTATCGTAGGAATAGCAACGCTTGATTTTGGAATTTTTCCGTAGACTACAATCTCATCAATATCAGTCATGATATTAGCTTTTTCAAGAGGTGAGTCAAAAACAATCTTATCATACAGATATTTGTCTGAAGGTGTACCTTCAGCAAATTTCGTACCTACATTTCCTTGTTTAATAACATCCCTAGGCGTTCCGTCTTTGTAAGTTAATGCAGTTTCGGTTACAGGCTGAGCAGATTGTTTATACTTAAAGCGGGTTTGCATCCTCTCGATACGCCAATCTGTAAAAGCAGATACAATATTTGCTACAGAATATTCGTTTATGTATTCTTCAGGAATGTCCTTCTCCTTGGAAAGTTCACACATAGCTTTGTGAATTTCGGTAATAGGAAGGCTTGTCTGTTGGCTAATTCTTTTCAAAAACTCATTATAAGGAATAGAGCGTTTTATCGAATAAGATACACCTGTACCCTCCCTAGCAACCATCGCATTTCCTTCTGTTTCCACTTGATCTCGATGACTATACAAGGTTACATTACCGAAAATTCCAATTCTTCTCAAAATATCATACAATGCCTGCGGGATTTCATCTACCAAATCCACATCATAGAATAAGTAATATTTGTGGTTGATGCGTTCCCATAGCTCTTTTAATTCAGAGTATACAGCTTTTCTTACATGAATTATTTCTTTCTTATCCTTATTGACATCAGTAACCTTGTTGCTGCCTACTCCTGATGTAAATTCAGGATAATCAGCATAAAAAGCATCCCTGTTTTCAGTGCGAATTTCATAGTTACGATTGATGTATTTTTTCATCATCAAATCCATAAATAAATCGTCTGGGTCAACGCCTCGCTCTTTAGCCACTTTATCCAATGCCTCTTGTGAAAGTGTTAATGTTTCTGGTAACTCACCATTTATTTCTTCAACAAGTTTTTGAGCAAAATCTGCTTCTGTAAAATCTACAATGTAATTAAGCTTGAATTCCTCATTTGAAATTCGGTTACCATTTTCATCAACAGGAAGACGAAGCCCACGACCTACCTCTTGCAATTTGCTGTTATCACTTCCGCTGGAACGTAATTTTGCAATTGTGAATACATTAGGATTGTCCCATCCTTCTTTCAATGTCCATTTAGAGAACAGAAATCTTCTTATGTTGAATGAACTATCCTCTTTACGAAGCGAAATAAGACCTTTCTTATTATGAAGGATATCAGCAACTTCATTTGCAATAGCTTCATCTGAGTCACTATTATCCTGTGCAAAATAACCGGCATGACAAGCAGGAATATCGGCTTTGCTTGCTTCAAGGTAGTCTTTGTATTCCTGTTCGTTATCCGGAAGTGTTCGTAATAATTCTTCAATTTTCTCAAGCAACAATCTTTCAAACATCACTTTCAAATAAGCCTCTTTACCATCTTCTGAATCACGGTAAGAGGTTATATCATCAATGAAAAACAGTGCCAGAGTTTTAATTTTGAATTGTCTTCCAGAGAAATTCTGACGTTCAGTTTCAAAATGTCTCTGAATTGCCAACTTCAGCATTTGTTCTTGATAAGATGAAGAATAAATATCTGTGTTGAATTCTTCACCTTGATATTTAACTTGTCCGTTTACCAACTCAATGAAGTTTTTACCAATAGCACTGATTGTAAGTCCCTCAAAAGATGAATCAATTATAGAAAGCGAATCCCCCGGTGTAAGTGTATAAGTCTTTGTTTCCTCGCCACGTTTTTTGAATTGGAAAGTAGCAGAAGTTTTTGATACTACGGATAACAGTTTAACCTTTTCTTTCTTTTTTGATAAGGGTTCAAAATGTTCCTTCGCAATGCCTTTAATCAAATTTAGATTGAAGGAATCACAAGCATTAAGTTCATATACAAGGTTATTAAAGTCCTTAAAAGTTACCTTATTTCTTCCTTTGCCAACAGTTGTATCCGGGAAGGTTGCTCCATAACGAATAATAATCTGTGGACATAATTCTTCAACAATTGCTTTATATGCTTTCTGGTCACGAGAAAATCTATGTGGTTCATCAATAATTACAACAGGCTTTGTTGCTTTTAATGCATCAAAAGGTCTATAAAATCCCTCAACTAAATAATCGTAGTCTGATCGAGTAAGCATGTTACCATTTGTCAGCAACTGCATATTAACAAGTAGTACATAAATCTTGTTTGAGTTCTGGCATGAGCCCGTTACAAAATCACGTACAGCAGGAGGCATAGCTAAAAAGCCTTTTTTCTTTTTCTTTGGACTTTCCAATACGCTTAATTCGATGTCACAGTTATAGCCACACGCATCAGAAAAGTGATGTTTTACATAGGTATCATCAATAAACTGTGATGTACCTGCCTTAATTGGAAGAGAAGGTACGGCAATAATAAACTTATTAAAACCAAACTTTTTATGCATCTCATAAATTGTTTGTGTATATACATAGGTTTTTCCTGTACCTGTTTCCATCTTAATATCAAGGTTCAGGTAATCCCCATCATCTTTGCATCCTCGATAGTCAGCACGAATATTTTTTTGAACTTCCATCAAATTGTGAACCAGACGAAGTTCTTTTCTATCAAATGTTGGGTTTTCGTAGGCAAGGTGCGGTTTTATCATTGTGATTCCATCAAGGGCAGAAATTATGGCATCAACAGCTTTTTGTTGATGGTCCAATTCTCGTTCTAATATAAGTTCCAAAACCAACACCTCCTTAATATCTGACATCCAAATTTATTTTAAGATTCTTTTCAGAGTCACGGAGAATCTTTACATTCGTCTTTAAGTTTTCCATTTCTACATAATTGAAGCTGTAACCGAAGAGAACTATATTCTGAGGGTTAAATGCTCCTTCTGTATTGTACTTCTCTACAAGGGCTTTGATTGCTTCTTCTGAAAGTTCTGGATTAATAAAATATAAGTGGTTTTCACACCAATATGCTGTGTACCCAGCAAGGTCTAACATCTCACATTTATTCACAAATCCATAATTATCATGTACTAACCATGTAGTAAGCACTGTCGCAGTACCGAACTCATCATATACAGTTGTATCAGTAATAAATTCACTGTTATCAAACTTCTCAATTTTATCAAGAGTGTTTTGACTAACCTCTGCCAAGGTGTAATGTTTAAATCCAAGATCGGCTGTAGTGTTTGGATTTTCTTCTTTGATTTTCTTTGTAGAACGTAGGATTCGTTCGATTCCAAGATAATCAAGTGTATGAGGATGGTTATTCTTATCTAAAAAGGAAATCAATTTTTTTGCATTTGCTTTGTCATCACCCGTACTTGTTTCAGACTTTACATCAAGGTTTTCAGGTAATTGAATTGAAATCGTTTTAATATTCATACCCATGCTATTAAGACGCATTGCGGCTTCTGCTGTTGTCGCTGAACCAGAAAAGAAATCAACAACTAGTAAATCTTGTTTTTGTAAGCATGAAAGTAATTTCATGATTAATAACACCGGTTTAGGATAGCTCATCAAGGATTGTTCTCCAAATAACAACCGTTGTTCCTCATCGGCATCTTCATTTGATCCCCAACCTGTTTTTTGTAAATTAGAGCTAATAATATCATAAGAGTATCCAGATTCGTCATTATCACCAACACGTAAAAGTAAATCTTTTAAGCCTTTGTATCTTGGTTCTTTTACAATTCTTCTTAAATACAAATCACGTGTAATATACAATTCTTTGTTTAAAGCATATTCAGTCATCGCGTCTTGACCATATCGCCAATTACTCTCGATTTTTAATTCTTCAGCTAAAACACCATCTTCTATTACCAAATCTGAATGAAGAACTAAATTCATTGTTGTATCAGAAATGATTTCGCCCGCATTCATACGAAAATTTTTATCTCGGTATTTACTTTCTATTCCTGCAGGAATCACACGGATATCCCTACCGTTAGATGCATTGACACAAGGATAGGTTGCTTCTTCACTGTTAATTTCACCAATTAACCCTGAAAACTCTTCTTTGCGTTTTGCATAAACCAAAATATATTCTTTTATGTTAGTAACGCTATCAGCTAAATAACTGCCTTTTTTCTTTTTCTCCCATACTAATTGCGCAACAAAATTCGTTTCACTAAAAATATCATCACATAATAGTTTTAAATTGCCTTGTTCGTTATCATCTATAGAAATAAAAATAACCCCATCTTTATCAAGTAGATCCTTAGCTAACTGTAATCTTGGATACATAAACATCAACCACGCTGAATGTGACGCACTGCCCCTGTTTGTCAAATCTAGAATACGCTGTGCTTGTTCCTCATCAATACTAAGTTTCTCAACAAGTTCTTCAACAGTAAAGTTAAACTTATCATTATACACAAATCCATCAGAGCCGGTGTTATATGGTGGATCGATATAAATACATTTCACTTGCCCTGCGTACGATTTAAGCAGGTGTTTTAATCCATCAAGATTATCACCACTGATATACACATTTTCGCTGTTGACATTTTCAGGAAGACTGTTGTGTGCCTCATCAGGAACGATTACTGTTTCAGTATCAAGTGATGCTAGCATTTTTGCATAGTTTTTACCTAAAAACTTTAATTCGTATCCCTCACGGGAAATATCAATCTTATCCTTTAAGAATTCGGAAAATCTTACCATGTCAAAAGTACCATCGGCACGAAAGCATGATGGAAAATTTTCCTTCAAAATGTTTATTTCTTTCTGGTTTGGTGTAACTGTTTCATTCGCAGTCATAATATCTCTAATCATTTTGATTTACTCCTTACTTCAAAATCAAGCCATGCCTCTTCAACGCCTGTATAGTCAACATCGTTTTTAAGGCAGAACTCTTTTATATTTTTCATAGCATTAAGGTTAGGCTTTGCTTTGCCACCTTCCCATCTATTCACAGTAGAAAATGCCACTTTAATTTCTTTAGCAAAGTCTTGCTGTGTCATAAAGCATCGTTGTCTAATTCTTTTAATTTCATCTGGAAATCTCATTATGCATCTCCTGGCGTAAATATTTCAATAATATAGCGTTATTATATCATATGATTATGAATTTTTCTACCTCCTGTGACTAACTCGTATAGTTGCAGGATATTTTTTATCTTTTTTCAAAAAACGTCCCTTTTCATCTTCTCCCAAGGCTAACAGATAGAAGGACAGAAAAAGTCCTTCAAATTCAAGAAAACAATGACCCATCTGAATGGGTTATCTTCAAGAATGTTCATGAACCGATTATAGATCAAGAAACTTTTGATATTGTCCAGCGAATCCGAGATGGTAGGCGAAGACTTATACCTATGGGTGAAATGCCTGTATTGAGTGGAATGCTATTCTGTTCCGACTATGGTGCTAAACAATATCAAGTCAGGGCAAGAGGTTGAACACACGAGCAGGAACATTACGTATGTGCTACATACAGAAAAATCAAAGGTGGTTGCTCTTCTCATCAGATTCATAATGTTCAGGTTGAAGAAATTCTGCTTAAAGAAATAAGAAAGATTACTGCTTATGCCCGTGAACAAGAAGATAAATTCGTAGAGCTTGTAACCAAGCAAAGCAAAAAGGAACTGAACCAACAGCTTCATAACAACCACAAGGAACCGGAACAGGCAACTACAATAATCACAAAGCTTGATACAATTATCCAAATACTTTATCAGGATAACATTGATGACAAGATTTCTGATGAACGATTTATGAAGATGACTGAAGCCTATGAGGCAGATCAGAAAGAATTACTTAAGCGCAAAAATGAGCTAAAGTCTTTCATAGTAGACCAGACAAAAGAGCAATCCTTGAATGTAGACTCATTTCTCAAAGTGGTACGAAAGTATACTGATATTACTGAAATCACGGGTGAGATTATTCGAAGCTTTGTTGAGAGAATTGATGTTTACAAGCCTGAAAAGATACCGGGAACAAGAATCAAGAAACAGACAATATGCATCCATTGGAATTTCATTGGTGCAGTTGATATTCCCACAGAATAAACAAAAACGGCATAACCTACAATGCTGTAAGTTATACCGAATTTTTAAAGGGTTAAAAATCCCTTAGTGAGTCAACCTAACCTTCTTCTTTTTATTCTTTTATTTACGTTTTCTTGCGATGAGATGGATTGGTGTTCCTTCAAAAACAAAGGCCTTGCGGATTTGATTTTCCAAGAAACGCAGGTAAGAAAAGTGCATGAGTTCTTCTTCGTTAACAAAGATGACAAAGGTTGGTGGTTTAGTTGCCACTTGAGTCGCATAGAAAATCTTGAGACGTTTTCCTTTATCTGTCGGTGTTGGGTTGATGGCAATGGCATCCATAATCACATCGTTCAAGACAGCTGATGGAATACGTGTGTTTTGACTTTCGCTGATTTGCTTGATCATCTCAGGAAGTTTGTGGAGACGTTGCTTGGTCAAGGCTGATACAAAGATAATCGGTGCGTAAGGCAGGTATTGGAACTGCTCACGGATATCTTCTTCCCAGTTTTTCATAGTGTGGTTGTCTTTTTCAAGTGTATCCCACTTGTTGACCACGATAATCATTCCTTTACCAGCTTCATGGGCAAATCCTGCGATACGCTTGTCGTATTCACGAATGCCTTCTTCCGCATTGATGACCATCAAGACCACATCTGAACGGTCAATAGCACGCATGGCACGCATGACAGAGTATTTCTCAGTATTTTCATAAACCTTACCAGACTTACGCATACCAGCCGTATCAATCATGGTAAACTCTTGGCCATCTGTATCTGTAAAGTGGGTATCAATGGCGTCACGAGTTGTTCCAGCAACGGGACTGGCAATGACACGGTCTTCTCCCAAGATAGCATTGATCAAGCTTGATTTTCCAACGTTTGGACGACCAATCAAGCTAAACTTAATGACATCTGGATTTTCTTCTTCGTATTCATTTGGAAGATTTTCTACGATGGCATCTAGCACATCTCCTGTACCGATACCATGGACAGATGAGATTGGCAATGGTTCACCCAAACCAAGAGCATAGAAATCATAAATATCATTTCGCATCTCAGGGTTGTCCACCTTGTTAACTGCGAGGATAACTGGTTTGTGGGTCTTATATAGCTTACGGGCTACGTATTCGTCTGCATCGGTAATTCCTTCCTTACCAGACACGACAAAGACGATAACATCGGCTTCTTCCATGGCAATTTCTGCCTGGTGCTTGATTTGTTCCATGAAAGGAGCATCGACATCATCGATTCCTCCTGTATCAATCATGCTAAAAGAGCGATTGAGCCACTCACCCGTTGCATAGATACGGTCACGTGTCACTCCTTCGACATCTTCTACAATGGAGATTCGCTCACCAGCGATCCGATTAAATAGGGTTGATTTCCCAACATTGGGACGTCCTACAATGGCAATAGTTGGTAGGGCCATAATTTCTCACTTTCTACAATAACTTCTTCTGTTCAAGATTTTTTCTAGTTGAGCTTGGTTCAGCTTGACCAAACTGTTCTGCTAGGCGCTGACTCCAGCTTGTGGTCGCACGCGCCCCAGCATAGTCAGCCTGTACTCGGTCATAAGCCTCAATCACATCAACTGTTTGTTCCTGATATTCTTCCTCAAACACCACTTGATGCAATGGCAAGCGAGGTTTGACTTCATGTTCTTCATTTGGTATTCCCAGTGCCATCCCAAAGACAGGATAGGTGTAGTCAGGCAGATTAAAAAGCTCTGCCACCTCTTCTGACTTGTATCGAACTAAACCGATAATGACACCACCATAGCCCAAGCTTTCAGCTGCCAGCAAGGCATTTTGTCCAGCAAGAGCAGCATCGACCGAACTAATCAAGAGCCCTTCCACCCCTTGAGGTTGAAATGTATCCGTATGGAGTCGTACTCCCTTTTCTGCTCGGTTCAAATCTCCGACAAAGAGAAGAAAAACAGCTGACTGGCGAATGGCTTCTTGAGGCACCAATTCATACAAGGCATCTTTCTTCTCTTGACTTCTTACCACAATCACAGAGTAAGATTGGAAATTCTTCCAAGACGAGGCCATCTGGGCCGCTGTCAAGATTTTAGTCAAGTCCTCCTGAGGAAGGCCTTGCTCCTTAAATCTGCGCACTGAAGTGTGAGCCTTCATTAATTTGATTGTTTCTGTCATCGACGGTTCACTCCTTCTAAACGAGTCTCCTCAGCCAAATAACGGATGCGTTCCATGACCCGTCTGGCTTCCCAGGTTTCGTCATTTCCATGCTTTCCTTTAGCGAAATGTAGCTCCAATTCTTCAAAGTTGAAGTTGGAGGTAAAAAAGGTCGGTAAATTTTCCTGCATCCGGTATTGGAGAATGACTTGCAGGATTTCATCACGTACCCAAGCTGTTGATTGCTCGGCACCAATATCATCTAAAATCAGGACTTCAGAAAGCTTAATCTCATCCACCAAGGTCTTCACATTACCATCACCGATAGCATTTTTGACATCGATGACAAAGCTAGGATAGTGGAGAAGAGTTGAGGAAACCCCACGTTTTTCTGATAAATCATAGGCTAAGGCAGCCATCATGAAACTTTTACCCACGCCAAAGTCTCCATACAAGTAAAGACCTTTTTGAATAGCTGGATATTGCTCCACGAAAGCTAATAGCTTTTCAAAAATTGGCAAGCGCCCCAAATCATCCAAGTCTACTTGAGCCAAACTAGCTTTCTTGAGAGTAGCTGGCAGATTGATTAACTTGAGGCGGTTTTTAATAGCCGCTTCTTTTTCAGCCGCGATTAGTTCAGGAGTTTCTTCATAAGAAACATCCGCATAGCCATGATTCATAACCAAAATCGGCTTGTAGCCTTTGGCAATATAATCCGTATCCCCACGGAGAAATTTGTCACGCTCGGTGATGTACTGATTAAACTTGGAGATACTGCGGTTCAACTCGTCCTGATTGAGGGACTCCTGCTGGATAAAGGCCGCAACATCAGGGTCCTTCATGATTTTCTGGACTAAATCTTGATAATGAAAACGGCTAGGTTGACGCTTGAGTACGTCTCCGACACTTTCCATCTAATCTCCTCCTTTTTCTAATCGAGCTAATAGTTCTTGTTTCTTACGTTCTAGTTCCAGACGAGTTTCCTCGCTGGTTTCATTCTTATAATTTGGATTGCTCCACTTGGGTACATTGGACTTGGCAGGACTCGGTTTACTGCTTTTTTGAGCCTGATTCTTTTGCCCACGCTCACGAATGCGCAAGACTGCCTCTTCTGCCGAATGAATCTTTTGATAAGCATAGTCATTGGCTACCTTCATGGCATATTTCTCATTGATGTTTGCCGAATCCACCTTATTAAAGGTCAATAAGAGAATGATATTGATGACTTCGTCCAGCAAGCCCAAGCCAACCATCTGTTGCAAGAGTTCTCTTTCTGTTTGGGTAATGGTCCCCTTGCGTGTCTGCTTGATTTCTGCCAAGAACTGCAAGGCGGTTTTACTTTTTGCTTCTTTGATAATGGTTGCTTCCTTAGGACTAAAGTCAGAGGAAACAGGTTTTTGAGCGATTTTTTCCCGCATTCGTTTGGTTGAAATAACCTGAGAAACAGCTGTTGACTTGGCCAATTGATAGGTTTCAAACCAAGTCCATTTCTTCTCCTCGGCAATGGCAAAGAGGTTTAAGACATCGGACTGCTCATCCGCAAAACGAAGCCCATCTCGAGCCATAAGCTGACGAAAATGGTCCAAGTCAAAATCGTTGGCCACTTTCTTCTTAAGACCGAGGTATTCTTGACTTCCCAGTTCTGCCAAATCTGGAAAGACTTGATTGAGTGAGACAGGTATTTCTTCTCCCTCAGCACTTTCAACTTTCAAATCCTCCACAGCTGCATCGCCAATCTTTTTCTCCAAAAGTCTGCGATAAACAGGATGTTCCAAGAAGTCCTGACTAGAAATAGGAGCATGAAGGGCTAGCTGATAAGCATCCCCATTTTGATAGAGGGTCAAGAGATTGAAAGCAGATAGGATTTTCAGGGATTTTATCAGTCTATCCATCCCAAAGTTGAGATGGTTGAGAATGCTTGAAAAAAGATATTCCTTTCTACCATTATCCCAAAAACTAATCGTATAAAGATAAAGGCTCAGCGCCTCCTGACCGATAATCGGGAGGTAGCACTGTACCAGAGATGAGG
>ERZ773049.959-NODE-959-length-16992-cov-4.427880_pt1 | contig 16992 bp, 10 predicted proteins | sample MGYA00580633_ERZ773049 | MGnify/ENA primary metagenome ERZ773049 (study PRJEB29015, sample SAMEA2737991) | human oral metagenome | biome: human oral; feature: human-associated habitat; material: dental | place: China | collected 2066 ... | reverse complement strand
CCAAAACGCATTGCATTTAGCACCAAAACGCATTGCATTTAGCACCAAAACGCACCGCATTTAGCAGCAAAACGCACTACATTTAGCAGCAAACAGCCCAATAACTGGTGCAAACGGCGTTTGCTTTAAATAAAAATTCATTTTGTTGCATGCACAGGCTACTCCCTTTTTGCATCAAAACCAACCCTCGCGAGAATCGATTTTTTGCGGATAGGCTAGCGGTTGGTGGACAAAAAGGGCACTCACAATGTTAAATTTCTTACTGAAAACAAGACAAAAATGATTGAAGCATATAAACGCACATAAACAACAATACGGAAAGCCTATACCCTTAATACTACCGGCTTGAGCAATTGCAAGGCACGCCGCTCATGGTCAACGGAAAAAGCATCATGCAAACGAAAAAGCAATTTGCCCTTGAGTGTCTGTTTTCAACTTGTAGGAAGGACATTGAGCCCCAATCAGCCATTAACCCACTTATCAAATACCATAAGTCGCTTCCAACGCTCCCTGTTCATCATCCGTTTGCCTTGTCGGCATCTTGCCCCCTCCTACTCATGAAGCCATCATGTGCCACGTTAAGGGAAAAAGACGGTCAGGATGTTCAACAATCAAACAAAATCCATACAGATGCTAATGCAACGATTTGGGCAGAACGACTCCCACAAGGCCGTTTTTTGAGACTTAACCATGTTTTGGCACAGACAACAAGGTCAACTTTCTAATTTTGCCGTATCTCTGTCCCGTATTTCGTTCATGTGCGTGGCCGTTTATCCTGGCCATTCAGCACAAAAGCAACAACTCCCAACCATATTATAAAAACATTAAAAACAAGATGCGTCGGCTTGAACGAAATGTCCTTTTACACCCCATATCTCTCTGATTGCATACCATATTTATTGGTTATAGTTGGTTTTCAGCATAAAAAATGGGATAGATGACGACGGACAAGTAATCATCGCCACCCTATTTTTATGAATATTGTAACAGAAAAAACATGCAAATCATTTGACGAAAGTAAAAAATATCGTAACTTTGCAAAAAGTAAAGCTAAGCCATGTAAAACCATTAATATTGCCGTTTGCTTTGGGCTTGTCACTTTCAACAGCATATTCAGAAGGGTTTAAGAAACCTAAGATAATACGCGACATGACGTGGTAAGACATATTTAAGAGAACGGGTTGCATGAAAGAGAGGTAGAAATAAGAATATTATAACGTTAAAACAACCATCGAAAAGCAATGGCTATAAGCTTTTATGTATGCAGACTATTTACGTAGCACTGACAACAGGGCGATGGCGAAGCTGCACACACAATGATTAGATAAAGATTAACAATAAAATGCCTGAAAACCGGTGATGCCTGACTGCATGCCGACTTGCCGACAACCCACCAACAAACGGGGAACATTTTCGTTAAGCCAAATGAACAATGTCGAGCTTGCTCGGACATCGTCATGACAAGGAAACGCACTTATCGAGAAACGAGAAAAGAAGTGTTTTACTTGCCATGTAGAACACCAACACCCCAAAACACATGTCGGCCGCTGCAATAGAGAAACTGGCACAACAGAATAAGGCGCATTATAATAGAAGAGGAAGATAAACAGAACATGACAACAACAAAACGCTTTTTCGCCCCATTTACTGCACTTCTTGCAGTGGGAACCGTGGTATGTACCATGTACAGTTGCCGCGAGAACGGCATTGAAGACTACAACAACGCCGACGACAATCTATTGGTTAAGGTAGCCACAAACGACGTGCAAAACGACGAAACCATGCGCCAGGCACAGGCCGACGAGCAGAACAGGCCTGCCAGTGCACTGCAACTGCCGCAAGGCATCGGTGTGGAGGACCTACAAACGCACCCAATTTATTTCGACAATGAGGCGGGCATGAATGCCTTTCTTGTTGAAACGGGCGCAATGGGCGTAAATCCCACAAAGACAGCTGCCGCCACACGCGGCAAAAGAACAAAAGCCATCGAACAAAATTTCACGCTCTCGGCCATGCGAGCCAACAAATCAGCTGGGCTGAACATCCCATTCAACTGGATGGACAACGTCACATTCGCAGCCAATGGCCTGCCGCTTGCAAAACATTTCTGGGCAAAAAAGGAACCCTATGCCCAATTCTTTGCCGTAGTGCCTATGGCCACAGCCGCCAATGGAATGGGAAAAATGGTTCATGCCGACAATAAAACAACGATAAACTTCACCGTCAACCCCGATGTGCGCAAACAAGTGGACTTGCTGGCAGGTGTTTCGCCCGTGGTGTATTACGACGGTGGCGGCAACGCGCCAAATGTAGCCCTACCCTTCCGCCATGCACTTACGGCCGTTAACTTCCGCGTAGGCAACATCGAGGTAAAGAAAGCAAAGATAAAGAGCGTCAGGTTCAAGAAAGTCTACAGCCGGGGAACGTTCGTGTTTGGAACGCACAACACGCCGGGTACGTGGAAAGGGCACGCTGACGAACGAGACTTCGCACTAGAAAACCTCGACATCCCCGTAGACATGGCTGGCGACTATGTGGTGGGCAACGACAAAGACAATTTCACATTCATGTTCATACCACAAAAATTGGACAACCGAGTGGAAGTGGAAGTGGCCTTCAACAATGGGGCGGTGCTAAAAGCAAAACTCAAAGGAGAATGGAAACCAGGCATGACCAAGACCTACATCTTAGACGACAAGACTGGCGACTGGGCCTATGTGTTCAACATGAGTACCATCAATGGCGAGACTTTCGTAGACCAGTTCGACCAAGACCAACAGTTTTCTTTCACGGTGCAAAGCTTCCGAAGTACCATTTCGTCTATCAAGGACTTTAAACAACAACCTGTGCAGTGGGACATTGTGGGCTACCAAACGGAGGTTGGAGAAGGGAATTGGGGCACCTTGCAAAAGGGGTTGCCCTCGTGGATACGCTTTGACAGGCTTGGAGGACCGGGAGGCATTACTCAAGACGTCTGTACGGGCGTTGCCGTGCACGTATCTGAAACGAACATCGACGACCTGTTAGCACAACGAAACAAGGGATTAGCCAAAGAACAGCATGCCCCAAGCGGCTATTGTCTCGCCAACGACAATGGCGTTTACAATAAGGCTACCATGACAACAGCCAACACCTATGTCGTTTCTAAGGCTGGGACATATTCCATACCCTTGGTCGTGGGCACTTCGTTTGTGAAAGGCAAAGAGATAAAACATGCCTATGACGTGCTGCCTGGATATGACGACCAACTGATGACCACACCCTACTTACGCAAGCAGATTGGGAAAAAAGGCAGTCTTTCAGCACGGGTGTTGTGGAGCGATCCCGAAGGGGCAATCAGCTCGGTTAACCTAAACGAAGACCTGCTGTTCTTTACCGTTGATAAGAATAAGGTGAAGACGGGAAACGCCGTAATCGCCGTGCAGGATCAAAAGAACAAGATTGTATGGTCGTGGCAAATATGGTTCACAGACGAGAACGTTTCGCTTAAAACAATGAACCTAACCAACAAATGGGGAAAATCTTTTAAGTACATGCAAGAACCCCTAGGCTGGACCTACACCAAGTGGAAACGCATCAAGGGCCTGCACAAACCCGAGCGCGTTAGGCTGAAACTGCGCCAGACGGGGAGCGGCAAAACGCTGCACATCATCGTAAAACGCAACCATGAACTTTGGGATGGCTATACTGCCTTGTATCAATACGGCCGTAAGGACCCATTCCTAAGCACGGCTTCAAAGCGTGAGCTGTTTGCCTTCAAAGCCTTGGAGAACGGCGACTATGGCTTGCTCATCAAGAACCCTACTACCTTTGCACTGGGTCCCATCACCTATAAGGCAAGGTATTATCACAGCCTTTCCGACAGGGAAGGAACCTACTGGGACGGAAACAGCGGCAGCCCCTTCTTCGGACGCTCCGAAAAGATGAGCTTCGACCCCTCGCCACGCGGCTTTAAGGTCCCCCCATCCAGCCCTTATTTCAATGGACCAAAGGGTACGTTAAAGTACCATGTGCTTGTGGAGAGCCGAGCGGGCATCATCATACAACCTGAAAACGGCAACGACTGCATGTTGATACCTTATCACTATGTACTTAACGAGAGTGGGCAATTGTGTGAAGAACCGGGGAAAGCACCTGGTGGTGAACGTAAGTACAACGCTTTCTGGACGAGCAGCTACCACAAAAAGGTGGAAAAGTCGTTCGAGACGGTATGGTTCAACCACGAGGCGCATAGCTTGAAGGCCTCAAATCTTCTGCCCGAGGGGTATAGCATACGCTCCATCGTTGATTTTTACGATTATTCCAAGTAGAAATAAAGCTTTGGCGGGGCATGGATAAGGTGCAAAAACACCTCCTCACACATGCCCCGGCTTAGCTTACCACATAAAAGAACAAATGAAGGGCAGTGTGGAGACAGCTCTGCTCACAATACAACCTGCGATGAAAAAGACAGAAATAAGCCTGGCGCAATATGTGAAGCCCAGTATTGAGTTGAGTTACGCCGTAAACGAATGCATATTGTTGACCACTAGCCCAGGTGGAAAGGTGGACACCGAGATTGTAGACGATGGCGAACAGGATGAGGAGGATCCCTTCTAGGGAACTCCAACAAATGCCTTTGGCGGCTATTTGGGCCATTCCCGGCATCTTTGGTTCACGGCTTTCAGCTGCAAAACGAATCGTGCTGCTTTAACCCCAACCGGTAGCTGTACCGTTTATCAAACAATTAAAGCCGTTTTCATCTCTCCCTGTTCATCTTTCGTTTGCTTGTCGGCATCTTGCCTGCCTTATTCTATAGCGTAGACCGCCACGTTTCAAGAATAGGGCAGACTAGATGCTCAACAATCAAACAAAATCTACACAGGCTCTAACGGGCCGATAGGGGCTTCTCTGCCTTGTTGTTAAGAAGATTGGGATTTGAATTTAACTTTGTGGTGATAGTGTTGGCACGAACTAGGGTGCTGACACCTGACATAGGCTTCGTTCCACAGGGCAGCGGGGTGATAGGGTTGGCACAAACCAGGGTGCAAACACACGTAAGACACGCCTGTGCATACACAATGCTATTGCATCGTTAGCCATACCCTTTCAAAAAGCGGACAAGAAACCTACCAAATAAAAACCAGACACACCCTGAGAACGGCCTTAACAACAGGCCTTAAAGATAATGTGGGTCTGCTTTTAACGAGTACGACATACAAAAACGGTTCTGGATGGGTCATGAAATCGAGTACCTCAACCAAGAGCTGCTGAAAAAACGAACTTATAGTCAAACAGAATTGGGTTTGGAAAGCCATAGCTGCATTGTGAGCGAACAACTGTACTCCTTTTACTCAGCGTAAAGGTTTATGGATGCCAGGCTACGCACGCTTTGCATTCAACTAACAACTATTTTCCAAAAGCAATTCTGTTTGACTATAAATACATGCCATTTAGAATATATACCCGAAGCCCACGTTCATATAGATGGGGTGCATGGCAAAGGTGATGGTGTGGAAATCGGCATTAAAGATGTTGTTAAAGCCGTAAGTAAGGTCGGCGTTCACCGTGAAATGCTTGAAAGCACGCCACGAACCGCCCATTTGCCAGCCCCAAAGCCAGCGGCGAAGGTCGTTAGAGAAGTTGTAGGCGGCCGTTTGCCCATTGGTGAAACTAACTTTCTCGCCTATGGGCGACCCGCTGCGCAGGTATCCTTCGCTCACAAAACCCGAAAACTCGCCGTCCATTCTGTACGATACATACAGGCCTGCACGCAACTTCCAGCTGTCGCCCAGCCTATAAGCCCCTAGTACGGGCAGCGTAACGAACGAACTCTTGTAAACAGTGTTCACATCGCCCGTCCAATACCCCGAAATGCGTTGGCCGCCGTCTATTATCTCCATGCCGTAGTTCTTCACTGTGGCGGCTGTTTCCATGCCTTTCTCTTCCAACCGTAGGCCAAGGGTTATGCCGAAGTTTCTGTTGCAATCGAACCATTTGGTCATCATGCCCGCAATACTTCCGTTAAACTTCGGACTATAATCGTTTATCTTCCTTATTTCCTTTGGCAGCGGCATCGGACTTGCGCCGCCAATGTTAACGCCGGCGCGCACTTCGTATTCCCATCCGTTCTTCTCAGATTGTATTAGGCTTTCGTTGCGTTCGTTTTGTGCAAAAACAGCTGTGGCAGGTGCAAAGGCCACGAGCGCAAGGGCCAATAGTATATGTTTACTTTTCATCATTAAGCTTTATTCGTGAAACAATTGCATCTCGTCTACCCACAACGTGCTGCCAACTGCGCCGCGGAAGAAGGCTCCGCCTTGGCTCGAAGACATCACGATGGCCAAGTTGTACTTGCCGCTGCGTAGCTTTTCGGGGTCGAGCGTACGCCCCTCAACGCTCTCAAAGGGCATAACAAAGCGTGTCCACTGGTCTGTTGCCTTGCGTTCTTTCACTTGTGCTATCATTACAATGTTGGGATGCGTCTTGATATTGGTTCCGTCTAGGTAAGGAACGTCTTTCGTGCTTTCGTACATCACGGCGTAAATGTCGAAGGTGTCGCGTTCATTTGGCAATACCGTGTTGGTCTTGTCGGTAAAGTCTTTTCCTGGTTGGTATTTGTAAAAGCCTGATATGGCGATGGGCTTGTGGCGATATGGTAGGCCGAAATGGGTGGATCTGGCCATGTTTATGATGTTGATTTGGAAATCGCCCAGAAACAAATTGCCTGCTGCGAGTGGCGCGCCGAAACCAATACCGATGGGTCCGGTGCTTCTTGTTACCAGCTTTGCACACTTCCCCACGTACCCTTCGTCGTCTTGCATGGTGGGATAATCCTTTGGCGAGGCGTCGGCGTTGGTTATCATGAAACCTGCATTTCCGCTGTTCCACTCAATTTTCGAACCGTCAGCAAGCTGTTCGTAGAGCTTTTCGAACTTTTTAAATTCCTCTCCCGTACCCTCGTTCTTATAAACGTAATAGTCTAAGCCCTCGAAGTGGTATTCGGTAGGCACGTCGTTAGAGATGAAAGTAACGGTGTATGTCTTCTTCCACTGCCCGTCTTGCGAAGTAACTACATACGTTTGCGGCGCAGTAAAGTCCCTTTCTGTCCCGCTGGCAGGCGATATTGTCGCCCCAGGGGTAAGTTCAAAGCGTGGGGCTAGTTTGCTGCGGTCTTCCCATCCGTTGATATAGAGTTTCACTTCGTCGTTAGTTATCACCGGTTCGCGTATCAGCAAATTGCCGTCAAGGTGAAAGGCAGTGATGTCCGCCTCGGTGTTCAGCGCTTCTTCGCGTATGCAAGCCGTAGAAATCGTCGCTAACGCGAGTGCGGCGACTATGGCTTTAAATGGTTGTAGAAATCTCATAAATACTAAATTTATTGATGTGTCGCGGCGCAGAGCAGTGCATCGCCCTACGCAACGTTGCTTGTCAAAAGACAAAACGCACTGCAAAAATACGACAAATATTTTAAAAAGCCGTGATTTTCAGTGCGATTATAAGCCTTACTTAGTATATTTCAAAGAGATACAAACGGCAAATTCAACGGCTAAACATTGGAAAATAGGAAAGGAATGCTTATCTTTGTTCCAAATAAACGATGGAATTATGCAAGTTATAACTATGCGAGAATTTAACGCCAATCAGAATAAATACTTTGAGTTGGCAGAGAACGAAGTGGTTTATGTTGTTTGGAAGGATGCACGGCTCATTGCTATTCGTGCCACAAGCAATGAAGACGACCTTTCGGAGGCAGAGTTGCAATCTATCCAGAAGGGTCTTGACGACATCAAAAACGGCAGAACGCACAGAATTCACGAAGGGGAAAGTCTTACAGAATTTCTAGAACGGACGGAGGAATGTATCAAATAGAATTTTCGGAAGAGGCTAGAAAGGAGCTTTATAAAATGATGAAGTCGGATGTGCAGGCCTATAAAAAATTTGAAAGTCTTATACCTGAACTCCAAGAACACCCCTATACAGGAACAGGACACCCACACCAACTGCGGCATGTAAGCGGTGTTTGGTCGAGGAAGTTAGACAAGAAGAACCGATTGAGATACATGGTTAACGATGAAACTGTGGTTGTGTTCGTTATTTCTGCATTGGGGCATTACGACGATAAGTAATTATAAGGGCTCCCAGTTCTGCTGTTCTTCATGATTTTTTTGCCATGACAATCAAGTTATTGCAAAGCCCAAGGCGCGGCATATATATGGCTTGTTGCAAACCTATATAAAGAAAACACGCTGCTTCTCTCAACGAGATGCAGCGTATCACTATGTTTAACTAAAAATTCTTTCTTAACAAATGAAAGCCTCACGGTTTCCATTGTCATCCGTTAAACAATCTAACAATCTACCTTAATCTAATAACTAAAAACCTAAATCTAATATTACTAACCTAAACAATCTATTAACCTTTTGACAATGCAAAGTTACAACGACTTTCGCTTTCTCGCAATACTTAGCACATACTTTCGTTATAAAATCGCGTTATTCTTGATGTAAATCAACATTGTGTGTTCGAACACAGCCTAATTAATGTTCGCAATTTGTCTGTTTTACTGCCGTTTTGCTGTATTTTTCCCCATCTTAGCAATGCATTCGTACCGCATTGGGCTGGAATATGCCTTTTTCGTAGCAACCCCAAACAGCTTTCGCAGTAACCGCATGCCACTTTCGTGTCAACCGCATGCCGCTTTCGTATCAACTGTATGCCACTTTCGTATCAACCGCATGCCACACAAGGCGGCCTTAACCTTTGGTGTTTGAATATTTTTCTGTAAGTTTGCAGTGTCGTAGCGATGCGCCAGTGCACAGCCAACGCACCGCCATACGCCCACTTGAACACCAAATACACATATTATATATATAGGATGCGAATACTGATTGTTAACACAAGCGAACGCACAGGCGGAGCTGCCGTGGCCGCAGGACGGCTTGTTTCGGCCCTAAACAACAGTGGCGTGCAGGCACGAATGCTGGTGCGCGACAAGCAAACCACCAACCCCGTGGTGGTTGCATTGCCCAAAGGCGTGCGCAATCGCTGGCGTTTCCTTTGGGAAAGGTGGACTATCTTTTGGCATCTCCACTTCAAACGCCACAACCTTTTCGCCATAGACGTGGCCAATACGGGCGCAGACATCACTTCGTTACGCGAGTTTAAGCAAGCCGACGTTATCCACCTGTCGTGGATTAACCAAGGAATGCTCTCGCTTAGCACCATCCGAAAAATCGTGAACAGCGGCAAACCCGTGGTGTGGACCATGCACGACATCTGGCCGGCAACGGCCATTTGCCACCTAACTCTTGGCTGCAACAACTTTAAGCAGCAGTGTAGGCGATGCAAATACCTGCCTGGCGGTGGTGGCGACAACGACCTTTCGGCCAAGGTGTGGAACAAGAAAAAGCGCATATACGAGAAAAGCGACATCCATTTTGTGGCATGCAGCCGATGGTTGGCCGACCAAGCGCGCCAAAGTCAGCTGCTGCGCGGCCGCCATGTGTTTGCCATTCCCAACCCCATTGATACGCGCGTGTTTGCTCCGAAGAACAAAAAAGAGTCGGCCCAGCGCATGAACCTGCCCACAAACAAACGCCTGATACTCTTCGCCGCACAGCGAGCCACCAACGCCAACAAGGGTTTGGCTTATCTCGTTGAGGCTTGTAATCTGCTGGCGGCGCAATATCCCGACATGAAAGACAACACCGCGCTGGTGGTTCTCGGCGGAAAGGCCAACCAAGCCGTGGCCGAACTGCCCTTCCCCACCATCCCCATCGACTATGTTAGCGACACCGCCACCCTCGTTTCGCTTTACAATGCCGTGCACACATTCGTTCTGCCATCGCTCTCCGAGAACCTTCCCAACACCATTATGGAGGCAATGGCCTGCGGCGTGCCCTGCGTGGGATTTAACGTGGGCGGCATTCCCGAAGAGATTGACCATCAAAAAAACGGCTATGTGGCGCGCTATCGCGATGCAGCCGACTTGGCACAAGGCATCAGATGGGTGCTGTGCGAGGCCGATTATGCCGAACTTAGCGCGCAAGCCGTGCGCAAGGTGTTGGCCAATTACTCGCAACAGGCCGTTGCCCTTCAATATATAGAGGTGTATAATCAGGCACTCGCCTTCAAAAAATGTATGTTATGATAAGCTTTTCGGTTATTACCTGCACCTATAACGCCGCCGCCGAGCTACCCCGAACGCTCAAAAGTGTGGCCGAACAAACCTATCCGCACGTAGAACACTTGCTTGTCGACGGACTTTCTGCCGACAATACGCGCCAGCTTATCGACCAATATGTGGCCGATATGGCCCAAACCGAAAGCCTACACACCATAAAAGTGAAGGCCGAAACCGACGCCGGGCTGTACGATGCCATGAACAAAGGCATCGAAATGGCCACTGGCACCTATCTGGTTTTTATCAATGCAGGCGATGTTTTCCCCTCTCCCCAAACACTCGAAACCGTTGCCAACGCCGTTGGCGAGGCCGAAACGTTGCCTGCCGTGCTTTATGGCGACACCGACATTGTAGATGCCGATGGCCGTTTTCTTCGCCATCGCCGCCCTGTTCCGCGCCAAGGCCTGTCGTGGCGGTCGTTCAGTCGTGGCATGTTGGTGTGTCATCAGGCCTTTTACGCCCTCACTTCGCTGGCCAAACAAACGCCTTACAATCTGGCCTATCGTTTTTCGGCCGACGTAGATTGGTGCATCCGCGTGATGAAAGCAGGCCAAGCGGCCAATCTACCCCTTAAAAACGTGCAAGCGGTGGTGGCCAATTACCTCGATGGAGGAATGACCGTGAAAAACCATCGCGCCTCGCTTAAAGAGCGTTTCGCCGTTATGCGCGCGCATTATGGCCTGCCCCTTACACTGGCCATGCACGCTTGGTTTGTGTTGCGGGCGGTGGGCAATAAGCTTAAAATACGCCCGTGACATAAGCACCTCATCTATCTTTGCTGCAAAGCAACAGCATTGAATTTTCGTTCAACAATGTTTTAAAACAAGAATAAATGTAAATTAAGCAGAAATAAATGAATAAAATGCAAATAAATCCTTGCTTAAACACGCATTGTTCGATAAAATATGCTTAATTTTGTAAACGAAATCATGCTACGCCAGCAAGTGTAAGGAAAAGGTTTGGCCGGGTGCGGCCAGCCTAAGCAAGAGAGTTTGAGACATAGGAGCAGAGAGAAGAGGTATGAAAGAAGGCATTCAGGAAACAAAAACGCTTTCGTTAACGCTAACGAACTATCCCTAGTTTGCACCGCAACTGCCAAATTGGTGACTTCGTGAACGCCAGAGTTTTTAAACGTTCACCCCACTATTTGTATTGCCGCGAAGTGCAACAAACCCTCAGTTTAATCATCAATTACACAACGTGATGGTAATACAGGAACTAAGGAAAATCGCGCAAGTGCAGCAACTAAGCATGGCGCGCTGTGCGCATACATCATGCCCACACGCGCTTTCCCGAGCGTAAAGCCTTTGGTTAGTTCCATAAAACGGCCCAGTGATGAAAGCTGTGCCCTGGATTATTGTGCCCTTACCAATAACAGATACAGCAGATTAAGTATTCGAGGATAAAAACAAAACGGTGGCAATATTGCCACATTAATAAACATTAAGCAAAATGAGAGTAACACAAACATTAACTTCAATCGCCGCACTGCTTTCTTTGGCAGTGTCGGGACTGGTCGCTACATCATGTAACGACACACTGAGTGAAGACAACAACGACGGCGATACCGGCCTTTTGGTACGCCTGGACGTTGTTGACGAACAGCAAGCACGTTTGCAAGCGCAGTACGGACAAGGTTCTGAACTGCCTCGCACCGCACTCAACGAATTGGGTTTCCCCACGCAATTCACTTCGGCCGACTTGGCTTCACGCACCATCAACCTTGAAAACGACCTTGGCATGAACGCCATTCTCGTTGAAAGTACCGTCGAAGGCATCAACCCCGTTAAGCCCGAAGCCAACACTCGCGGCAATGCAATCAGCGGTATCACCACCAATTTCAACGTTTCTGCAAGACGTGCCACTGATGCCAGCGGCGTATTGGGTGCAGTAGATTGGATTAACAATGCCACCTTCGACAGTAAAGGTAGGCCCACAGGCACACAGTTCCGTTGGTCGTCAAAGAAACCTTACGCCCGTTTCTATGCCACATCGCAAACCGCGGGTACCAATGGCATGGGCCAGATGGCTTGGAACAACGGCAAAGTGGCGTTCACTCTAACCACTCCTGCTGCCGTAGAAGACCAGTACGACCTGATGGCAGCCGTATCAGATACCATACGTTATGCGGGTGACAACACTGTGCCCAGGGTTGGTTTGGCTTTCCGCCATGTGCTCACAGCCGTTAACTTCCGTATCGGCAACAACCTTTCGGCCGCTAAGAAGGCTGTAACCGGCGTTAAGTTCACCGGTGTACATGGTTCAGGTTCTTATTCCTTCACTCACAGCAAGGCTTTGGGCACGTGGACCGTCGACGGGTCAACAAGCACGTTCGAAAAGTCGGGGCTTAACCTTGCCATCAAAGGCATTGGCCAAACCATCATGGGCAATGGAACAGACAACCTCACCTTCTTCTTCATTCCCCAATCATTAAATGGCGTACAACTTGTCGTTACATTCGACGACGGCTCGAAGTTGGCAGCCAACCTCACGGGACAATGGTTGGCAGGTACCACCAAGACCTATACGCTTAGCGAAAAAAACACCGATTGGAGCTACATCTTCAACACCAGCGTCGTAGATCCTTTCCGCGTTGACAACCTCGATCGCGACACCACTTTCAACGTAAACGTAACCAGCTATCGTTACTCGGCCTCTGTTTCTGGCTCACAAACGCCCATCGCATGGAAAGTAGTAGGCTATCAGGTTAAGCAGGGAACTGATTGGAGCGCAACCCGTACGGGGCTTCCTTCATGGCTTTCGGTAAACACCAGTGAAGGAAGAGGCGGAACAGATGCCGACCGTTTCTCAATTACGGCTAAGGCAGCCACCCCAAGCGAAGTGGAAGACAAGCTTGACGAATACAACAGCAGCTTGCGCGAAGATCACGGCCATTGGCAGGGCTATAACTTGGGCATGAACGACGGTAACGACCCCGCTACCGAAGCTGGGCTTCAAAACACCGCCAACACTTACGTCATCTCAAAGTCTGGTTATTATCGCATACCGCTTTATTACGGCAACGCCATTGTAAATGGTAAGGAACGCGCAAACACATACAGGCTGCTGAACGACCACTTGGGTAACTACATCCAACGCGGACATGGCAAGATACCTAACGAGTATTGCAAATCGGCTGTGGTACTTTGGTCAGACCCCCAAGGCGCAATTACCGAAACGCAGATTCTACACCTCACGCAAGGCGACTACCTGGGCTTCCGCGTCGAGCCTTCGCGCGTTGCTAGCGGTAATGCCGTTGTTGCCGTTAGAGACAGTAAAAAAAGGATTGTTTGGTCGTGGCAGCTATGGTTCGCCAAGAAAGACGAGGTAGAAAAGACCATCGTTACCCCAAAAACCTACTACGCAAACAGAACCATCGACTTTATGCGCATGCCATTGGGCTGGACCTACACCTCTTGGAAGACGCTTAAGAACACCAACGGAGACGTAAGCATCAGGTTGGTTCTCGAACAAGAAGTGTCGGGTAAGAAAGAATATGTCATCATCACCCGCAACAGCGAAACCTTCGGCGGATATGCCGCTCTATATCAGTATGGTCGTAAAGACCCCTTCTTGAGCAATCGCGCAAAGATGGATCAACTCGACTTTAAGTTTGCCGACCTTACCCCCCTTTCTGTATCAGACAGAAAGAACCCAAGCAGGATGATACTCTACCCTACGACTTTCGCCACCGTAACGGGAAATACGCCTTCGGCTTATTACAACGAGGACAACGCTTATGGCACTCCTTTCTGGGATTACAACAACGGCAGCCAGCATTTCGGCGGTGCAGAAAAGAGCATCTACGACCCCAGCCCCGTAGGATTTAGGGTGGCTACCAGCGAAACGATTAACTTCATTGCCGACTATAAGGACAAGCTCCCCGAGGGTACGCTTATTGCCCGCAATGGCATTTTGCTAAACGTTAACAATGGCGGCGAACGCCTCTTCATGCCATTCTACAACGTATTAGACAAGGAAGGCCATGAGTTTAACAATGTTGATGACCTCGGACAAACCAGCACCTACTGGCTAACCCATCCCGGAAGGCCAAAGAACGATGCCACGTATGGTGCTAATGGTACGGTTAAAGTTACGGTAAGCTCCGCACACCTCAACTACAAAGGCACTGCCCTGCAAAACATGGGCTTGGGCATCCGCCCTGTAAAGGACAAGTTCCAATACAAATAAGTCACTTAAACTAGGTGAAAACTAAGAATTGCCCCATCGCATTTTTGCATGCGATGGGGCTTTCTTTCTCTATATAGTCCAAGCCCTACGCTGGGTTTGGAACAAAAAAACATCGTATTCTCTTCACTTTTACCTAAATTTATTTGGCCATACGCGAAAAAATACATACCTTTGCATCGCTTTTAGAAACAAAGCACGGGCGTTTAGCTCAGCTGGTTTAGAGCATCTGCCTTACAAGCAGAGGGTCGGCGGTTCGAATCCGTCAACGCCCACAACGCAGAAGTCCCGCAATCTAACATGGTTGCGGGATTTTTTTTTAGCAAACGAAGTGGGTAATACTGGCGGATTGGTTGGTTGGACCAACCGGAATTATCCGACAAGTCGGACGAGTCGGACAAGTCGGACCAATCGGACAAGTCGGACAAGTCTGACCAGTCCGACTACCCCCCACCATTAAACAAATAAACAAACATCAATATGGAAAAAGTAGTAAGCGGAATCAGGCCCACAGGAAATCTTCACTTGGGCAACTATTTCGGAGCGGTAAAGAGTTTCGTGAAGATGCAAGACGAGTACGAAAGCCTCTTCTTCATCGCCGATTGGCACTCGCTTACCACCAGTCCGAAGCCCGAAGACATACAACGCAGCGCACGCGTAATCCTCGCCGAGTACCTTGCCTGCGGCATCGACCCACAAAAGGCCAAGATATATGTGCAGAGCGACGTGAAAGAAACGCTCGAACTGTACCTGTTCTTCAACATGAACATGTACCTGGGCGAGCTGGAACGCGTAACCACCTTTAAGGATAAGGCGCGCCAACAGCCCGACAACGTTAACGCTGGCTTGCTGACTTATCCCACGTTGATGGCTGCCGACATCCTGCAACACCGCGCACAAAAGGTGCCTGTGGGAAAAGACCAAGAGCAGAACATGGAGATGGCGCGCAAGTGTGCACGCCGTTTCAACCATATCTATGGCGTAGACTTCTTCCCCGAACCACAAAACTTCTACTTTAACACGCAGGCCGTAAAGGTTCCTGGGCTTGACGGCAGCGGAAAGATGGGCAAGAGCGATGGCAACTGCATCTATCTGTACGAAGAAGATGCCGCTATACGCAAGAAAGTGATGAAGGCCGTAACCGATATGGGGCCGCAAGCAGCCAACAGCCCGAAGCCCGAAGTAATTGAAAACCTCTTTACCTTCTTGCGCATTTGCTCGGAACCCGAAACCTACAACTACTTCGACGAGAAGTGGAACGATTGTTCCATACGCTATGGCGACTTGAAAAAGCAAATCGCCGAAGACATCATTAAGACCGTTACGCCCATTCGCGAACGCATTAGGGAGTACAGTTCGAACACCCAATTGCTCGACCGCATTGCCCAAGAAGGAGCCGAAGTGGCACGTGCAAGTGCTTGCGCAACGCTTAAAGAGGTGCGCCAGATTATCGGGTTTAGGTAAGCAGGCCTGCCCTTGCAGCGCATCGTAACGAGTAGCTTGCCAACTCATCAGCTTGTTAACTGGTAAACTCGTCAACAGACAAACTGGTAAACTGGCCAGCTGGCCAACTCTATTTTTGTCCGCTTTTCAGCAAGAATTTTAACATTATGAGTGCCTTCGTTATCCACCTACCCACAACCCAGCCGCAAATAATCGATTCTCGCGGTGGTTTGTTTTGGTGCAAAACGGGGTGCCTTGTGCATGCAGACAAAATGAATATTTATTTCAAAAAACGCCATTTGCACCAGTAATTTAGGCTATTAGGTGCGAAACGCACTGCAATTTGGTACTAAACACCCTGCATTTTGCCGCTAAACGCAGTGCGTTTTGGTGCTAAATGCAGTGCGTTTTGGTGCTAAATGCAAGGTAAAATGCCGCAAAATGCAGTGCAAAATACTGCTAAATGTGAAACGAAGTGCATAAACATCCGCTGAAATAGTATAAACAAAACCCTTTCGAACCATGTTTTTACTGGCTCGAAAGGGCAAAATAGCCTTTAAAAAGTAGCTTTTTAGGGGCTAAATGCTGGTTTTGGGACTTGAAAAAATACGAGTTGGCAAGCAAAATAGAAAGGCAAAATGGTGCAAAACGCAGCCTGCGTTCTCAAAAACGCACTGAAAAATAAATTCGTAGGGCTGCAAATTGCTGCAAATTGCATGTTTTTAGGCCTAAGTTTACGCTAGAATGGGTTGGCGAACAGACCATGTTTTGTAAAATATTTTATAAGTCCGTGAGTTTTTTAGTTAACGATTTAGCGAGTTGTTAATCTACTGGGTTGGGTGGCTTTTTAGGTTGCAAGTTGATGAGGTTGTGAGTTTCTAAGTTCACAAGTTGGTGAGTTTTAAAGTTAGTAAGCTTGTGGGTTGATAAGTTTATGCGTTGATAAGCTCATCAGTTGATGGGTCGTAGAGTTGATGGTTAAGCCCTGTTAGCAGCTGTTTTGCACACGTTACACTAAGTGCAGCCATTATATCCCCTCGCCATACGGCCACAGCCTAATGCTTTTTTGCCCAGCACAGCCTTCTTATACATTCTTTTTTTACGTCATTTTGTTCTCATTTTCACATCTTTCCCACGTTCTTTATTCTTTACCACGCGCTTAACCGCCTACCATAAAATTTCATATTCAAGGTGCC
>ERZ773049.957-NODE-957-length-17034-cov-18.645444_pt1 | contig 17034 bp, 14 predicted proteins | sample MGYA00580633_ERZ773049 | MGnify/ENA primary metagenome ERZ773049 (study PRJEB29015, sample SAMEA2737991) | human oral metagenome | biome: human oral; feature: human-associated habitat; material: dental | place: China | collected 2066 ... | reverse complement strand
GCACCACCGCCAACGCCTTGCCCTCGCCGAAACGGTAGCCTTGGCGGTATTGTTCTGTTTTTGCGGGGTCGGTGATGATGTATTTTTCGCCGACGATGCCGGCCAGGTTTCGGGTGAGTTGCGATGCGTCCATAATTGAAGTGCCTTATTGTCTGTGATTGAGTTGAGGCCGTCTGAAAAACCTTTCAGGCGGCCTGGCGGTGCAGCAGGCATTATACTGCCGTGCCGACGGGGCGGACAAATTTAAACAGCTGCGGCAAGCGGGTTGAGGCCGTCTGAAAGCATTTGTACGGCGCGTGTTTTCGGGGAGGCGGGACAGTGCGGGCCAAGAAAGGCCGAAAAGGCCGTTTAAATACCGTATCCGTTGCTGCTTCTATGCTGCCTGCATCGTTTGAGGTTTACCTCGGGGTATTTAAATAATTGATATTCCTATATTCCAACAATGCCTTATCGCGGAACGGCATGAAAAAATAAATGTTAAGGTGCTTGCATTATTGCAAAAACGCGCAAACCAGGTGGCCGATATGCTATCTAAAACCGAAGTCGGCATGTTAAGATGGGAAATGTAAAGATTTTGAATCCACCAACCGCAAAGGATTAAACCATGAGCCGAGTATTATTAGTAGACGATGATGCCTTGTTGACCGAACTTCTGACCGAATACCTGACCGCGGAAGGTTTGGAGGTGCGCAGCGTGCCGGACGGCGAGGCTGGTGTGCAGGAAATCTTGTCTGGGCAGTACGACGTGGTGGTTCTCGACTCCATGATGCCGAAAATGAACGGCTTGGACGTATTGAAAACCGTGCGGGCGCAAAGCAGCATCCCGATTATCATGCTGACGGCCAAAGGCGATGATATAGACCGCATTATCGGCTTGGAAATGGGTGCGGACGATTATGTGCCGAAACCGAGTACCCCGCGCGAATTGTTGGCGCGTATCAACGCCATTTTGCGTCGGGCGCAAAACCAGCACGATCAGGGCAATGCTTCCAACAGCCTGTCGGTCAGCAATGTTACCCTTTATCCGTCGAAGCGGCAGGCCACTATCGGCGACGGTCCGTTGGAATTGACCAGTACCGAATTCAATCTGCTGGAAGTACTGATGCGCCATGCAGGGCAGGTTGTCAGCAAGGAAACACTTTCCATCGAAGCGCTGGATCGCAAGCTGGCCAAGTTCGACCGCAGCATCGATGTGCATATTTCCAGTATCCGCCACAAATTGGGCGACGCTTCATTGATCCAAACCGTGCGCGGTTTGGGCTATCTGTTTGTCAAAAACTGATTAGAAAGCCGATGCTCAGATGAAGCTGTTCCAACGTATCTTCGCCACGTTTTGCGCCGTGATTATCTGCGCCATATTCGTGGCGAGTTTTTCATTCTGGCTGGTTCAACAGTCGCAGGCCGAAAACCATTTCAACCAACAGCGTGCGATTGACGAAATCCTGCTGGCCAATGCGGTATCCGCTTTCCGTGTGCGCGGCGAGGCGGGTGCGCGCGAAATGCTGCAGGGATGGCATGAGGGGCAGGGTCCGGAAAAAATCCTCATCATCACCGGCGACGAACAGAGCGACTTGCTCGGGCGGAAAGTAGATGCCAAGCGGATTGAGAAAGCGCGGGAGTATGCGTTGGAAAATCCGGACAGTAAAAGCGTTCATTTGGAATACGGCCGCTGGGGCGAAGAATATCTGTTTTTTATCCGCAATTGGGACAGCACAGAAATCCAGCGTCGTCCGAGTCCGCTGTATATCCCCGGCCTGCCTTTGGAGCAGACGTGGCATGAAATCATCATTTTGGGATTTATTTTCCTGGTCGGCTTGGCTTTGGCCTACATTCTGGCAAACAACATCACGCGCCCCATACGCATTCTCGGGCAAGGGATGAAGCGTTTGGCGGCCGGCGAATTGGAAACGCGCATTACCCAGCTGATGGATAACCGCGACGACGAACTCTCCCAGCTGGCCATCCAGTTCGACAAAATGGCGCAACAATTGCAACAGCTGGTAGCCAAAGAGCGGCATTTATTGCACCATGTTTCGCACGAAATGCGTTCGCCGCTGGCGCGTATGCAGGCGATTGTCGGCCTGATACAGTCGCAGCCGCAGAAGCAGGAGCAATATTTGCAGCGTTTGGAGAGCGAACTGGTGCGGATGGACACGCTGGTTGGCGAACTGCTGACCTTGTCGCGTTTGGAAACGGCCAACGTCAAACTTGAAAAAGAGCCTTTGAAACTGGTGCCGTTTATGCGGAACTTGGTGGAAGACAGTCAGACTTTGGCGGAGAAAAACGGCCAAATCGTCGATCTGGTGATAGAAAAAATGCCCGAAGATGCCGAAATATTGGCCAATGAAAGCTACCTCTACCGCGCATTTGACAACGTAATCCGCAATGCCATGAATTACAGCCCCGAAGGCAGCACCATCAAAGTCCATATGCGGCAGGATGCGAAAAATTGGCTGATGGATGTTACCGATAACGGCCCCGGTGTGGCTGAAAACCAATTGCCGCATATTTTCACCGCTTTTTACCGTGCGGACAGCAGCGGCAACAAGCCGGGAACGGGTTTGGGGCTGGCCTTGGCCAAACATATCGTCGAACAGCATTGCGGCAACATCAAGGCGGAAAATATGCAGCCGAACGGCTTGCGGGTCTGCTTTATATTTCCGAAAAAAGCCTGCAATGCCTGTATAGACCGAAACCAGAGATAGCATACGAACGGTAGGCCGTCTGAAAACCGTTAAAGTTTCAGACGGCCTTACGCTTGAACAGCCTTTTATGGCATAATCCGCCGGTTTTCAGACGGCCTTTCATTCTTCAAAAAGGCCGTCTGAAAACCAGTCGGCAACTGCCGCCTTATTTCCAACCGCCGCATAGTCTGAAACCCTAACACTGCGCATTACCGCCCGGCCGAGTGTGCAGTGTTAGTGTTTTAGCTTTGCGGCTTAAACCGAAAGGACTTTACATGTTCGATAAACATATCAAAACCTTCCAATACGGCAAACATACCGTTACGCTGGAAACAGGCGAAATCGCCCGCCAAGCCGCGGCAGCGGTTAAAGTATCCATGGGCGACACCGTTGTCTTGGTGGCCGTTACCGCCAACAAAGAAGTAAAAGCAGGCCAGGACTTCTTCCCGCTGACCGTCGATTATCTCGAGCGCACCTATGCCGCAGGTAAAATCCCCGGCGGTTTTTTCAAGCGCGAAGGCAAACAGAGCGAGAAAGAAATCCTGACCAGCCGCCTGATCGACCGCCCTATCCGTCCGTTGTTCCCCGAAGGCTTCTATCACGACATCCAAATCGTAGCCATGGTGATTTCGCTTGATCCCGAAATCGATTCCGACATCCCCGCCATGATCGGCGCGTCCGCCGCATTGGTATTGAGCGGCGTACCGTTTGCCGGCCCCATCGGTGCGGCACGCGTCGGTTATGCAGACGGCGCATATCTGTTGAACCCGACCAAGTCCGAGCTGGAAAAATCCCAGTTGGATTTGGTGGTGGCCGGTACGGCAAAAGCCGTTCTGATGGTTGAATCCGAAGCGCAAATCCTGCCTGAAGACGTGATGCTCGGCGCAGTGGTGTACGGCCATGAGCAAATGCAGGCCGTCATTGCCGCCATCAACGAATTGGCCGACGAAGTCAATCCCGAAGTGTGGGAGTGGAAAGCACCCGAAACCAATGAAGAATTGGTGGCCAAAGTGCGTGAAATCGCAGGCGCAACCATTGCGGAAGCCTTCAAAATCCGTTCCAAACAGGCACGCAGCGCGAAAATCGCCGAAGCATGGTCGGCCGTTGAGGCTGCGCTGATCAACGAAGACACCGATACGTTGGCAGCCAATGAAATCAAAGGCATCTTCAAACATCTGGAAGCCGATGTGGTTCGCGGTCAGATTCTTGACGGGCAACCGCGCATTGACGGCCGCGATACCCGCACCGTCCGCCCGATCAATATTCAAACCGGCGTACTGCCGCGTACCCACGGTTCCGCCCTGTTTACGCGCGGTGAAACCCAAGCCCTTGCCGTAGCCACTTTAGGTACTTCGCGCGATGAGCAAATCATTGACGCGCTCTCCGGCGAATACACCGACCGCTTCATGCTGCACTACAACTTCCCGCCGTATTCCACCGGTGAAGTCGGCCGCATGGGTGCGCCCAAACGCCGCGAAATCGGCCACGGGCGCCTGGCAAAACGCGCATTGATTGCCGTCTTGCCCGAACCGGAAGATTTCAGCTACACCATGCGTGTCGTATCCGAAATCACCGAATCCAACGGTTCTTCTTCTATGGCCTCCGTCTGCGGCGGCTGCTTGAGCCTGCTGTCTGCGGGTGTGCCGCTGAAAGCACACGTGGCCGGTATCGCGATGGGCTTGATTTTGGAAAACAACAAGTTTGCCGTCTTAACCGATATTCTGGGCGATGAAGACCACTTGGGTGATATGGACTTCAAAGTGGCCGGTACGACCGAAGGCGTTACCGCACTGCAAATGGACATCAAAATCCAAGGCATCACCAAAGGAATCATGCAGATTGCGTTGGAGCAGGCTAAAGAAGCCCGCCTGCACATCCTGGCGCAGATGAAAGAAGCCGTTGATGGCCCGCAGGAATTGTCGCAGCATGCCCCGCGCCTTTACACCATGAAAATCAACCCCGATAAAATTCGCGAAGTCATTGGTAAAGGCGGCGAAACCATCCGCGCCATTACTGCCGAGACCGGTACCGAAATCAATATCGAAGACGACGGCACAGTAACAATTGCCGCCACTACATCAGAAGCGGGCGAAGCAGCCAGAAAACGCATCGAAGAAATTACCGCCGAAGTGGAAGTGGGCAAGGTATACGAAGGTACTGTGGTGAAAATCCTCGACAATAATGTCGGTGCAATCGTAACAGTGATGCCGGGCAAAGACGGTTTGGTACACATTAGCGAAATCACTCACGAACGCGTGAAAAACGTCGGCGATTATTTGCAGGTCGGCCAAACGGTTAATGTGAAAGCTTTGGCGGTGGACGACCGCGGTCGGGTTCGTTTGTCGATGAAAGCCCTGTTGGACAAACCGGCAGCAGAGTAAAGTAGTAGAGGCCGTCTGAAAAGTTTCAGACGGCCTTCTTTCAAGACGGTTTTATATTTTTGAGTTGGGCAAGATTGCAGCGTAAATCCTGCTTGTTGCGGCAGAGGTGGCAGATTCTTAAAAATTCCACTATAATCGGCTTCTCTTTATCTGGGGGCGATCTTGGTTTCGACGGGGGTTGCGAAGCAGATGCGGGCATACCGGGGTCTCAGATTTCCCGTAAAACACTGAATCTAAATAGTCGCAAACGACGAAACTTACGCACTGGCCGCTTAAGGCCTGCCGTTGCAGCAGTTGGTCAATGGGCTGTGTAGCGCAAGCTACCGCAACGTCATTTTACATTGACTGGTTTCCTATCGGGTTACTTGGTAGGGAATAAGATTTAAGGTAACTGGTTTCTAGAAGGCCTGTCGGTCGGCATGATAGGAATAAGATTTTAAATAGACACGACTAAGTATGTAGAACGCTTTGTAGAGGACTTTCGGACGGGGGTTCAATTCCCCCCGCCTCCACCATACCTAATTTCCAGCAGTATCCTGAAGTAAGCATAGAGCCTTGAAATATAACAGTTTCAGGGCTTTTTTATTACCCTGAATGTGCTGGAGTATGCTTGAGTTCTCGCCATTTATGGGGTAACTTTTGGGGTAACTTTTCACGAATTACCCCAAAAAACGCCCCCAAATCCCCAGATTTTCCCGCCGTTTTTTGAAACAAGTTACCCCAAAACCGCCTGAAACCCTTTATCCATAAGGCTTCCAGCGTTTTGCATAAGTTACCCCAAAACGGACTTAAAAATGCCAAAACCAACCCTTCCCCTAACAGACAGCCAATGCAAAAAACTAGAGCCGCCTAACCAGTTGTCGGACGGCGGCGGCCTATCCCTTCAGGCAAGGGGTAACGGCAAGTATTGGCGTTTCCGCTATTACCGCCCGTCCGACAACAAGCGGGACGAAATACGGCTTGGCATCTATCCCGCCATGAGCCTGAAAGAGGCAAGGGAGGAGCGGGAGGAATTGCGCGGGCTGGTAGCAAGAGGGATAGACCCGAAGCTATACCGGCAAAACGAGGCGCAGAGGCAGGCAGAGCAGATGAATAACACGTTTGAGGCCGTTGCCCGAAAATGGCACGCCGACCAAGCGGCCAAGCCCGACAAATGGAAGCCCGACCATGCGGGGCGCGTTATCCGCAGCCTTGAGCTGCACATCTTCCCCGACCTTGCCCGCCGCCAAATAGGCGAAATCATGCCGCTTGAAGTGCTGGGCTTGCTGCAACGGCTGGAGGCGGCAGGCAAACACGATACGGCGCATAAAGTCTATGACGTGGTAAATCAGGTTTTCCGCTACGCAGTCATGTTGAGATTGTGCATATTCAACCCCGCCGCCGAATTGCGGGGAGAGCTGGCACAGGTGGAGCAGAAACATTACCGAACCATTACCGACCCCGAAAAGATAGGCGGGCTGTTGCGAGCCTTAGACGGCTACACGGGCAGCCCGCAAACGCGGGCATTACTGCAACTTTCCCCCTATGTTTTCGCCCGCCCGTCTGAATTGCGGCTGTTGCGTTGGTGTGAAATCGACTGGGAGGCGCGGCAATACCGCAAAGACGGGGAGGAGATGAAGAACGGGATAGGGCACATTGTCCCATTGAGCCGCCAAGCCATAGCGATACTGGAAGGCCTGAAGCCCGTAACGGGGCATCATGAATTTGTGTTTGCCAACATCGGCAGCAAAAAGCCCTTGAGCGAAGGGGCGGCACGCAAAGCCCTTGCACGGCTTGGCTTCTTAGACCAAATCACGCCGCACGGCTTCCGCCATATGGCAAGCACGCGCCTGAATGAGATGGGCTTCAATTCCGACTGGATAGAGCGGCAGCTTGCCCACAAAGACCCCAACACGACAAGGACGGCATACAACCACGCGGAATACTTGGAGCAACGCGTCGAGATGGTGCAGGCATGGGCGGATTATCTGGACGGCCTGAAGGCGCAATCAGGCATATTGCGAAAGAATCAATCTTAGGCCGTCTGAAAACAAACATTTCAATTTTTGCGGTGAATTTTTATAGGATTTGCAATGACTAATGAATCAGCAATTCTCAAATATGCGGCTATGAATCCTAAATATTCGGGTTTATACAGCATCAAGAACAGCCCTGAATTTGAAAAAGCATTAGGGGTTTTTAGTTTTTATGCCGAAAAAGTCCTTCGCAGGACTTTTTATAGTCTTACTGTGAAAGATAGAAAGTGCACTATTTCTTGGGAGCAAAAAAGTACGGCAGAGCTTGAAAATATCGAGCGGGAATGTGATGAGGCTGTAAAAAGATATAAGAAAGAAGTTGGGGAAGTGTATGATTATAGAGGGTATATTATTCACCCTATAACTGAAGGTTTGTTTTTTGAACAACCTTGGGAAACGTTGGTAGAAATGCAGCATTTTTTCACCACAAAAGCTATTTTTGATTATGTAACAGGGTTTGATGGCTTTAGTTGTGAGGAAAAATTTCATGAATTTCAGTCTATTGCAATTTTGATAACCGATTCTATTGAATTGATAGGGTTGGAAGCGGAGGCCGAAGAAATCGGAATAAGAGCCCGTATAGAAAACGCCCGAAAGGCAGGGCTGGCCAAGCAAAGCCGCTATGAAAAGGCCGGTACGATAGCCGCCGTAAACAAACTGCTGGAAGAGAAAAAGGAAATGTTGGATAAACGGGGAGGGAAAGCTGAATTAACCCGCTTGATTATCCGCAAAATTGAAAATGATGAAATCAATGCCCCCGATATTCCGACCGAAAAAACCGTTATGAAGTGGATAGCTAATTTCCAAAAACAGGAAGTCATCTAGCTGACTTCCTGAAATCAACACGTTATTACCGGAAATCAACATGTTACTTCCTAGAAGCCGCCCATAGAGGCGGCTATTCTTTTGCCTACCGAAACGCCAGCACCAAGCAGGCATGTTTAAACACACGGAGGCAATCCATGCAAATCATCAATATCGACACCTTGCCCGATACCGCGCAACTAACCATAGCCGAACTGGAAACCAGCCAAGCCAAAGGGCGGCGCGGCATTACCCGCTTGAGCGGCAGCCAAATCAGACGGCTTGAAGCGGGCGGCAGGTTTCCCAAATCCCGCCAAATCGCAGGCACGCGCAGCCGCTTCTATGTAGCGGGCGAAGTAAAACAATGGCTGGCCGAGCAGGCGGCAGGCTGAAAGGGGAGGGCGCATCATGGACAAAAAAACAGCCGCCCAAAAGAGCGGCAGCCAAACGAGAAAGCATCATTCTACCATTCCCAGCCAAAGGGAGCGCATCCTTGCCGTGCTGCAAAGCGGCAAAACCCTAACCGCCTACGAGATGCACCAAATGGGCATTATGGGCTGCAACGCCCGCATCATGGAGCTGCGGCGGGCAGGGTATCAAATCGCCTGCATCATGGAGCAGGTAAAGAACCAATACGGCCAAACCGTGCAGCGCGGGCGTTATTCGCTGGTGTCGGAGGGCAGGGCATGAGCATCCTCAAACTGGACTATCAAGGCCTGCCCGTCCATGCCGACCGCGAAGCGTGGTTTAACGCTACCGAAATAGCGGCCATGTTCGGCAAACAGCCCTATGAATGGCTGCGCCTGCCCGAAACGGAACGCTACATTCAGGCACTTTGCAAACGCGAAGCGGAAAAACAGGCCGATTCAAATACGGGGAAATCCCGTATTACAAAATCCAGATTCATCAAGGCCAAGCGGGGCAATGCGGGCGGCACATGGCTGCACCCGAAACTGGCCGTAGCCTTCGCCCGCTGGTGTGATATTGATTTTGCCCTATGGTGCGACGAGCAGATAGAAGCCCTGATAAGCAGCGGGCGGGAATGGGGCAGGGCAAGGGCGCAAAGCAGCATAGGCTACCAAGTCATGAGCGAAATCCTGCAAAGCAAACGGCAGGCCGAAGGCAAGGCCACCTTGCCGCATCACTACGGCAACGAAGCCCTATTGTGCAATGCCGCATTAACGGGGCAATTCAAGCCGCTGGAGCGCGACAGGCTGGACAAGGCGGGCTTATCCCTGCTGACACGCTTGGAAGCCCGTAACGCCGCCCTAATCGGCAGCGGCATGGGCTATCGGGAGCGCAAGGCCGCCCTGTTCGATATGGCCGCATCCTACCGGCACGGCATGGCCGCCATTTGGCCGGAGCATGCTGCTTAGGCAGACTTGATAGGCCGCCGACAAAGGCTGTCTGAAAGCACGGCAGGGGTATTTCGTGAGCATTACGCGCCCGCGCGCGCGTATGAATAGAATTTTTAGAGTCCATAAAAAAGGGAAGACGTTTACGCGCCCGGGCACGCGCGGACGTTTTCCCCGAATTAGTATTTTTTAGTAATTTGAGCAAAGGAAAACCATGCACGAAAACACGCGCATCACCCCCGAAAACTGGCAGGCCGTAGCGCACCTGTTGCCTCAAACCGCCTTGGAGCTGGCCGCCGTAATCGGCATTGAGGCCGCCTGCATCCTGATTGACCGGTACGGCGGGCAGAAAATCCCCGCGGCGAAGGGCATCACGGGGCAGGGGCGTAAAACCATTGCCGCATATGCCGAACTGATAGGGGGAAAGGCCGCCGAACGGCTGCAAAACGGCATCTTCCTGCACTTGGACGATTCGGGCTACCACGTCCCCAAATGCGACGGGGCGAGGCGGCATTTGCGCGATACGGCCATCCGCGAAGACTTCGACCGCATGACGGCAACCATGACTGCCCGCGCCGCCATGATGGAGCTTGCAAGGGGCAACGGCCTGACCTCGCGCAGGGTATGGGATATTTTGAAAAACAGACAAGGGGGAAACCATGCACGACAACAGGCGGGAGCTTGAAGAACGCATCTGCGAGATGCTGGCACGGGGGCACAGCATGGCCGAAATCTGCCGCAGGAAGGATATGCCCGCAGAGAGCACCGTTTACAAATGGCTGGCAGAGGGCGGGGCGTTTTCGGAGCGATACGCACGCGCGCGTGAGCAACAGGCGGACTTATACGCCGACGAGATAATCAAAATCGCCGACGACTGCACGCCCACCCATGAGGAAATAGCCAAGGCGAGGGTAAGGATAGATGCCCGCAAATGGAAGGCCGCCCGCCTTGCCCCGAAGAAGTACGGCGAAAAATCGGAATTGGATATGAGGTCGTCCGACGGCAGCATGACACCGAAGGCCGGGGAAGTGCAAATGTCCAAAGAGGACTTTCAAGGCGCATTGTCCGAAGCCTTGAAAGAGATTACGAGATGACAAAAGCCAAAAACGGCTTTCCTGACAAATCAAACACTTGCATACTCCCCTTGCTTTTAAGGGGAGCAGCCGCCCGAAACCCATTGACAGATTGAGCCTAGGGAAGCAGAATAGGGCTTCTCTCTCAAATTGATTAGCCGAAACATCCGCACGGCTTGCGGATTTTTTCACGCCATTTCCCATAGTCCGTTTTTCAGACGGCCTATCTCAAGTTATGGCGGTGTGCGGTAACGGTAACGCCCGCGCCTGACTAATCACAGGAGAGAGCACCGCCCCCTATACGGGCTTCTCAAATCTCAAATTGATTAGGAGCATGAAAATGCAAAACAACATCCCCGAGCAGACCGCGCAAAAAACCGTAACCATCCCCTACGACCTGTACATCAGCATTTCCGACGCCCTTTTGCGCCTTGGCAACTTCGCCTTTCATGCGTCCGTTATCGCGGATAACCTCAAAACCTGCGAACAAAACGGCGGCAAAGGCACATGGAGCAATATCACCATGCTTGAATGCCTTGCCGAAGACGCCGACAGCATTTGCGGGCAGCGGCTGGCAGACGAAATCTGCAACGTTGCCGCCGAACAAGGCTGCTAATCCCCCATCCCCGCGCCCTGAAGCTTCAGACGGCGCGGGCTTCCTGCATCCGTAGCAAACGCATAACACGTTGATTTTGAACCGTTTGAATAGGGCTGATTTTTCAGCCCTGCAAGGAGGGAAACCATGAAACCCGATTTGACCGAAATCAAGAACGCCGCCTATGGCCGCTGGCCTGAAATCCATTCCGCGCTAGGCATCCCCGCCAAACTCTTAAACACCCGCAAACACCAGCCCTGCCCGCATTGCGGCGGCAAAGACCGATTCCGCTACACCGACCACAAACACGGCGGCGGTTACATCTGCAACCAATGCGCCCCCGAAGGCGGCAGCGGCTTTGACCTGCTGATGCTGGTGTTTGGTTACAGCTTTACGGAAGCAGTCAATCAGGTTTCCGCCCTGCTGGGACTTTCGGACGGACGGGCAGAGCGGCGCGAACCGTTGCCCATGCCCGCCAAGCCCGAACAGCCGCCGCAAGACCGACAAGCCGCCCTGCTGGCCGCATGGAACGAAGCCCTGCCCTTGGACGGGCAAGACCCTGCCAGCCTGTATCTGCAAGGGCGCGGGCTATCACTGCCCGAAATCCTGCCTGAAGCCCTGCGCTTCGCCCCGGCTATGCCCTACTGGCTTTCAGACGGCCGCAGCCCCGCCCTGCTGGGACACTACCCCGCCATGCTGGCCGCCATCGAGCGGGAAGGAGAGCTGCAAGGCCTGCACATTACCTACCTTCAGGCAGACTACCCCAAACCATGCGGGGAAGACGGCCTGCACGCCCCCGAATGGCGCAAACTGGCCGCATCACACCCCGACACGGGCGAAGCACTGCCCGCCAAAAAAATGAAAGCCCGATATGCGGGCGCATTGAACGGCGCGGCGGTACACCTCGGCACACCCGACGGACAAGGCCGCCTGCTGGCCGCCGAAGGCATAGAAACCGCACTGGCCGCATCGGCCATGTTCGACCTGCCCGCCGCCGCCTGCTTATCCGCGCACGGCCTTTCCGCCTTCGACTGGCCGCCCGAAACGCGGGAACTGTACATTGCCGCCGACAACGACTTAAGCCGCACCGGCATCAAGGCCGCCGAAGCCCTAGCCCGCCGCGCCCATGCCGCAGGCCTGACCGTGAAAATATGGCAGCCCGACAAGGCGGGGACGGACGCACTGGACGAATGGAACGCCCGTAAAGGCCGTCTGAAAACCGAAGGAGCAGCACAATGAGCACCGCCGCAGAATTTGACACCTACACCCCGCGCCCGCGCTACGAATGCACACGCGGCGGTGTTTACCACATCGGCATCAAAACCGACAAAGAAGGCAACACCAGCGAAACCCCGCCCGTTTGGCTGTCCGACCCCATCCGCCTCATCGGCAGGGGCACGGACGGCACGGGCAGCCATTACCGCATCATCGAATGGAAAGACCGCCTCACGGGCGCGGCCAAACAAGCCGCCGTCCCGGCCGCCGAAATCGGCAGCGTGCAGGGCTGGCAGCGGCTGCAATCCTACGGCCTGACCATCCTATCGGGCAGAGCGAAGCGCGAACGGCTGGCCGACTACCTGCAAACCGAAGGCGAAAACACACACTATGCCGTAACCGCCCGCGCAGGCTGGCACGGCACGGCCTACATCCTGCCCAGCGGCGAAGTCATCTGCCCCGACAACGCCGAAGCGGGGCGCGTGATATACAACGGCGACAAAAGCCAAGCCCCCGCCTACGAAGCGGCGGGAACGGCGCAGGAATGGAACGCCGAAATCGGGCAATACCTCACAGGCAACAGCCGCCTATGCCTTGCAGTGGGAACAGCCCTAGCCGCGCCCCTAATCGGGCTTTTAGGCATGGAAGCGGGCGGCTTCCACCTGTTCGGCGATTCGAGGGACGGCAAATCCACCGCCGCGCGCATTGCCTTGAGCATATGGGGCAACCCCGCCGCCCTCATGCAGACTTGGACGGGCACGGCGCACGGCTTTACCAACCTAGCCAACGCCCGCAACGACGGCCTATTGGTACTGGACGAAATCGGGCAGGCCAACGCCCGCCAAGTATCCCAAACCGCCTATTCGGTCATCAACGGCGTATCGAAAGTCCAAGGCGCGAAAGAAGGCGGCAACCGCGAATCGACCCGCTGGAAAACCCTGTTATTCTCAACAGGGGAAAAGCCCCTTGATGCCTTCATCCGACGGCACGGCGAAGACTGGAACGCAGGGCAGGCCGCCCGCCTGCCGTCCATCCCCAGCAACGCGGGGCAGGGACTGGGCATCTACGACCGCCTGCACGGCTTCCCGAACGGCGCGGCACTGAGCGAGCACCTGAACGAAGCCGCCGCCGAACAACACGGCACCATCGGCAGGGCCTTCATCGCCGCCCTGCAAAACGACCCCGCCGCCCTTCAGACGGCCAAAGAGCGGCAAAACGCCTTCATGCAGACCCTGCCCGAACTGAACGGCCAAGCCCGCACCGCGCCCACGTTTACCCCTGATACGTTTGGCACCAAAATAGGATTCGTCCAATTCCACAATGCCGTATATAAGGTGCCTGCCTCCCGCATTCGTCAGCCAAACGCCGGCGCGATTTCAGGTATAGGCTGTTGACACTTCTGATGCTGACACCTGTCAGTTTCGCGGTATCGGAGGCAGTCAAATCCAAAGCAAACAGCCGCAGGAGCCGGCGAAATTTGGGCTCGGTAATTTTACTGAACTTTTGGTACTTGTTTTTTAAATTCATTTCAGAAACTTATCACTATATTGAGTAATTTTGATTCCTAATCCCTTTTTTTATTTACTTTCTGCTGCGAAGGCCGTCTGAATTTTTCATGGTTTTAAATTCAGACGGCCTTTACGTTGTTTCAAACAATGCCGGTTTGAATCCTTCAAATTTACTTTTGCTCAATTTAATTTAGCATAAATCAAGTCCTACTTTGCAAAGATTGACAAAAAATGGCGGTGTAAAGTATAAACGGCCTGTCGCAATACCGATGGGCAGCTGCCCGTCAAATAAGACGATGTTAAAAGAAAAACCTTAAAGAAAGAGTAGAACTTATGAATCCCATGTATATCACCTTCGCCATTTATCTGGTGGCGGTTTTGCTGATCGGCTTGGCCGCGTATTTCTCAACCCGAAATTTCGACGACTATATTTTGGGCGGCCGCAGCTTGGGCCCGTTTGTAACGGCCATGTCTGCCGGTGCGTCCGATATGTCGGGCTGGCTCTTGATGGGCTTGCCCGGTGCGATTTATTTAAGCGGTTTGAATGAGGCTTGGATTGCCATCGGTTTGGTCATCGGTGCCTATTTCAACTGGCTTTTGGTGGCAGGCCGTTTGCGTGTGCATACCGAATATGCCAACAATGCGCTGACGTTGCCGGATTATTTCTTCCACCGTTTTGGTGCAGGCGGCCATTTGATGAAAGTGGTATCTGCAATTATTATCTTGTTTTTCTTCACCATTTATTGTGCTTCCGGCATTGTGGCCGGCGCAACTCTGTTCCAGAGCCTGTTTGAAGGCATGACTTACACCCAAGCCATGTGGCTGGGTGCGGGTGCGACCATTGCCTATACTTTCTTGGGCGGTTTCTTAGCGGTCAGCTGGACGGATACGCTGCAAGCTTCTTTGATGATTTTTGCGCTGATTTTGACGCCGGTGATGGTGTATCTGGGTCTGGGCGGTGCGGATCAGATGTCTGCCGCGATTCAGAGCGTTGCCGCAGGAACGGGCAAGGAATACGGCAGCCTGTTTGCGGGGACAACCGTTATTGGCATTATTTCCACTGCCGCATGGGGCTTGGGCTATTTCGGCCAACCGCACATTTTGGCCCGCTTTATGGCGGCTGAAAGTGCGAAATCGCTGGTGTCCGCCCGCCGCATCGGCATGACTTGGATGATTTTGTGTTTGGCGGGTGCGGTGGCTGTAGGCTATTTCGGCATCGCTTATTTCGGTGCGCATCCGGAGCATGTCAATGAAATGCACGGCAACCACGAACGCATCTTCATCGCCTTGTCCACCCTGTTGTTCAACCCTTGGATTGCCGGCATTATCTTAAGTGCGATTTTGGCTGCCGTGATGTCCACTTTGTCTTGTCAGTTGCTGGTATGCTCCAGCGCGATTACCGAAGACTTTTACAAAGGCTTTTTGCGTAAAAACGCGCCGCAATCGGAATTGGTATGGGTTGGCCGTCTGATGGTGTTGGCGATTGCCGTTATCTCGATTCTGATTGCGTCCGATCCGAACAGCAAAGTATTGGGTTTGGTGTCTTACGCATGGGCAGGCTTTGGTGCGGCGTTCGGTCCGGTGGTGATTTTGTCGGTATTGTGGAAACGCATCACGGCATACGGTGCTCTGTCCGGCATGATTGCCGGTGCGCTGACTGTGGTGGCATGGGCCGAGTGGGTTAAAAAACCTGCTTTGGCAGCGCATGAAACCGGTCTTTTAACCATGTATGAAATTGTTCCCGGCTTTATTGCCTGCTTGGTTGTCGCTATTGTCGTTTCACTTGCCGACAAAGAGCCGTCGAAAGAAATCCAAGAACGCTTTGAAAAAGCCGATGCCGATTACCGTGCGGCGAAGTAGTCCCTTTTCAGACGGCCTATATCTGCAGGCCGTCTGAAACATTTTATGACAGGAATATTGTCATAACTCAAAGTAAGCCCCTTGTTTCTAACCGTTAAATTTATTACGATATTATAAATTTCAGACGGCCTTCCGCTGTGTAGGAAAGGCCGTCTGAAAACGCTACCGAAACCTTTTGGAGAACCTGAAATGTTCGATTTTGCCTTTCCCAACCAAACCCCATTGCGCCAAGCCGTTACCGATGCCTACCGCCGCGACGAAATCGAGGCCGTGCAGGATATGCTGCAACGCGCCCAAATGAGCGACGAAGAACGTAAAAACGCCGACGAACTGGCGCGCCGCCTGGTTACGCAGGTGCGTGCCAACCGCACCAAAGCCAGCGGCGTGGATGCGCTGATGCACGAATTCTCCCTGTCGAGTGAAGAGGGCGTGGCACTGATGTGTCTGGCCGAAGCCCTGCTGCGTATTCCCGATGCCGAAACCCGCAACAAACTTATTCAAGACAAATTGTCCGAAGGCAACTGGCGCAGCCACTTGAACAATAGTCCGTCGCTGTTCGTCAATGCCGCCGCATGGGGCTTGCTGATTACCGGCAAACTCACTACCCCGAACAATGACGATACCTTGGGCGCGGCCTTGACCCGCCTGCTGGGCAAAGGCGGCGCACCGCTTATCCGCCAAGGCGTGAATTACGCCATGCGCCTGCTGGGCAAGCAGTTCGTTACCGGGCAAACCATCGAAGAAGCCCTGCAAAACGGCAAAGAGCGCGAAAAAATGGGTTATCTCTATTCTTTCGATATGCTGGGTGAAGCGGCCTTTACCCAAGAAGATGCCGACCGCTATTACAACGACTACGTTCAGGCTATCCATGCCATCGGCAAAGACGCGGCCGGAAAAGGCATATACGAAGGCAACGGCATTTCCGTCAAACTTTCCGCCATCCACCCGCGTTATTCGCGCGCCCAACACGGCCGTGTGATGAACGAACTGCTGCCGCGCCTGAAAGAACTTTTCCTGCTGGGCAAACAATACAATATAGGCATCAACATCGACGCCGAAGAAGCCAACCGCTTGGAACTTTCGCTCGACCTGATGGAAGCATTGGTTTCCGATCCCGATTTGGCCGGATACAACGGCATCGGCTTCGTGGTTCAGGCCTATCAGAAACGTTGCCCCTTCGTTATCGACTATTTAATCGACCTTGCCCGCCGCAACAATCAGAAGCTGATGATTAGGTTGGTAAAAGGCGCATATTGGGACAGCGAAATCAAATGGGCGCAAGTGGACGGCATGGACGGCTACCCGCTCTATACCCGCAAAGTCCACACCGATATTTCCTATCTGGCCTGCGCGCGCAAACTGCTTGACGCGCAAGATGCCGTGTTCCCGCAATTTGCCACCCACAACGCCTACACGCTGGCCGCGATTTACCAGATGGGCAAAGGCAAAAACTTCGAACACCAATGCCTGCACGGTATGGGCGAAACGCTGTACGACCAAGTGGTCGGCCCGCAAAACCTCGGCCGCCGCGTGCGCGTGTACGC
>ERZ773049.956-NODE-956-length-17042-cov-7.693236_pt1 | contig 17042 bp, 10 predicted proteins | sample MGYA00580633_ERZ773049 | MGnify/ENA primary metagenome ERZ773049 (study PRJEB29015, sample SAMEA2737991) | human oral metagenome | biome: human oral; feature: human-associated habitat; material: dental | place: China | collected 2066 ... | reverse complement strand
CGGCCGTCAGCTCGGGACGGTCGCTGGAGGCCTGCTCGCGGCCCACCAGGGCGGGCTGGCCGTCGACGGCCACGGCCGCCACTTTCTCGATGGCGGCCGAGCCGCCTTCGGCGGCGGCCTCGTCGAAGGCCGTGCCACGCACCGTCAGCACCTTGATGGGGTCGCTGCTCTGCACGGTGGCAATGGCGTTGCCGGCGTAGATGGGCCGGCGGAAGGTGTCGGCCGAATCGATGCCGGTCACCTCGGAGATCTGCGCCACGTCCAGCAGGGCGGCCACGCGCGGCATGAAGTCCTTGCCGTGGGCGGTGGCGGCCACCACCACGTGGCTGTAATCCTTGGCCAGGGGCACCACCTGGGCGGTGACGACCTCCGCCAGCGGCTCGGCCAGCGCCGCATCGTCCACCACCTTCACCTGGGCCACACCCGCCACCTTGGCGGCGGCCTGGGCCACGGCATCCACGCCGCTGCCCAGCACCAGCAGGTGCACCTCACCCAGCCGGGCGGCCGCATCCACGGCCTGCAGCGTGGCGCGTTTCAGGGTCTTGTTGTCGTGTTCTGCAATAACCAGTACTGCCATGGGTCACTCCCTCTTCCGTTGCGCCTGATCAGATGACCTTGGCTTCGTTCTTCAGTTTCTCGACCAGCTCCTCGACGCTGGAGACCTTCACGCCACCCTGACGGGCAGGCGGCTCGGTCACCTTCAGCACCTTCAGGCGCGGCGCCGGATCGACGCCCAGGTCGGCCGGGGAGAATTTTTCCAGCGGCTTCTTCTTGGCCTTCATGATGTTGGGCAGCGTGACGTAGCGCGGCTCGTTCAGGCGCAGATCGGCGGTGATGACGGCCGGCAGCGGCATGCGCAGCGTCTCCAGGCCGCCATCGATCTCGCGGGTGACGGTGGCCTGACCATCAGCCACCTCAATCTTCGAGGCGAAGGTGCCTTGCGGCAGCTTCAGCAGCGCCGCCAGCATCTGGCCAGTCTGGTTGGCATCATCGTCGATGGCCTGCTTGCCCAGCAGGATGATGCCGGCCGACTCCTTGGCCTGCACGGCGGCCAGCAGCTTGGCCACGGCCAGCGGCTGCAGCTGGGCATCGGTCTCCACCTGGATGGCGCGGTCGGCGCCAATGGCCAGCGCGGTGCGCAGCGTTTCCTGGCAGGCGGTGGGCCCGCACGAGACGGCAACCACTTCGGTGGCCACGCCCTTTTCCTTCAGGCGCACGGCCTCTTCCACGGCGATCTCGTCGAAGGGGTTGATCGACATCTTGACGTTGGCGATATCCACGTCGGTGTTGTCACTCTTGACCCTGACCTTGACGTTGTAATCGACGACCCGTTTGACTGCTACCAGAATTTTCATGAGACAAGTCCGTTGATAGAGGTAGTCCACATCGCGTGGAATCATACACGCCGCCATCGGGAAGGACCCGGATGGGTCCATCGCCCTCCCCGGCCTTGAATGCGAGACCCGGAAGTTCGGGGCATGGAATCAGCGCGGCGGCCTGCAGGTACATGACACGCTCGTTTTTCCGGACATTATAAGAGAGTGTTTCATAAGGGTTTCCCATGAGGTCCGTCTTTTGGAAGGTCATGAACTATCGACCCGCTGCCGACCGGATGGGCTGAGCTGCCCTCCGCCCCAGGCACCACGATGCCCAAGGGCCAGAGGAATGAAGGGCAGAAGGACGGCAAGCCCGAAAGCACGGAAAGCCATCCCCTGCCTGCCCCCTGCTCCCTGACGGCCGACATGGCGCCCGGGGACCGGACAGCGGGGGCGCATCCGCGCCCGCCAACCGGTCGTCAGCCCGGAACCGGCCATGCGGGCATTCACCACTACCATCGGCGCCGGCGGTGACATTGGCCTGGCACAGCAACGCATCGAGATGCCGGTGTCCGTGCAGGCCTGCCTCCATTCCTTCACTCCGTCAGGCTGGTTTCCCATGCTGCAAAAGATCCAGGAAGTCGCCATGCAGATCGGCGCCATCGTCGTCGGCAAGCCGCGCCAGATCCGCCTGACGCTGGCCTGCCTGTTCGCCCGTGGCCACCTGCTGCTGGAAGACCTGCCCGGCGTGGGCAAGACCACGCTGGCCCACACGCTGGCCCGCTCGCTGGGGCTCGACTACAAGCGCATCCAGTTCACCAACGACCTGCTGCCGGCCGACATCACCGGCTCCAGCGTCTATCAGCGTCAGGAGCAGCGCTTTTCCTTCATGCCCGGCCCGGTCTTCACGCAGATGCTGCTGGCCGACGAGATCAACCGCGCCTCGCCCAAGTCGCAGAGTGCGCTGCTGGAGGCCATGGAAGAGCGCCAGGTCTCAGTGGAGGGCGTGGCCCATCGCCTGCCCGAGCCGTTCTTCGTGATCGCCACCCAGAACCCGCAGGACCAGATCGGCACCTTCCCGCTGCCCGAATCGCAGCTGGACCGCTTCCTGATGTGCGTGGAGCTGGGCTACCCCGATCCCAAGTCGGAACGCGCCATTCTGGAAGGCCGGGACCGCCGGGACTGGCTCACCGAGCTGAAGCCGATCCTCACGCCGGCCGAGCTGCTGCAGATCCAGAAAGCCGTCACCGAGGTGAAGACCTCCGGCCCCCTGATCGACTACGTGCAGAACCTGCTGACCCAGTCGCGGCGCTCGTCAATGTTTGCCGAGGGGCTGAGTCCACGGGCCGGCCTGGCGCTGCTGCGCGCCGCCCGTGCCTGGGCGCTGCTGGACGGCCGCAACCATGTGCTGCCCGACGACGTGCAGGCTGTGCTGCTGCCGGTGGCCGGACATCGCCTGAAGCCGGCGCGCGGTGCCGCCACCAACCACCGCGCCCGCGCCGAGCTGGTGGCCGAGCTGCAGAAGGCGGTGGCCATTCCCTGACATGACGCCCCCATTCCACGCCATGGCCCTGCTCCTTCCGGTGCAAGGCCCGCTTCCGACCACCTCCCACCCCTGAATGCGCTTCTTCGGCCGCACGCGCACCCCCTGGGAAGGCGACTTCCCCCTCACCCGTCGACGGATCTACGTCCTGCCGTCCCGGATGGGCCTGATCTTTGCCGGTGCCCTGCTGGTCATGCTGGTGCTGACCATCAACTACGGGCTGGCGCTGGGCTACGTGCTGGTCTTCGTGCTGGGAGGCGTCTTCTGGGTGTCGCTCTTTCATGCGTGGCGCAACCTGGCCGGGCTGGTGCTGCGTCCGGGCCGTGGCGATCCGGTGCACGCCGGCGAGACGGCAGAACTCAACCTGAGCTTCCTGAATCCCACCCGGCTGGCACGCTACGCCATCCGCCTGGACACGGGACGCGACACCGAGGCGCAGGAAGTGGACATTGCCGCCGAGGCCGAGCAGATGGTGTCGGTGGCGCTGAAGACCGAGAAGCGCGGCTGGCAGCCGGCCCCGCTGCTGCGGCTCACCTCCGACTTCCCGCTGGGCCTGTGGCGGGTCTGGACGCTATGGTATCCGGCCGCCGGCGTGCTGGCCTGGCCGGCCCCCGAGAATCCGCCCAGCCCCCTGCCCCAGTCCCATGACCCCACCGGCCATGCCGAGCAGCACCAGCATGGCGGCGACGATTTCAGCCACCTGCGCCCCTACCGCCCCGGCGATTCGATCCGGCGGCTGGCCTGGCGCGCCATGGCCCGCCATCCGCAGGGCCTGCCGCAGACCCGGGAATTCTCCGACGGTGGCGAAGGCGGCGAGCTGGTGTTCGACTGGGAGCAGCTTCCGCCGGGTCTGGACGAAGAAGCACGTCTGTCGCGGCTGACAAGCTGGATCGAACTGGCCGAACAGGCCGAGCAGCCCTATGCGCTGAAGCTGCCACGCCGCCACTTCACCACCGACCGGGGCCCCAAGCAGCGCGCCGCCTGCCTGGAAGCCCTGGCCCGCTTCGGTGAGGCCCCCGCATCATGAGCCAGGCCCCGAACAGGCCCCAGCAAGGCCGACCGTTCACGGCAGCCCCCGGCAACAGCACGGGCCATGGATCATGGAACCCCGACGCGCGAACACACGGCAGCCAGGAACACGCCACCCTGAACCCGCGTCTGCGCCCCTCGTTGCGCGCGCTGGGCGGTCGCCTGGGCGGCACCTGGGAACGCGACCGGCGCGACACGCTCTTCCTGCTGGCCGTGACGCTGCTGGCCGTCCTGCCCCATGCCCTGTACCTGCCCTTCTGGTGCACGGCGGGCTTTGCCATCCTGTTTGCCTGGCGGCTGGGCCTGCTCGTTTCCGGCCGGCCCCTGCCGGGACGCTGGATCCGCATCTTGGCCAGCCTGGCCGTGGTAGGCGCGGTCTACGCCCAGTTCCGCACCCTGGTGGGTCAGGAAGCCGGCGTGGCGCTGGTGGTGCTCTTTCTGGGGCTGAAGCTTCTGGAGATGCGCACCCGGCGCGACTTCTACATCACCGTCTTCCTGGGCTTCTTCCTGCTGCTGGCCGCCTATCTGCACTCCCAGAGCATCCTGATGGGCGCCTGGACGCTGCTGGCCATTCCGGCGCTGCTGGCGGTGCTGCTCACCATCCAGTACCAGCAGGCCGAGGTTCCGCTGCGTACCCGGCTGCGTCAGGCCGTCGTGCTGCTGCTGCAGGCCCTGCCGCTGGCCATCATCCTGTTCGTGCTGTTCCCGCGACCAAGCGGGCCGCTGTGGGGCAACCAGAACCAGCAGGACGCCAGCACCACCGGCCTGTCGGATTCGATGGCCCCCGGCGACTTCTCGAAGCTGGCTGAATCCAATGAAGTCGTGATGCGGGTGGAATTCCAGGGCGACGCGCCCGCCCCCAGCGACATGTACTGGCGCGGCCCCAGCTTTGGCCACTTCGACGGCCGGCGCTGGACGGCCCTGCCGCCCTCGGCCGAACGCAGCCTGCCGCCGCCCGAGGTGCGCGTGCCGCAGGGATCGGCCACGTGGCAATACACCATCACGCGCGAGCCCGGCAACAACCGCTGGCTGCTGGGACTGGACACCATCACCCAGACCCCGGAGGTGGGCGATGAACCCACGGCCGTGCTGCCCACGATGGAATGGGTGCGCCAGTCGCCGCTGACCGAACGGATGCGCTTTGTGGCGCAGTCGCGCCCCGGTTCCTGGACGGGGCTGAACGAGACCGAGCGCAGCCTGCACAACTGGCTGCAACTGCCGCCGGGCTTCAATCCGCGTGCCCTGGCGCTGGCCCGACAGTGGCGCCAGCAGCTGGGCGACGATCCCAACGTGCTGGCCGCCCACGTGCTGCGCTGGATCCGCGAGGAACCCTTCCACTACACCCTGTCGCCCCCCAAGCTAGGCAAGGACAGCATCGACGAATTCCTGTTCGAGAGCCGGGCAGGCTTCTGCGAGCACTACAGCAGCGCCTTCGTCTTCATGATGCGCGCCATGGGCGTGCCCGCCCGCGTGGTGACCGGCTACCAGGGTGCCGAGCACCATGCGCAGGATGACTACTGGATCGTCCGCCAGGCCAACGCCCACGCCTGGGCCGAGATCTGGCATCCGAAGGAAGGCTGGCTGCGCGCCGACCCCACGGCCGCCGTCGCTCCCGAACGCATCGAGCAGGGCAACCTGCAGTCACTGCGCGCCCAACAGCAGGACACGCTGGCACGCACCGCCTCGGACCTGACCCGACGCTGGACGCTGAGCCTGGACGGCATCACCCACCACTGGAACCTGTGGCTGCTGTCCTACGACCGCAACAGCCAGCGCCGTCTGCTGGACCGCCTGGGCCTGGGCACCGATGGCTGGCAGACGCTGGCCGGCATCCTGGCGGGTGCCCTGGGTCTGGCGCTGGCCATCACGGCACTCTTCACCCTGCGGGCCCGGCAGCCTCGCGACCCGGTGGAGCAGGCCTTCGACGATTTCTGCCGGAAGCTGGCGGCCATCGGAGCCGACCGCATGCCCCAGGAAACAGCCAACCAGTTCCTCTACCGCGTCGAACGTCTGCTTGATGCCGACAATGCCGCGCTGGCACACGATATCGTCGCCACCTACAACCGGATGCGCTACGATCCCGAACCCGGCCCGGCCGAACTGCTGGCCCAGCTGCGCGGGCTGGTGCGGGCCTTCCGGCCCTGAGGGAAGGCGAGCCGCAGGAATCCGGTCGCCCCCCTCCGGCAACCGGCCCCGACCCGCTCCGTCTTACCCGCCCGTCCTTCATGCCTGCCATCACGCCCTCTGCCCCGCGGCTTGCCGCCCTCTGCCTGAGCCTTGCCCTGCTGGGCACCGCATCTGTCACCCTGGCTGCCCCCTCGGCCGAAGGTACGGCCAAGGCACACACGGTCCGCAAGGCAGCGCTCACGAAAGAGAAGCACACGGCAGGCTCGACCACAGGCAGCAAGAAGGCCGGACAGAACAAGGCCGCCAAGGCATCCCGCTCCACTCAGGCTTCAACGAAGCCCGCGACGGCGAAGGCCCGGGCCGGTGCATCCCGAGGACACGCCGTCGGGAAAGCGGCCCGGACACAGCCCGTCCCCAAAGCCGCGTCCAAGGCCACCGCCACGTCAGCCACGGCGGCATCCGTCGCAACGGCTGCCAGCGCAGTTGCCGCGGCCAGCGGCCCGCAGCCCGTTCCCGGCAACTACGCCGAACATCTGGACGTGAAGGCCTTCGTGAGCGAGATGGCCGAGCGCCACGGCTTCGACCGCGACGCCCTGCTGGCACTGTTCGCGCAGGTCAGCCCCAACGCGCGCACGCTGGCGCTGATGACGCCCCCGCCTCCGCCGCCCCCCGTGCCAGCCCCGGCCGGTGACGCCACGCCCGCAGGCGCAGTCCCCACCACGCCGCCCCCGGCCCCCAAGCTGCCTGACTGGCAGACCTACCGGGCCCGCTTCCTGCAGCCGGTGCGCATCGATGGCGGCCTGAAGTTCTGGGAACAGCATGCCGGCGCACTGGAACGCGCCACGCAGGAACATGGCGTGCCCGCCGAGATCATCGTCGCCATCATCGGCGTGGAAACCCTCTACGGTCGCAACACCGGCAAGTTCCCCACCATCCAGGCGCTCTCCACGCTGGCCTTCGACTTTCCGCCGCGCGCCGCCTACTTCCGCAAGGAGCTGGAGCAGTTCCTGCTGTACTGCCGCGAGAACGGCCTGGATCCGATGTCCCCCCGGGGCTCCTACGCCGGCGCCATCGGCACCCCGCAGTTCATGCCCGGCAGCATCCGCAGCTATGCCACCGACTTCGACGGCGATGGCCGCATCGATCTGGTCAACAGCCCGGTCGATGCCATCGGCAGCGTGGCACGCTTCCTGGCCATCCACGGCTGGCAGAAGGACCGCGACCTCTATTACCCCGTCACGCTGGCCGAGAACGCCGACCCCACCTCGCTGCTGGCCCGCGGCCCGAAGCCTGAGCTGAGCATCGCCGACCTGCGCGCCGCCGGCATCACCAGCCCCCTGTCACTGCCGGCCGACCAGCCGTTGATGCTGGTGGACCTGCCCAACGGCGCCAACCCGCCCAGCTACGTCATCGGTACCGGCAACTTCTACGCCATCACCCGCTACAACCGCTCGTTCTTCTACGCCATGGCCGTGACCGAGCTGGCCGAAGTGCTGCACCAGCGCCATGCCGGCACGCTGGGTGCGCCGCAGCTGGAACTGCCCAACCAGCCCACGCTGCCACAGAAGACGCCCTCGCCCTGAGCATCGGGGACACGGCCACGGGCAGCGGCGTTAAGATAGCCGGCCTCATGCCCGTTCATGGACGATCCTCCCCCGTGCCAAGCCCTGCCTCCGTGCCCAGTTCCTCCGACCTGCCTGCTGGTCCGCTGGACCTTCCCCCCCACGCCCGCGACATCTACGTCATCTCCCCCTCCGGGGCGATTGCCGACCGCAGCCGCGTGCAGCGGGCACGCCGGCTGCTGCAGCGCCAGGGCTTCCGGCTGACACTGGACCCGAAGGCGCTGGCCACCCACCAGCAGCGCTTTGCCGGTGACGACGAGACGCGCCTGCAGGCCTTCCAGCGGGCCATGGAGTCCGGCGCCCCGACCATCATGACCAGCCGGGGCGGCTACGGCATCACCCGCTACCTGGAAAGGCTGGACTTCGAGCGTCTGGCCGCCAGCGGCAAGAAGTGGCTGGGCTTCTCGGACTTCACCGCCTTCCACCTGGCCATGCTGGCCCGGACAGGCGCCACCACCTGGGCCGGCCCTGCGCTGGTCTCGCATTTCGACGCAGCCGACCCGGCGGACGTGGATCCCACCACACTGGAAACCCTGGCCGATGCCCTGTCGGGCCGACTGGAACTGGTGGGCTTTCGGGGTGAAGGCGCGCACTCGGGCTTCGAGGCCGAAGGCACGCTCTGGGGCGGCAACCTCAGCATGGTCTGCTCGCTGCTGGGCACCTCGCTCTTTCCGCGCATCGACGGCGGCATCCTGTTCCTGGAAGAGGTCAACGAGCACCCCTACCGCGTGGAGCGGCTGATGACCCAGCTGCTGCACACCGGCGTACTGGACCGCCAGCGTGCCGTGCTGCTGGGCCATTTCAGCTGGAAGCAGGCCGAAGGCGATCGCTACACGATGCAGAAGGTCTGGCAGTGGCTGCGCACGCAGACGCCCACCCCGCTGATCACCGGCCTGCCCTTCGGCCACGAGCCCACCACGCTGACGCTGCCGCACGGCGCACAGGTGGGCCTGGCGGTGGATCGGCGCACCTGCTATCTGGTGCTGCCGCACGACCACGGCCAGCCCGCACCAGGCCTGTTCGGCGTCGATCCGGCTGGCGACGGGCAGGCGGCCCACCGCGCCTGGCAGTGCTGGTGCGGGCAGCCGCATGAGGGCTGATCAGCCGGCGAACAGCCCCGTGGACAGATAGCGGTCGCCCCGGTCGCAGACGATGAACACCACGGTGGCCGGTTCCACCGTGCCGGCAGACCCGGCTGACGCTGCCGCCTGCCGTACCGCCGCAGACCGCTCCGCGGCCAGCTGCTTGGCCACCCGCAGCGCAATCACCGCCGCGCCACCCGACGACACGCCGCAGAAGATGCCCTCTTCCCTCGCCAGCCGGCGCGTCATGTCCTCGGCTGCCTGCTGGCTCACTTCCTCCACCCGGTCGATGCGCGCCTGCGCCCGGATGGCGGGCTCGTAGCCCGGCGGCCAGGCGCGGATGCCGGCAATCGACGCGCCCTCTGCCGGCTGGGCGCCGATGATCCGGATGGTCTCTCGCTGTTCCTTCAGGAAGCGCGACACGCCCGTGATGGTGCCGGTGGTGCCCATGGCCGAGACGAAGTGCGTGACGCTGCCCGCCGTCTGCCGCCAGATTTCCGGGCCGGTGCTGCGATAGTGTGCCCGCCAGTTGTCGTCGTTGGAGAACTGGTCCAGCACCCGGCCCCGTCCCTCGGCCTGCATGGCCAGCGCCAGATCGCGCGCACCCTCCATGCCCTCTTCCTTCGAGACCAGCACCAGCTCGGCCCCGTAGGCCTGCATCGACTGGCGGCGTTCCAGGCTCTGGGTCTCGGGCATGATCAGCACCATCCGGTAGCCCTTCACCGCTGCCACCATGGCCAGCGCAATGCCGGTGTTGCCGGACGTGGCCTCGATCAGCGTGTCATCGGGCCGGATCTCGCCACGCGCCTCGGCAGCCGTGATCATCGCCAGCGCCGGCCGATCCTTCACGGAACCGGCCGGATTGTTGCCTTCCAGCTTGGCCAGCACGCGGACACCGGCTGCCTGCACGGCCGGATCCAGCAGGCGCGACAGCGCCACCAGCGGGGTGTTGCCCACCTGGTCGAGAATGGACGTGCCGTCGACCGTCAGCCCGAGGCCATCCACCCGATCGACACCTTCAGCCAAGGCGCGCCGCGGTGCTGCGTCCGCGCCCGCTCCGTCCTCCCGGGCGGCACCCACTGGCACAGCGCCCGGTGTGTTCCGTGCCGTCATCAGACCGGCACCGTCATCAGCGACAGCGGCGCAGGCACGTCCAGCGGCATGACGCCGGGCTGCTCCAGCTTCACCAGGCAGTCGTGCAGCTCTTCCACAGCCTCCACACGACCGAAGCTCTTGCGCCAGACCAGCATCACCTGACGCACCGGCGGCGTCTTCTCGAAGGGCACGTAGGTCAGCAGGCCGTCATTGTTCTTGCCTTCCACCCCGGGCTCGATGCCGGCCGGCATGGCGGTCCAGGGCAGCACGGTGATGCCGATGCCCGAGGCCACCATGTGGCGGATGGTCTCCAGCGACGACCCCTCGAAGGTCTTCTGGATGCCGGCCGTGCTGGTCTGCGAATAGCGCGACAGCTCCGGGCAGACCTTCAGCACCTGGTCGCGGAAGCAGTGACCCGCGCCCAGCAGCAGCATCGTCTCGTCCTTCAGCTCGGTCGAATCCACCGACGGACGCGCCGCCCACGGATGCTTGGTGGGCACCACCACCACGAAGGGCTCGTCATAGACCGGCCAAGACATCACGCCCGGCACCGGCATCGGCTCGGCCACCACGGCCACGTCGATCTCGCCCAGCTTCAGCGCCTCCAGCAGCTTGGCCGTCAGCCCTTCCTGCAGCAGCAGCGGCATGCCGGGCACGGCCTTCAGCATGGCCGGTACCAGACGGGGCAGCAGGTAGGGACCGATGGTGTGGATGACACCCAGGCGCAGCGGCCCATGACGAGGGTCCTTGCCTTCCTTGGCAATCTCGCGGATGGTGGCGGACTCTTCCAGCACGCGCTGGGCCTGCTCGACGATGCGCTCGCCCACGGGGGTGACGCTCACCTCCACATTCCCGCGCTCGAAGAGCTGCACTTCCAGCTCGTCTTCCAGCTTCTTGATGGCCACCGACAGGGTGGGCTGGCTCACGAAGCAGGCCTCGGCCGCCCGGCCGAAGTGTCGCTCGCGGGCCACGGCCACGATGTATTTCAGTTCAGTCAAAGTCATAGAAGAATTCTATCTCAGACTGGGCACCGAACGCTCCACATTCCGTCGGCTTCGGGCCGACCGCACGACGGAAAGCCCACCCGCAAAAACCGGCCTCAATGCCGCGCGGCGGGCCGCTCAAGCATCCAGGAAGCGCTCGCGCCGCCGCAGCCAGCGGTCCAGATGCGCTTCCACCACGTCCGGGCGCGCTTCCAGCAGCCGCTCCGACAGGGCATGGGCAATGTCCACCAGCGGCGCATCCCGCCCCAGATCGGCAAAGCGCAGCAGCATCGCCCCCGACTGCCGTGCCCCCAGCAGCTCGCCCGGACCGCGCAGCTCCAGATCGCGCCGTGCGATTTCGAAACCGTCCTGCGTCTGGCGCATCGTGGCCAGCCGCTCGCGGGCGATGGCCCCCGGCGGATGGCGGTACAGCAGCACGCACAGGCTCTGCGCCGTGCCCCGCCCCACGCGGCCGCGCAGCTGATGCAGCTGCGACAGGCCGAAGCGCTCGGCGTGCTCGATCACCATCAGGCTGGCGTTGGGCACGTCCACCCCCACCTCGATCACCGTGGTGGCCACCAGCAGGTCGATCTCGCCGGCCTTGAAGGCCGCCATCACCTCGTCCTTCTCGGCCGCCGACAGCCGGCCATGCACCAGCCCGGTGCGCACCTGCGGCAGCGCCGCCTGCAGCTGCTCGCGCGTGTCGATGGCGTTCTGCAGGTCCAGCGCCTCGGATTCTTCCACCAGCGGGCAGACCCAGTAGGCCTGGCGGCCCTCGGCCACCCAGCGCCCCACGTTCTCCACCACCTGATCGCGGCGCGAGTCGGCAATCAGCTTGGTCGTCACCGGCTGGCGCCCCGGCGGCAGCTCGTCGATCACCGACACGTCCAGATCGGCATAGAAGGTCATCGCCAGCGTGCGCGGAATCGGCGTCGCCGTCATCATCAGCTGGTGCGGCAGGAAGCCCCCTTCCCCGGAATGTCCTTCCGCGGCACTGCGCCCCGGTCCGTCCTGCCCGGCAGTGGCCTGGGCCGTGTCCTGTCGGCCTGCCTTGGCGGCCGTGTCCGATGCATTCGGTGCCGCTGTGCCCTGAGTAGCCTCCGCACTCGCCGCCTGCTCAGCGGCCGTGCCGGCATCCCGCGTGCCCTCCCCGCGCAGCGCCAGCCGCTGCGCCACACCGAAGCGGTGCTGCTCGTCCACGATGGCCAGCGCCAGCCTGGGAAAGACCACCGAATCCTCGATCAGCGCATGCGTGCCGATCAGCACGTCCACCTCGCCGGCGGCCACCGCCTGCTTCACCCGGCGCTTGGCGGCTGCCCCCAGCGAACCGGCCAGCCAGCCCACCCGCACGCCCAGCGGCTCCAGCCAGGGAGAGAGCCGCTCATAGTGCTGCCGTGCCAGGATTTCGGTCGGGGCCATCAGCGTGGCCTGCCAGCCGGAGCCCACCGCCACCATCGCCGCCAGCGCAGCAATGACCGTCTTGCCACTGCCCACGTCACCCTGCAGCAGCCGGTTCATGGGCTGCTGCCGCGCCAGATCGGCCGCGATCTCGTCACATACCCGGCGCTGCGCACCAGTGAGCGCAAACGGCAGCGAAGCCAGCAGTGCTGCCTCACCGTCACGATTCGCCAGCGGCTGCCCCCGCTGGCCCGCCCGCAGCTGGCGCGCCCGCCGCAGCGACAGCTGCTGCGCCACCAGCTCTTCCAGGACAATGCGCTGGCAGGCCGGCGTGCGCCGCTCCAGCAGGGCATCCAGATCGGTCCCTGGTGGCGGATGATGGATGAGCCTCAGCGATTCCAGCAGCGGCGGCAGCCCCGCCAGCAATGACGCCACCGGGTCCGCGCCCGGCCGTCCCGATGCCGGCTTTCCGTCGCCAGAACCCGACATCAGCGCCGTCAGCAACGTCGGCGGCAGCGTGTCCTGCCAGCGGCAATCCGCCAGCGCCCGGTCGATCTCACGGCGCAGCGTGGCCTGGCCCAGACCGGCCACGGTGGGATACACGGGCGTCAGCCGGTCGGGCAGCGGCGTGTCCTCGCTCACCATCCGGTAGCGCGGATGCACCATCTCGCGGCCAAACAGCCCCACCCGCAGCTCGCCATAGGCGCGCACAAGCCGCCCCGGCTGCAACTGCGTCAGCTGGGACGGATAGAAATGCAGGAAGCGCAGCTGCAGCTCGCCGGTACCGTCGTTCACCCAGACCTGCAGCGCACGTCGGCCTCGCGTCACTTCGGCACGGGTGACGGTGGCCTGGATCTGGGCCGAACTGCCGTGCACCAGTGAGCCGATCGGCACCAGCCGGGTCTCGTCCTCGTAGCGCAGCGGCAGGTGCAGCACCAGGTCGTCCGGCCCGTGCAGCCCCAGCCGGGCCAGCAGCGAAGCCGCCGAGCGGCGGCCGGACGACGTCTTGGCTGCCCCCTTGGCGGTACGCCCGCCGGCAGCCTCCTTGCCCGATGCTTCTGCGCCCTCCACGGCGGCGCCTGCCTTTCGCACGTTCTTCATCGCGCGTGCCGCGCCGACCGGAAAAGCCTCACTCCAGCACCAGCGTGGCTTCCACCTCGAAAGGTGCGCCCTTGGGCAGCGCCGCCACCTGGACGGTGGAACGCGCCGGATACGGCGCATGGAAATACTCGGCCATGATGCTGTTGACGGTGGCGAACTGCTTCAGATCCGTCAGGAACAGCCCCAGCCGCACCACCTGACCCAGGTGGCCGCCTGCAGCCTCCACCACGGCCTTCAGGTTGCGAAACGCCTGATGAACCTGCGCCTCGAAGCCGCCCTCGACCAGCTCGCCGGTCTTGGGGTCAAGCGGGATCTGACCGGACAGGTACACCGTGTCGCCGGCACGAACCGCCTGCGAATAGGGGCCCAGTGCGGCCGGAGCATTGGGGGTGGAAATGGGCAGGGCCATGACGATCTCCTCGTAGTGATGATGTCCTGCCATTCTAGGGTATCCGCCGCACAAGTCCTTGCGTCCGTCGCATGTCAGGCATGGACTTCAGCGGATCCCCAGGGGCCTGCCCTGTCCCTGGGGTGCCCGGACAGCGACTCGCCATCCGCGATCCACTACCATTGAGAAACCCGATGCCCGACGCCATGTCGATCGGGCCAGCCTCGTCTTTCCGAAGGCTGCCCGCGGGCCGGCACGCCGCCGCCCGCCCATCTTCTCCGCCTTGTCCCCGTCGCACCGTGAGCACCTCCGCCACCCCCGCCCCATCCTCGTCAGCTGCTGCCGCCCATTCCAACCCGCAGGTGCCCATCCGCATCCGCGGCGCCCGGCAGAACAACCTGAAGGGGCTGGATCTGGACATCCCCACCGGCCAGCTGGTGGTGGTCACCGGCGTCTCGGGCAGCGGCAAGTCCTCACTGGTCTTCGACACCCTCTATGCCGAGGGCCAGCGTCGCTACGTCGAGACCTTCTCGGCCTATGCCCGCCAGTTCCTCGACCGGATGGACCGTCCCCAGGTCGACAGCATCGACGGCGTACCGCCCGCCATCGCCATTGACCAGACCAACCCGGTGCGCACCTCGCGCTCCACGGTCGGCACGATGACCGAGCTGAACGACCATCTGAAGCTGCTGATGGCCCATGCCGCCACCCTGTACTGCCGGCAGTGCGCCCAGCCGGTCCGGGTCGACGACGTGGCCAGCATCGCCTCTGCCGTGCGCCAGCGGGCCGCCGCGCTGGAGGATCCCCGCCTCTACGTCACCTTCCCGGTTCTGGTACCGGCCGGCTTCGACGAACGGGAAGTCATCGCCCAGCTGCAGGCCCAGGGCTACACCCGCATCCACCAGCGCGAGGATCTGCCCAACCCCGTCGAGAGCGAGGAAACCACCGGCAAGACCGGCAAGCGCAAGGCGGGCAAGGCCGCAAGTGACAAGGCAGCGAAGGCCGGAAAGCGCACCAAAGCCGACAAGGCAACCCGCGCCGCAGCGGCCAAGGCAGACGCCAGCACCCTCGCCTCCCAGGCCACCGCCCCGGATGGCGCCGACGCCGCCACGGCAGCCGGCGCCGACGACACCCCGCTGATACACGATCACCCCGTCCGCCTCACCGTTGTGGCCGACCGGTTCCGCGCCAGCAGCGTGCCCGATGACCGGCTGGCGGGCAGCCTGGAAGCCGCCCTGGACCGTGGCCATGGCCGTCTGGCCGTCATCGCCCAGGACGCCGAGGGCCACGAGCTGGCCCGCTGGCACTTCAGCACGCAGTTCGCCTGCGCCACCTGCGACATCGCCTATCACGCCCCCACGCCCAGCCTGTTCTCGTTCAACTCGCCGCTGGGCGCCTGCGACACCTGCAAGGGCTTCGGCCGCGTCATCGGTCTGGACCTCGGCCTGGTCATCCCCGATCCGTCCAAGTCGCTGGCCGAAGGCGCCGTCAAGCCCTGGCAGACGCCCAGCTTCAAGGAAGCCCAGGACGAACTGATGAAGTACGGCCGCAAGGCCGGCATCGATCTGGACAGCCCCTGGTCGGACCTGTCCGAAGCCGACCGGCGCTGGGTCATCGAAGGCGCGCCCGACTGGAGCGGCGACTGGAAGCGGCAGTGGTACGGCATCCGCAACTTCTTCGGCTGGCTGGAAAGCAAGGCCTACAAGATGCACATCCGGGTGCTGCTGTCCAAGTACCGCTCCTACACCCCGTGCCCCGCCTGCGAAGGCGCCCGCCTCAAGCCCGAGGCCCTGCTCTGGCGCGTGGGCAACGAAGAAGACGCCCGGCAGGCCTTCGCCCCGGTCGCCGACAAAAACGGAGCCGCCCCGGCCGACCAGCCCTCGTCCGGCCGCGCATCTTCAAACGATCCGGCCGGTGTCGATGCCCACGCGGAAAGCGCGGGAAGCTACCGGCGCTTTCGCCCCATGGGCACGCAGTGGACCGACGCCCAGCTCGACGCCCTGCCGGGCCTGACCCTGCACGACCTCATGCTGCTGCCCATCGACCGGCTGAACCGGCTGATGGCCGGCCTGCACCTGCCTGCGCCGCTGGACGAGGCCACCGAGCTGCTGATGACCGAGATCCGCACCCGGCTGCGCTTCCTGAGCGACGTGGGCCTGGACTACCTCACGCTCGACCGCCAGTCGCGCACGCTCTCCGGCGGCGAAGTGCAGCGCATCAACCTCACCACCGCGCTGGGCACCTCGCTGGTCAACACGCTCTTCATCCTCGATGAGCCCTCCATCGGCCTGCACCCGCGCGACATGGACCGCATCATCGCCATCATGCAGCGGCTGCGCGACGCCGGCAATTCGCTGGTGGTGGTCGAGCACGACCCGCAGGTGATGTTCGCTGCCGAGCGCATCATCGACATCGGCCCGGGCCCGGGCGAACGGGGCGGCCAGATCGTCTTCGACGGCCCGGCCAGCCGGCTGCCTGCCGCCCAGACCCTCACCGCCGACTACCTGGCCCGCCGCAAGCACGTCTCCTCCGGCCACCGCGAACCCGTCACCGACGACACCCCGCGCCTGCGGCTTGAAGGCGTCACTGCCCACAACCTCAAGGGCATCGACGTGGACATCCCGCTGGGACGGCTCGTCTGCCTGACCGGCGTCTCCGGCAGCGGCAAGTCCACCCTCATGCAGGACGTGCTGCTGCCCGCCCTGCTGAAGGAACAGGGCCTGCCCACCGAGGCTCCCGGTGAATTCAGGCGCCTCGTCGGCGCCCGCCAGATCGACGGCGTGGTCTTCGTCGACCAGTCACCCATCGGCAAGACCACCCGAAGCAACCCGGTCAGCTACGTCGGCGCCTTCGACCTGATCCGAAAGCAGTTTGCCGCCACCGAACTGGCCCGCGAGCGCGGCTACACCGCCGGCGTCTTCAGCTTCAACAGCGGTGACGGCCGCTGCCCCACCTGCGGCGGCAACGGCTTCGAGCACGTCGAGATGCAGTTCCTGTCCGACGTGTACCTGCGCTGCCCCGACTGCGACGGCCGACGCTTCCGCCCCGAGATCCAGGACGTGCGCATCCGCGGCCGCAGCGACGGCACCGCCATGGCCCGCCCGGTGGAGGCCTCCATCGTCGACGTGCTGGAAATGACCGTACGCCAGGCCGCCGACTTCTTCAGCGCCACCCCCGAGATCCAGCGCCGCCTGCAGCCGCTGGTCGAGGTCGGTCTCGACTACCTGAAGCTTGGCCAGCCCGTGCCCACTCTGTCGGGCGGCGAGGCCCAGCGCCTGAAGCTGGCCGGCTTCCTGGCCGAAGCCGCCGAACAGGCCCGCAAGCGCGGCGCCCGCAGCGGCCGCCTCGCCACTGGCGG
>ERZ773049.951-NODE-951-length-17079-cov-4.206414_pt1 | contig 17079 bp, 11 predicted proteins | sample MGYA00580633_ERZ773049 | MGnify/ENA primary metagenome ERZ773049 (study PRJEB29015, sample SAMEA2737991) | human oral metagenome | biome: human oral; feature: human-associated habitat; material: dental | place: China | collected 2066 ... | reverse complement strand
CATCGTCTTGCCGCAGGGCGGCCAGCCCATACCCTGAAACCAGCCATTGAGGAAGATGAAGGCGAACATGATGGCGACACTGGAAGTGGCCCACGGCACCAGCCCCATCATCGTCATACACAGGCCGGAGAGGAGCAGGCCGCAGGGCAGGAACGCCTTCGGATTGGAGCGGTCGGAGATGGATGCCATCAGGAATTTGGACAGGCCATAGGCGAGGCCAGTGCCGGTACCGACGATGCCCAGTTGTGTTTTCGTGTAAAGCCCCGCTTCAATCAGGCCTTTTTGCGCGAGGTCAAAGTTGCCGCGCACGAAATAGTAAGCGGCGTAGCCGAAGAAAATACCGCCAAACACCTGCCAGCGCAGGCGGCGATAGGTGGGATCGACCTGTGCGGCCGGAAGGCGGGGAATTTCCGGCGACGGTTTGAATATGCCAATCATGGGTTGCTCCATTATGAGTTACGAATTTTCCGCAGTTCACGCGCGCGTGTGTGAACTGGCGCGCGAATTTTAGCCGATTCTCACAGGGGCGGTGCGTTTTTTTGCCATTATCTTGTGAATTTTATGTGGATAATTGAGGATATTAATGGCGACATGGCTGAATGTTGCCGTTTTTCAACCATTTGCCACCGCACGCGACTCAATCTGCCCGTCCGCCGCGCCAACGCCTGACCGCGCCATTTGTCCGCCAAAATTACGGCTTGACGCCGCATGAGCGCTTGCGTACTGTTACCCGCCCGAATCAAGAGCAAGCAAGGCTATGGCGAAGAAAAAACATCATCTGAACGGTGCAGAAATCATCATCGAGGCGCTGCGGGAAGAGCAGGTGGAGCACATATTCGGCTACCCCGGCGGTGCCGTGCTGCACGTCTATGACGCGATTTACAAGCAGAAAGACATCACCCACATCCTCTCGCGGCACGAACAGGGCGCCATTCACGAGGCGGACGGCTACGCGCGCGCTTCCGGCAAGGTCGGCGTCGCCATCGTCACCTCCGGCCCCGGTCTGACCAACGCCGTGACCGGCATCGCCACCGCCCACGCCGATTCCATCCCGCTGGTCGTCATCTCCGGCCAGGTACCATCGGCGCTGATTGGCAACGATGCCTTCCAGGAAGTCGATGCGGTCGGCATCACCCGTCCCTGCGTCAAGCACAGCTTCCTCGTCAAGGACGTGAACGAGCTGGCGCCGACCATCAAAAAAGCCTTCTACATCGCGCGCAGCGGCCGCCCCGGCCCGGTACTGATTGACGTGCCGAAAGACGTAACCAGCGCCTTCACCAGCTTTTCCTATCCGGAAGACATCGAAATGCGCTCTTATCAGCCGACGGTGGAAGGCCATGTCGGCCAAATCAAGCGTGCGCTGAAATCGCTGAAAAAAGCGGAAAGACCGATGCTCTATTTTGGCGGCGGCGTCATTCTCGACAACGCCTCGGAATTATTGACCGAATTTGCCCACCGCCTCAATCTCCCGGTGACGGCAACGTTAATGGGATTGGGCGGTTTCCCCGGCAATGATCCGCAATTCCTCGGAATGCTCGGTATGCACGGCACATACGAAGCCAACATGGCGATGCACCATTGCGACGTATTATTCGCGGTGGGCGCACGATTCGATGACCGCGTCACCGGCGATTTGAAGAAATTCTGCCCGAATGCGGAAATCATCCATGTTGATATTGACCCCTCCTCCATTGCCAAAAACGTCGTTGTCCATATTCCCATTGTTGGCTCGGTGCGCGCAGTTTTAAGCGAAATGCTGCGACAATTGAGCGAGGAAAAAGCAGATAAAGCACAAACCGCTGCTTGGTGGGAACAAATCACCCAATGGCGCGCCGTCAATTCATTGCATTATGCAAAAAGCGACGAGCGCATCAAACCGCAACAAGTTATCGAAACGCTTTATAAACTCACCGGCGGAAATGCCGTTATTGCTTCCGACGTCGGTCAGCACCAAATGTGGGTCGCGCAATATTTCCCCTTCCACGAACCGCGCCGTTGGATTAATTCCGGCGGACTCGGCACGATGGGGTTCGGTTATCCGGCGGCGATTGGCGCAAAAGTCGCCCGCCCCGATGAAGACGTTTTCTGCATTACCGGCGACGGCTCCATTCAAATGATGATTCAGGAAATGACGACCGCGCTGCAATACCACATTCCGGTAAAAATCCTTTGCCTTAATAACGGCTATCTCGGCATGGTGCGCCAATGGCAAGAATTCTTCTATGACAAACGCTATTCAATGAGCTATATGGAATCGCTGCCCGATTTCGTCAAACTCGCTGAAGCCTATGGCCATTGCGGCGTGCGTATCGAAAAACCGCAAGAGCTGGAAAGCAAACTGCGTGAAGTCATCGCCATGAAAGACAAAACCGTATTCGTCGATATCATTACCGATCCGGGCGAAAACGTTTACCCGATGATTCCCGCTGGCGGCGGTCAGGCAGAAATGATATTGGGGCCCAGTTGCAGCCTCAACCAGGATAGCGACAGTCAAGAAATGGTGCTGGTATGAATAACAAAAGACACGTCATCTCCCTCCTCATGGAAAACAAGGCGGGCGCACTCTCGCGCGTCGTTGGCCTCTTTTCCGCGCGCGGTTTCAATATCGAAAACCTGAATGTTGCCCCCACGCAGGACGAAACCATCTCCCGCCTGACACTTGTCACCTATTGCGACGAAAAACTGATAGAGCAAATCAACAAACAGCTCAACAAACTGATAGAAGTCATCAAGCTGGTAAACCTCAGCGATGCCGAATTTGTTGACCGGGAAATGCTGCTCATCAAAATCAATGTTGATGCCAAACAACGCGGCCATTACCTGCAATTAGCCGAGGCCTTCCGCGCGCGCGTTATTGCCATTACACCGACGACGGTTATCTTTGAAGTCACCGGCTCGCAGCGCAAACTCGACGCCTTTATCGACGTACTGGAATCCGACATCATCGTGGAAATGGCGCGCACCGGCATGACCGGCCTCGCTGCGACCGGTTCAGGCAAATGTCTGGAATTGTAATGCTGGCCGATAACACCTTAATCAACGACATCAAGGCGATTATCGCCGGGGCGCGTGAACAGGCGGTGCGTGCGGTCAATCACGAACGCACCCTGATGTATTGGCATATCGGTCAGCGCATCTTTGAAGAAGAACAGCGCGGACAGGAACGCGCCGATTACGGAACCTATCTGGTACAAATGATTGCCGAACGGCTGCAACCGGAATTTGGCAGTGGTTTTTCCAAGCGGCAAATCAGTTACTGCCGCCAACTCTACCGCACGTTCCCAATTGTGCACGCACTGCGTGCGCAATTGAGTTGGACCCAGTACAAAATGCTGTTATCCATTGATAACGAAGACAAAAGGGAGTTCTACATCGCCGAAAGCGTGAAAAACAACTGGTCTTCGCGCCAACTGGAACGACAAATCAACAGCCAGCTATATGAGCGGCTGCTGCTCAGCAACGACAAAGAAAGCGTGTTGGCTGTCGCCCGCAATGAACGCCAACCCGTAAGTCCGAAAGAAATCATCAAAGATCCGATGGTGCTCGAATTTCTCGGCTTGCAACGTGAAGCAGCGTATTACGAAAAAGATTTGGAAGGTGCTATCATCAGTCATTTGCAAGAATTCCTGCTGGAGCTGGGCAATGGTTTTACCTTTGTCGCCCGGCAAAAAAGATTGCATCTCGATGGCGATGAATTTTTTGCCGATTTGGTGTTGTATAACCGTCTGCTGCAATGCTTCGTTATCGTCGAAATCAAAACGCACAAACTGACGCATCAGGACATTGGCCAGTTACAAATGTACGTCAATTACTACGACCGCATCGAAAAACTGCCGCATGAAAATCCGACCATCGGCATCCTGCTGTGCGCCGACAAAAACGATGCCGTGGTCAAATTCAGCCTGCCGGAAGGCCAGCAACAAATCATTGCCAGCCAATACCGCCTCTATCTGCCTTCGGAAGAAATATTGCTGGCAGAAATGCACAAAGAAATTGCCGAATTTGAACAACGCGAAAACGGCAATCCCGATTTCCCCCTTCAATAACACAGGAGCAACCATGAAAGTCTATTACGACAAAGACGCCGACATGAGCGTACTGCAAGGCAAAATCGTCGCCATTTTGGGCTACGGCTCACAAGGCCACGCGCACGCCAATAACTTGAACGAAAGCAGCGTGACCGTCGTCGTCGGTTTGCGCGAAGGCGGCGCAAGCTGGAAAAAAGCCGTTAATGCCGGACTCACCGTCAAACCGGTCAAAGAAGCCGTCAAAGGCGCGGATGTCGTCATGATACTGCTGCCCGATGAAAACATCGCCGAAGTCTATCGCGACATCGAAGCGGACATCAAAAAAGGCGCCGCCCTCGCCTTCGCCCACGGCTTCAACATTCACTACGGCCAGGTCGCGCCGCGCAAAGATTTGGACGTCATCATGATTGCGCCAAAAGCCCCCGGCCACACCGTGCGTTCCACCTATCAAGGCGGCGGTGGCGTGCCGCATCTGATTGCCGTCGAACAAAACGAAAGCGGCAAGGCACGCGATATAGCACTTGCCTATGCAGTCGCCAATGGCGGTGGCAAAGCGGGCATTATCGAAACCAGCTTCAAGGAAGAAACCGAAACCGATTTGTTCGGCGAACAGGCGGTACTCTGCGGCGGCGTGGTTGAACTCATCAAAGCCGGATTTGAAACGCTGGTCAATGCCGGATACGCCCCGGAAATGGCCTACTTTGAATGCCTGCACGAAATGAAGCTGATTGTTGACCTGATCTATGAAGGCGGCATCGCCAACATGAATTACTCCATTTCCAATAACGCCGAATTTGGCGAATACGTCACCGGTCCGGAAGTCATTAATGACGAAAGCCGTTACGCGATGGAAGAATGCCTGAAAAACATTCAAAACGGCGAATACGCCAAACGCTTTATCACCGAATACAAAGTAGGCGCGCCGTCCATGACCGCCCGCCGCCGCCAGAATGCCGAGCATCAAATCGAAATCGTCGGCGCGAAATTGCGCGAGATGATGCCGTGGATCAAGGCAAACCGCTTGGTCGATCAGGAAAAGAACTAAACTTCTTTGGTAAATCCGCCGCCGTCCCGCACGGCGGCTTTTTCATGGAAAAACTTATGCGCCAACTCATTGCCCGCCGCGCCCAATTTCTCGCCGCCATCCGCGCCTTTTTCGCCACGCGTGGCGTGCTGGAAGTCGATACTGCGCAACTGCGCCCCTGCGGCGTTACCGACCCGCAGCTGGTTTCGCTCGCCGCCAGCGGCGGTTATCTGCAAACCTCGCCCGAATACGCGATGAAAATCCTGCTGGCGCAGGGTGCGGGCGACATTTACCAACTGGCGCACGTCTTCCGTGGCGAGGAACAGGGGCGCAAGCACCGGCGCGAGTTCATGCTGCTTGAATGGTACCGTCTTGGCTTTGACCATCTGCGCCTGATGGACGAAGTGGCGGCTCTCGTGCGCGAACTGCTGCCCGCCTGCCGCGACTGGCCGCTGCGCCGCACCGCTTACGCCGATGCCTTCCGCCGCCATCTCGGCATCGACATCGGCCAGATGGATGACGCCGAACTGCGCGCCTGTTGCACCGCCCGCCTGCCGGAAAGCGCGGACTGGCCGCTCTCGCGCGACGGGATGCTCGACCTGCTCTTTACCCATTATGTTGAGCCAGAGCTGGGGCGCGGCGCGCTGGAATTTCTCTGCGATTACCCGCCGTCGCAGGCGGCGCTTGCCCGCATTATTGACGGCAAGGCTGCCCGTTTTGAGTTGTATATCAATGGATTGGAACTGTGCAACGGCTTTTGGGAACTCAGCAATGCCGCCGAACAGCGCGCGCGTTTCCTCGCCGATAACCGTGAACGCGCGCAGCTAAACCTGCCAGAAATGCCGCTGGATGAAGACTTTCTCGCCGCGCTGGAACGCGGCCTGCCCGGCTGCGCTGGCGTCGCCCTCGGTGTGGACCGCCTGCTGATGCTCGCCTGCAACGCGGCGCATATTGATGAGGTGATGTTGCCCGGCTGAATCCCGACAAATGGCTCATATAGCGATACACTTAAAGCCTCAGACAAGGTGCATTGCTATAAAAAACGGCGGGATTACCCCGCCGTTTTTATACGCTGCATTTCAATCATCATCATCGTCGTCATGGCGACGGCGGGAAAAGATTTTTTTCATGGCATAAAGTCCGCCCGCGACCGCCACAATAATAATTTTGCTGAATTTGGCAATAAAGGCGATGATGACCGCAATCAGGCCAAATTTTTTCGCTGCCGCCGCGCCGACAATCAGTGCGGTCAGGCCGTATTCCGCAGTTTTGTCCGTCTTCGGATTGTAATCCTCGTAGCGGTTGCCCGGATTGAAGGTAATGGTATTGAGTAATTCGTTGGCGCTTTTTTGTGTTTTTTCCAGATTGTTGTTGGAATCGGCCAGGGTAATGGCGATGATGTCTTTACGCCCCAGGGCAATAATGCTGTAGTTGATAATGGTCTGCGGGTCATTGCCGCTATGCACGTTCAATGCCCAAATCAGGCGATGATTGGCGCGGTCATAATGCGGTTCTTGCGCCCAGCCATCCACGTGCAATTCGGTCACGCCCCGCTTGCGGCGACTTTCGTTTTCTTTTTTCTCGCCTTCCCGGATAAGTTTCATCAGTTTGTCTGCTTTAATCTCCTCCGCATCGTCATCCTTGATATGACCGGTATCGCCATGCTGAATGTCGGCAAACTATTCGTCGGCGGCATTGATAATAATGCCGTAGCGTTCCGGGCTTGCGCCACTGCCGCGTTTTTCCATAAGGTTATTCGCGGGTTCTTTGCCAAAGAAGGCGATATTGTCATTGGCAGGCAGTTGCAATGTTGCCTCACTGCCGAGGGCAATGCTTTTTGGCCCCATTTCTGCCTGTGCCATCAGTGCAAGAAATTCGGCATCGCCGTCATCCTGCGATTGTGCAGGTGCGATGAGTGCGAAGCAGGCCAGCGAGGCCAGCAGGGTATGCAGGATTTTTTTCATAAATGCTTCCTTGAAAATGGAGTGGGGAAAACCGCAAGATGCGGCGGCAACAGTTTAATATGAATGCCCCTATTTTTACGCGCCAGTTTGGCATCGCCCTATAACTTTTTGCTATTTCCGCCTGCCGCGTATCCCCGCTATTATCGCCCGCCCCTATTTGTCATTGGAGAATCCATGAGCCGTATTACTTTGCAAACCGTCGCCACCGCGCAAGACGCCGCCAAACCCCGCCTGCAAGCAGCGCTGGATGCCAACGGTTTTCTGCCGAACCTGCTCGCCGTGCTGGCCAACGCGCCAGGCGCGCTACAGATGTATCAGGAAGTGGGCAAAATTAATGCCGCCACCAGTCTGACGCCTGCCGAGATTGAGGTTATCCAGATTAGCGCGGCGGCGGCAAACGGCTGCGATTTTTGCGTCGCCGGGCATAGCAAAATCGCCAAACTGAAACTGCGGCTGGACGAGGCGACGGTCGCCGCGCTGCAACGGCGCGAACCGCTGGCAGACGGCAAACTCGCCGCGCTGCAGGCGTTCACGCTGGCGGTGATTGCCAACCGGGGCAAGGTTAATGACGCGGAATTGCAGGCGTTTTACGCCGCCGGTTATGGCGAGCAGCAGGCGCTGGAGGTGATTCTCGGCGTGGCGCTTGCCACCTTGTGCAATTACGCCAACAATCTGGCGCAGACGGAAATCAACCCGGAATTGCAGGCGTTTGCGCCGTAATTTTTGCCGCCGGTTCAATGAGAAACGCCCCTTGCGGGGCGTTTTTTGTTGGTGGGGCAAGCCCCCCACCCTACGGATGCCGCACATCAGGCGCGGAAGGTAAACCCTTCGCCTTCCTGGTAATCCACATGGACGGTGCTGCCGGGGACGAAGTCGCCAGCGAGGATGCGCTGTGCCAGCGGGTTTTCCAGATGGGTCTGGATGGCGCGTTTCAGCGGGCGTGCGCCAAAGACCGGGTCGTAGCCGACTTCCACCAGTTGCGAAAGCGCCGCCGGGCTGATGTCCAGCCCCAGGTCGCGTTCGGCGAGGCGTTTGCGCAGGCGTTGCAACTGGATGTTGGCGATGCCTTGCATATGCTCTTTGCCGAGGGCGTGGAAGACCACGGTTTCGTCGATGCGGTTGATGAATTCCGGGCGGAAGTGCGCGCTAACCACTTCCATCACCGCCAGTTTCATCGCTTCGTAGTCGCCGCCGTTCATTTCTTGAATGAGGTGCGAGCCGAGGTTCGAGGTCATGATGATGACGGTGTTGCGGAAGTCCACGGTGCGCCCCTGGCCGTCGGTGAGGCGGCCGTCGTCCAGCACTTGCAGCAGGATGTTGAAGACGTCGGCGTGCGCTTTTTCGATTTCGTCAAAGAGGATGACGGAATACGGGCGGCGGCGCACCGCTTCGGTCAGGTAGCCGCCCTGGTCGTAGCCGACGTAGCCGGGCGGCGCGCCAATCAGGCGGGCGACGCTGTGTTTTTCCATGAATTCGCTCATGTCGATGCGCACCATCGCTTCATCGCTGTCAAAGAGGAATTCGGCCAAGGTGCGGCACAGTTCGGTTTTGCCGACGCCGGTCGGGCCCAAGAAGAGGAACGAGCCGATGGGGCGGTTCGGGTCGGACAGCCCGGCGCGGTTACGACGGATGGCGTTTGCCACCGCTTCCACCGCGGTTTCCTGGCCGACAACGCGCGCGCCGAGTGCGCTTTCCAGCGTCAGCAGTTTTTCTTTTTCGCTTTCGAGCATTTTCGCGACGGGGATGCCCGTCCAGCGCGAGACGATTTGCGCGATTTCTTCTTCGGTAACTTCGCTGCGCACCAGGGTGTGCTGCGGCTTGGCTTCATTGCTTTCGCTGTGCGCCAGTTGTTTTTCCAGCGCCGGGATTTTGCCGTACTGGATTTCGCTCATCGCCGCGTAGTCGCCGCGCCGTTTGGCGGCTTCCAGCTCCACACGCAGGCGGTCGATTTCTTCTTTGATGCCGGCGCTGCCCTGGATGGTCGCTTTTTCTGCCTGCCAGACTTCTTCGAGGTCGGCGTATTCTTTTTCGAGTTTATGTATTTCGTCTTGCAGGTCGGCGAGGCGTTTTTTCGAGGCGTCGTCGTGCTCTTTTTCCAGCGCCAGCCGCTCCATTTTGAGCTGTATCAGGCGGCGGTCGATGCGATCCATCGTCTCCGGTTTGCTGTCCAGCTCCATGCGGATTTGCGCGGCGGCTTCGTCAATGAGGTCGATGGCTTTGTCCGGCAGTTGGCGGTTGGTGATGTAGCGGTTGGACAGCACGGCGGCGGCGACCAGCGCGGGGTCGGTGATGTCGATGCCGTGATGCACTTCGTAGCGCTCTTGCAGGCCGCGCAGGATGGCGATGGTGTCTTCCACCGTCGGTTCTTCCACCATCACTTTCTGGAAGCGGCGCTCCAGCGCGGCGTCTTTTTCCATGTACTGGCGGTATTCGTCCAGCGTGGTCGCGCCGATGCAGTGCAGCTCGCCGCGCGCCAAGGCGGGTTTCAGCATATTGCCCGCATCCATTGAGCCTTCGGTTTTGCCCGCGCCGACCATGGTGTGAATTTCGTCGATGAAAAGGATGATTTGTCCGTTCGCTTTTTCGATGTCGGTCAGCACCGCTTTCAGCCGCTCCTCAAATTCGCCCCGGTATTTGGTACCCGCGAGCAGCGCGGCAAGATCCAGCGAGAGCAGGCGTTTGCCTTTCAGGCTTTCCGGCACTTCGCCATTGACGATGCGCTGCGCCAGTCCTTCAACGATGGCGGTTTTGCCGACGCCCGGCTCGCCAATGAGGACGGGGTTGTTTTTGTTGCGCCGTTGCAGGATTTGCATGGCGCGGCGGATTTCTTCGTCGCGGCCAATCACCGGGTCGATTTTGCCCTGCTCGGCGCGGGCGGTGACGTCAATGGTGTATTTTTTCAGCGCTTCGCGTTTGTCTTCGGCGGCTTCGTCGGTCACGGGTTCGCCGCCGCGCAGTTGGTCGATGATTTGTTGCAGCTTGGCTTTCTGAATGCCCGCCGTTTTCAGCGCCTTGCCGAGCGCGCCGGAATCTTCGCAGGCAGCGAGCAGGAACAGCTCGGACGAGATAAATTTGTCGCCGTTTTGCTGCGCGTATTTGTCGCAAAGATTGAGCAGACGCGAGGTGTCGGGCGAGATGTTCACCTGCCCGGTGGCGTTCGCCACGCGCGGCAGGTCATTGACGATTTGCTCGACGTGGGCGCGCAAGGTGCCGACGTCCGCCCCCGCCTGGCGCAGGATGGAGGCAGCGGCGCCGCCTTCCTGCCGCAGAAGCGCCAAGAAGACGTGCGCGGGTTCGATGTAATTGCTGTCCTTGCCAACGGCGATGGACTGCGCGGTTTGCAGCGCTTCCTGGAAGCGCGAGGTAAAGGCTTGCATGATGTTTCCTCTTGGTTGAAATTGGGATAACGCCGATGTATGGCTTGCTGCGGCAATATCAAGCAGTTTTTTGTAAATTTTTCGTTAGCGCGATGAGTTTGTTTGATTATGGGCGGGAAATCGGCGCAGATAGCACCGGCAAAAACCGCTACAATCCGCGCCTTTGCCCTGCCCTACCCTACCCGCATGAACCGCAGCCCCGACCCCGCCAACGCGCCCTTTATCGAAGGCAGCATCTGGCGCCATCTCATCAACATGACCTGCGCGCGCAGCGTCGGCATCCTCGCCACCTTCATCGTTGATTTCGTCGATATTCTCTTTATCAGCCGCCTCGGCGACGCCCGCCTCATCGCCGGGCTGGGTTTCGCCGCGGCCGCGCTCTATTTCATCCGCGCCATTGCCATTGCGCTCGGCATCACCACCACCGTGCTGGTCGCCCGTGCCATCGGCGGCGGCGACCGCCACCGCGCCGCGCGCTACGCCTGGGATACCTCCGCCTTCAGCTTCATCCTGCTGACGCTGCTCGCCGCCATCGCCTGGTTTGCCCGCGTCCCCATTCTCGCCAGCCTCGGCGCGCAGGGCGAGACGCTTGCCCACGCCGCCGATTATCTCGCCATTGTCCTCATTGGCCTGCCGCTGCTGACGCTCGGCAACTGCGGCACGTCCACCCTCTTTGCCCTCGGCAGCGCGCGGCTGGCGATGTACGTCAGCATCGGCGCGACCGCAACCCAGGCCGTGCTTGACCCCATCTTTATCTTCGCCTGCGGCTGGGGGTTGCAAGGCGCGGCGCTGGCCGCGCTCATCTCGCAAGCGGTACTGGTCGCCGCCGCCTGGTACGTCGTCATCTGGCGCTACCGCCTGCGCGCGCCGCTACATTTGCGCCTGCTCATGCTCAATATTCCGGCGATTGTCGCCATTGCCGTCCCGGCGATGCTCACCAACCTCACCAGCCCGCTCGCCACCGCCTTTGCCGCGCGACAAATGGCCGCGTTTGGCGACGATGCCGTCGCCGCCTTTGCCGTCATCATTCGCCTCGTCCCGGTCGGCTTCGCCCTGCTCTTTTCACTCTCCGCCGCCGTCGCCCCGATTATCGGCCAGAATGCAGGCGCGGCGCGCTTTGCCCGCGTGCGGCAAACGCTCCTCGCCGCGCTGCAATTCAACTGGCTTACCGTCGCCGTCATCGGCCTGCTGCTCTTCCTCCTGCGCGAGCCGCTGCCGCAATGGTTTGCGCTGGACGAGCGCGCCGCCGCGCTGCTCCGCTTCTATTGCAGCGGTGCGTCGCTGCTGTTCGGCTGCAAGGGCGTCATCTTTTTCCTGAACGCCGCTTACAACAACCTTGGCCGCCCGTTTTACTCCACCGCTTCCAACCTCGCCGGGCTGCTGTTCGGTGCGATTCCGCTGATCAGCCTCGGCGCGTGGCTGCTGGGGCCGCGCGGCATCATCCTCGGCCACATGGCGGAAGCCGTCTTCACCGCGCCGGTCTGCTGGCTGATTGCGATGCGCCTTGTCGCCCGCTACGAGGCGGGAATGCCGCTGGAACAACGCCGTTTGGGTGACGGATTGCGGCGGCGCTGAGCCATCCTATAAGCACGCCACCATGCCCCGCTCCCGCAAAATCATCCACATTGACATGGACGCCTTCTTCGCCTCGGTGGAGCAGCGCGATCACCCCGAGTGGCGCGGCAAGCCGCTCGTCGTCGCCCGCCCGGCGGCAGAGCGCGGCGTGGTTGCCGCTGCCAGCTATGAGGCGCGCCGCTACGGCATCCATTCCGCCATGTCCACCTACCGCGCGCAGCAGCGTTGCCCGCAGCTCATCCTCGCGCCGCCGCGTTTCGCCGTGTACCGCGCGGTCAGCCTGCAAATCCGCGCGCTGATGCTCGCCGTCACCGACCTCGTTGAGCCGCTCTCGCTGGATGAGGCCTATCTCGACGTCAGCGACAGCCCGCATGAAAGCGGCTCCGCCACCCGCATCGCCGAACGCCTGCGCGCCGAAATCTTCGCCGCGACCGGGCTGACCGCCTCGGCGGGCGTTTCCTACAACAAAATGCTGGCAAAAATCGCCTCCGACCTGAACAAACCGAACGGCATCGCCGTCATCCCGCCCGCGCAGGGCGCGGCCTTTGCCGCCAGCTTGCCGGTGGAGCGCTTTCACGGCATTGGCAGGGCGACCGCCGCGCATATGCACGCGCTTGGCATCCAGACCGGCGCCGACCTCTGCCGCCTCTCGCGCGAGACGCTGCACCACGAATTTGGCAAACAGGGCGACTTCTACTACGACATGGCGCGCGGCATCGACCTGCGCCCGGTAGAAGCCACGCGCGAACGCAAATCCATCGGCAGCGAAACCACCTTCGCCCGCGACATCGAAGACCGCGCCGCGCTCTACCAGGCGCTGCTCGCGCAAAACCGCGAGGCATTTGCCGACGTGCAACGCCGCCAGTTGCAACCGCACACCCTCACCCTCAAACTCAAATACAGCGACTTCAGCCAGACGACGCGCCGCCAGACCCTTTCCACCGCCTTCACCCGCGAAACAGACGCGCACTATTGGATTGCGCGCCTGCTGAACGACATCGCCCCCGCGCGCCCGGTACGCCTTGTCGGCATCACCTACTCCGGGATGCGCGAAGACAGCCCGCAGCAAGAATTGCCGCTCATGCTGGATTTTTCCCGCAAAACGCCGTAAAAGGCACGCCACGAAAAACCAACCCCGCCCATCATGAACACCGCCCTCAACGCCGAACAACAACCCCTCGCCGGCTTCGTCGAAAAAGCCTATCTCGACTACTCGATGTACGTCATCCTTGACCGCGCCCTGCCGCACATCGGCGATGGCTTGAAACCCGTACAGCGCCGCATCATTTACGCCATGAGCGAGCTGGGGCTTTCGCATCAGTCCAAGCACAAAAAATCGGCGCGCACCGTCGGCGACGTCATCGGCAAATACCACCCGCACGGCGATTCCGCCTGCTATGAGGCGATGGTGCTGATGGCGCAGGATTTCGCCTACCGCTACCCGCTGGTCGATGGCCAGGGCAACTGGGGCAGCGCCGATGATCCCAAATCGTTCGCGGCGATGCGCTACACCGAAAGCCGCCTGACCGGTTACGCCAAGACGCTTTTGGCCGAGCTGGAACAAGGCACGGTCGAATGGGTTGCCAACTTCGACGGCACCCTGCAAGAACCGGCGCGCCTGCCTGCCCGCCTGCCAAACATATTGCTCAACGGCGGCAGCGGCATCGCCGTCGGCATGGCGACCAACCTGCTGCCGCACAACCTCGGTGAAGTCGTTAGCGCCTGCCGCGCCCTCATCGCCGACCCGCTTTTGACCGACGACGCCCTCATGCAACACATCCCCGCTCCCGATTTCCCCACCGGCGGCGAACTCGTCTCCGCGCGCGAAGAAATCGCCGCGCTCTACCGCACCGGGCGCGGCGCGGTGCGGCTGCGCGCCACCTGGCACCTCGAAGACGGCAACATCATCATCGACCAACTGCCCTACCAAGTCTCCGGCAGCAAAGTACAAGAACAAATCGCCAAACAAATGCAGGCGAAAAAACTCGCCTGGCTGGAAGACCTGCGCGACGAATCCGACCATGAACACCCCATCCGCCTTGTCCTCGTGCCGCGCTCCAACCGCATTGACCACGAACGCCTGATGCAGCACCTCTTCGCCACCACCGACCTCGAAAAACGCTACAGCGCGCAGATGAACATGATTGGCCTTGATGGCCGTCCGCAAGTGAAAAACCTCGGACAAATCCTGCGCGAATGGCTGGTGTACCGCGAAGAAACCGTGCGCCGCCGTCTCAACCATCGCCTGCACGCGGTCAATGAGCGCCTGCACATCCTGCAAGGCCTGCTCATCGCCTATCTGAACCTCGACGAAGTCATCCGCATCATCCGCACAGAAGACGAACCGCGCCCGGTGCTGATGGCGACCTTCGCCCTGAGTGAGGCGCAGGCAGAGGCCATCCTCAACACCCGGCTGCGCCACCTCGCCCGCCTCGAAGAAATACAAATCCGCGCCGAACAGGACGCGCTTGCCACCGAACAACAGCGATTGCACGAACTGCTACAAAGCCGCGAACGCCTGCTGGCGCTGATTGCCGACGAACTCGCCGCCGATGCCGAAGCCTACGGCGACCCGCGCCGCACCCGCATCATCGAGCGCGAAGCCGCCGTGGCATTGGACGAAACCGAACTGACACCGAGCGAAGCCGTCACCCTCATCATCTCCAAAATGGGCTGGATACGCGGCGGCAAAGGCCACGCCATCGACGGCGCGGCGCTCGCCTACAAAAACGGCGACGCCTACCTCACCCAAATCAGCGGCCGCAGCAACCAACAAGCCTGCCTGCTCGCCGATAACGGCCGCAGTTACACCCTCGCCCTGCACGGCCTGCCCTCAGCACGCGGCCAGGGCGAACCCTTAAGCAGCAGCATGAGCATCGACGCCAACGCGCACATCATCGCCGCCGCCATCATCGAACCCGAACGCCGCTACCTCATCGCCGCCGACAACGGCTACGGCTTCATCATCCCCGGTACAGAGCTCACCAGCAAAACCAAAAGCGGCAAAACCCTCATCACCCCCGGCGGCACGAGCCGCGCCATCACCCTGCAAGCCCTGCCCGAAGGCGAAGCGGACATTCTCGCTATCAGCAACGAAGGCAGAGTCGCCCTCATCCCCGCCGAAGAAATCCCTGAACTCGCCAAAGGCAAAGGCAGCCAGACCCTGGCGATTGCCAAAAAAACCTACGACGAACACGGCATCCGCCTCGCGCACATCCTCGCCGTACCGCGCGGACGCGACCTCACCCTCTACAGCGGCAAACAAAAACTCACCATTCGCGCCAGCGAACGCGACAACTACCTCACCCCGCGCGGCCACAAAGGCAACTGGCTGCCGAAAAACTACCGTCGCATCGACCACATCACCATCGCAGACCCCGAACCCGCCGCATGAAAACCCTGCCCCTGCCCAGCCTCGACGACACCTTTGCCACCTACCTCCAATGGCTGCGCCCGCTGGTGGACGACAAAACCTACGCCCACAGCGCCAAGGCACTGGAAGACTTCCGCCATCTGGAAGCGCCCAAACTGCAACGCCTGCTCGAACAACGCGCCGACCTCGCCGCGCCCGACTCCTGGCTGATTGACTACTGGCGCGCGATGCGCCTCGCCAACCGGGGCAGCCTGCCACTCACCGGCAACCAGGCGATGAAAATCGACTGGAAAGCGCCACAAAGCGGACTGAAGCGCGTCGCCCACTTCACCCACGCCCTTGCCCGCGTCCACCACGCCTACCAAAACGGCGAACTGCGCGCCATCCTCGACGACCCCGACACCTGCCACGGCCAGTGGGAAGTGCTGCGCGGCGCCGCCCGCCGCCCGCTGCCCGTAGAAGACGAATACACCTTCAACGACCCGCACGACCCCGCACGCCACATCATCATCCTCTACCAGGGGCGCGGTTGGAGCATGGACATCCATGACGACAAAGGCGGCATCGCCTCGCCTGCACAAATCGAAAACACCCTCTACGCCCTCATCCAAAGCCGCCCCGAAGCGCCCGACCTGCCCTTTGCCGCGCCGAGCGTCTTCCCCAACGCCCAGGCGCGCGAAATCCGCGCGCAACTCATCAGCCGCGGCGAAAACGCCGCCATCTGGCAAACCGTCGAAAAAGCCCTGTTTGTCCTAAGCATCGACGACTCGCACATCCTCGACGACGAAGACGCCCTGAACGACGCCGCCTTCTCCGACGGCAGTGCCTTCTGGGCATACAAACCGCTCAACTACCGCTGCAACATCAACGACGACCGCTACTTCCTCCACAGCGAAAGCACCTGGATAGACGCGGCGAGCTTGGCCGACATCCTCCAGCTCGCCCAAAACTACCAGCGCGACAAACAAATCCGGCGCAAAAACACCCTGCCGGAAAACCTCAACCTGCGCCCGCTGGACTGGCAAATCGACAAACACGAAACCAAAGACGAAGACAGCGGCACCCACAAACTCATCAAGGACGCGCTGGCTGACTACCGCCACCACGCCGAAAACCACACCACCAGCATCTACGACCTCTTCCTCAACGACCAGGAACAAGCCCTCCTGAAACACAACGACCGCGACGCCATCATGCAGCTCGCCCTGCAATACGCCCAATACAAAACCCGCAAAACCATCAAAAGCAGCCGCGAAAACATCGACATGCGCCACTACCAAAACGGGCGCAAATCCTACATGCAAAGCGTCACCGCGACCTCCATCGCGCACGCCATCTACCAACTCGAAGACGCCAGCGCCATCCAGCCGCTCATCGAGCAATACAGCAAAGAACACCGCGCGCGCAAACACGCCTGCCTGAACGGGCAGGACACCTACGGCCACCTCCTCGGCCTGCGCAGCATCGCGCGCGAACAAAAACAAGAAATCCCCTTCTTCAACGACCCCGGCTACCTCACCCTCACCGACAACCACATCTCCGGCATCACCCTCGGCCACCACGGCATCCTGAGCTACATCGCCTTCACTGCGGGCGGCCCGGAAAACATCGCGGTGAACTACGCCTTCAACCGCAACAACATCAACCTCGTCATCACCCACCCGCGCGTACGCAGCCGCGAAATCCAGAAATTCGCCGCCGCCGTACAGGCAGGCAACAAACAAATCCTGCGCATCCT
>ERZ773049.950-NODE-950-length-17103-cov-21.007684_pt1 | contig 17103 bp, 9 predicted proteins | sample MGYA00580633_ERZ773049 | MGnify/ENA primary metagenome ERZ773049 (study PRJEB29015, sample SAMEA2737991) | human oral metagenome | biome: human oral; feature: human-associated habitat; material: dental | place: China | collected 2066 ... | reverse complement strand
TGTGGGGATTCACCGCGATCGTGCTCGATAAGATTTTTGATGCGCTCACCTGGACGGTCCCATGGGATGCTTCGGTGCTTAAACCTGCGCCCGCCTTAAAATAAGCGGGCCGAGTATGCAGAAGGGCCTGCTCCCCAGAACCGCACAATGCGGGGAGCAGGCCCTAGCTTTGGGAAGCTACCTTGCTCAAGAAATCAGAGCAATATTTCAGTAGCTCACCCTATTCTTTATGGATCCAGTTATCGGGGTAGTGCCCATTGGGGATGTTGTTGACTGTACCTTCTTCAGACCTAATTGCCTTGGTACCCTTATAGGCGCTGCCCGGTAAACTCTTAAATGAGTCAGGGCTGGTATCAATAGCCTTGTCCTGTATTGTCTGGAGGTAGTCTTGTTGGTACCCTTTTTCTCCGTGATGAATAAGTTCATTCTGCCCTACAGCATTGACAGGGTTAAGGAGCGCATCAGCAGCACGGCCACCCATATGATCGACTAGCGCCTTCTGTGCGCCCCGAATACGATCGTTGCCAACTCGTGTTACAGCGGCACCGTGCTTTCCCCTTCCAGCGGGGTTAACATACTTGCCCACAGTAAAATGTGGGTGGCTTGTTATCTTGTGCTTGACACCGGCACCTACCGCAGCCTTACCTGTACCTGTTACGCCTCCAAGAGCTATGCTTCCCATAGCTCCTCCAAAACTAGGGTGATCAGCATTGCGGTAGTAATCAATGGCGTTCGAAGTGGCCCCAGAGACGGCTCCGTCTAATATCTCGCCGGTATACTTTTTTATCCCTTTTCGACCGGCACCAAACTTATGAAAACCAAGGGTGCTGGGATCCTTATAGTCGACTTTATTAAGCCCAAACCGGTTTTCGAGATAATCGGCTGCTTTCCTACCCTTCGAACCTAGCTTTGAAACGGCCTTCTGGGCGGGTTTAAGGTACATTTTTCCTGCGCTGAAGATCTTGCCGGATGCCCCAGTAGCGAGGTCAGTAGCAGCATCTACAGCAGCAGATTTCCAGGCGTTGCCCCAATCAACATTGCCATTCTTATCCAGCTGTAAACCGTCTCCGAACCCTGAAACTCCGCTCCCTATAGCTGACATCGCCATAGCCCCGGCAGGGCCTGCAACAAAGGCCCCCGTCACCATAAGCGCATATCCTGCAATTTTCAACGCGGTTTTCCACGGTTGAAGGTACTGGGCTTTTGTAAAATTACGGAAAGCCTTCTGACTCATAGGGCGAGTACCCCAAGGATCAACCTGGCCAATAGGATCATTCCCAACAAATGAGTATGAGTCTGCAAACCAGCTTGCCCCTAGAATGGGTGGTAGCGGATCTTGAGATAGAAATTTTTTCGAGCTTGGTTCAAAAACACGCTCACCCATTAACGCAAGATCTCCCACGGCTAAGGTACCTGAACCAGTGAATGACACACCAGCGGGTAGCTCCAAGATTGTAGGATGTTGAGGTAACCCAGGAACCTGTGGAACCATATACTCTCCTGGTATCGGCAACTTCTGAGAATCTTCTATGCCTTGAATGCTGAGAGAGCCGAAACCAATATTCTTCGAAAGACCTGGTACAGTCCATGGGTCAAACCCGCCTGGAACAGCAGATTGTGAGAAACCGCCATCAGATCCGAACGTTGGGACCGTTCCCACCCCAAAAAGATGGGGCGCTGGTGCGGTTGGATCCCATAGCAAGGGTGCTGATACATTATCAACACCAATAACTTCAGTAACTGCTCCGGTGGTATCGGTGTGAACCCTAATGCGTGAACACGCATTAGGTATGCCTGAAAGTATACTGTTACTAGTGAATGTATCGGTTATAACGGCAAGAGTTCCGATGGAGCTCCACTTATAAGTGCGTTCTTGTACCCGTCCAGTAGAGTCATGGCTGGCTTGGCTGATGCGTCGCCCTGATACGTCATACGTGTATGATACTTCGGTAGTAACCCATATAGGTCCGTCATCAGGTGTATTTGTACGTTCAGCAGTGGTGCTGTAAACCAGCTGGTTAAGTCCGTTATAGGTAAACGTTCGCTCACCTATAAGAGTCTCTTTGTTCGTGTTTTCTTCAGCGCACTGGTAGAGACGCTCTGAGGTCATCAACCCGGCCTCGTATGACCACGCCAAAATATACCTATCTTTGCGGGCTTCAATGAGCTGTCCTGAAGCATCGTAGGAGTACATAACCAGCCCGGTATAGGTAGAGTCGAGACCAATAATCCGGCCATTATCATCCCGAATAACCTGTATTCCGTCCACCAACGCATCATTGTTATTACACTGGTAAGAAGTTACTAGCCCTTCCTGGTCAAATTCCCATTGAGAAATAGTATCCGCCAGCCGGGCTTGGGTGAGGTTCCCCATCACGTCATAAGAAAACTCGCTTATGAGTGGCTCACCTGCATCATTGAGAGTCTCGAAGGAAATGGACCGGATTGGGTTCCCAACGCCATCAAGCGTCCGTCGAGATGTTCCATAAGGGGTTATAACAGCGGTACGATAGCCGTCTGCATCGTACTTGTAACTCAACATGTAAGAACCGGTTTTTACGAAGGCTTCAAGAGCTTGTTTTGTACCCGGCTCCACGTTGTTTAAAGCATCCTTTGCTGTCGTACGGGCGTACTCCGTCAGATTCCCAAGTGCATCGAAAACCTGGCGATACATCACAGTATCATCAGACGTATGGTCTTTCACCCACGACACACATTCACCAGTAGGTGAGGAATTAACCCCGTATTCTGCTATCAAGGCACCATTAACCAACATACGTGCCAAACTGCCCGTACGTGAGTCGTACTCTAGAGTACGACTATGAATCCCATCACTTTGGTAGGTGACCCTGCCTGCTGCATCGTAAGAGAAATAAGTGCGCAGGGCTGAAGCTTTTGCGGGGGCATCGTTATGAGGAACCTGAACAGCCTCAACTATACGCCCTGTTACATCGTACTTGTACTCTGTGACCAGTCCGGTTGGATCTGTCACTGATGCCAGCAGCCCATCTGCATCGTAGCTGAAAAAGGTTCGATATCCGAGTCCATCGGTTACCTTCGTAAGCTGCCCAAGGGCATTATATGTATAGCAACGGATACCGAAGGTAGAATCTTGAATCCGAATAATCCGGTTACAGGTATCGTACGTGTAGGTAGCGTTATGGCTGCCAGCTTCAACTTTTATTAACCTACCTGCTGCATCATAGGTCATGTGTTCTATGAGACCGTTGGGCTTATGCCGCTCTACTACTTGGGATGCAGCATCATACACTAGAGTGGTCTTTGCCCACCGGGTTGGTTCTTCCCACGTGAGGGCATCGGTAATACGTGATGGTTCATCAAGCCCAACACTTTCAGAAACGAGCCGTCCACACTCATCATAGGTATAGTGAGTAAAACGGCCTGCTGGGGACACAATGCGGATTATCCTACCTGCTGCGTCCCACGTATAGGAGGTAAGCCCGCCGTTCGGGTCAAGAGCTTCGGTAATATTGCCTGCCAAGTCATAGGTAAACATTTGTAAACCGGTGTGATCTTGAAAGGCAGAACTAGCTGTCGTTTTGACCTCGGTAGGTGAGTCTTGTGAAGAAGTACGATGGGGGCCCATAGCGGTGATCCGCCCAAGCACATCCACAGTAAGAAAGGATGACGAAAAAGTATGCTCATCTGTAGCGTTTACAGTTTCGACACCATCATGCCTGTTAACGGAGCGGCGTGAGATAACCCCTGTAGGGTCGGTGATGGTCGTCAACTCCCCGGTAGTATCGTATTCAAACTTTGTGGTGTTACCGCCGGGGTCGGTAATCCCAATTAGTTGTGATAGGTCATCCCAAGAGTATTCCCATGCTCGCTTAGCTGCCGTGACTGTTTTTGCGAGGTTACCGAAGGTGTCGTACTCGTGAGTGGTGGTGTGTCCAGCAGCATCCGTAACACTTGCTATGTCCCCACCAGCGGTGTAAGTAAACCTGATGGAATTTCCGAGGGGATCGATAATAGATTCGAAAAGATCGCCAACGGAAGAACTTGTTTGAGATGGAACGTTTAATTCGTTCAACAGGCTCTGAGTCTTGTGCTTGTCACTTTTTCGTTCCTGTAGTGGTTGAAGCATATAAGGTACCCCATCGCCAACAGGAGCCTTTGGGTACTGCAATACCCACCGGGCTCCCAACGGGTTCACAATGGAGGATAGGGAACCGGCAGTGTTATAGGTTAGGGTGGTCGTTGCCCCCAGCGGATTCGTTACTTTCGTGATACGGCCAGCACTATCACGAGTGAGATGTATAGAATCACCAGCTGGGTTAGAAACAGTTACCATATCGTGGTGCTCATCGTATTCAAACGCTGTGTACACGCCTGTGGGATCGGTAATCTTCAGTATGTCACCGTTTTGTGAATATTCAATTGTGGTGGCTTCCCCTGCACCATTGAAAATATGTGTCGGGTTTGGGTTTACTGTTGAGAAGCTCTTGAGCTCGCTCAGAGGTGTTTCTTCATATTGATAAGAAGCAACGGGTATCTGCTCTCCAAGATTTTTAACGTCCCTCGCATCCCGAACACTGACCGACAGTAACCTGTCCTGTTCATCCCATGTATAGGTGTAGTCTGCACCTTCGGGAGTGCGTTCACGCCTTATATGGCCTCGATTGTTGGAAGTACGTACCAGTCGAGAACCATCGCGTTCTGTAATGCTGACGCGGTTGCCAAAATTATCATAACTCATTGACATGCGCGTCCCGTCAGCGGCAGTAATACTCACTAAACGCCCCACCGAGTCACTAACCCAGATATTTTCATTTTCACCGGTTCCATTATCAGAGATAATGGTGAAAAAGTTAGGAGCATATCGATAAGAGATATCGCGCCCGTACTCGCTCAGTTGGGCGGTAATGCGTCCGTCCTCGTCATAAGTATTAGTGACCTCAATATCTCCACGGGTGTTAATGACACGGTGAATTAAACTTTCAGGGGTGTAGGTATAGGTACGAGTACCTTCAGCAGTAGTAACACCAGATAGAAGACCTGCTGGTTGTACAATCGCGCTGGGGGTAAGATTTTCTGAAGTATTGGTATAGGAATAGGAAACTGACAGGACTGGGCTTCCTGCGTGGGGCCCGATCGTGTTGTAGGCAAAAGCAGCTGCTGGGCGTTTGGCCGACCGGCTATCTTCAGTATGTTCGTAGGTTACATGGATGCCACGATGAGCCACCGGATGTATTAGATCTGATACTGAGCCATCCTTGTCCAGCACGAACACTGATAGGGTACCTATATGACCGTCGCGGAATGCGATTGGAGCACCTGTAGGGGTGTAGAAATGTGACTTGTGGTCATTGTTCTGCACCATCCAGATAAACGGTATGTGAGGCAGAGAAAGAGGAATAATATCATTGTCCTGCGCCACTGCTGCCTGCTTGTATGCCTGCTTTAGGGCACTTTGTACATATGTATAGGGCGCATCAGAAGGAGTAATCTTAGTAAGCCACCATGGCTCCCGAGCAGCGCGCGTAGAACCTTCACTGAGCCGATCAAATAATATAATACGCCCATCCGGGTGATGCCAGGAGAGTTGTTTGTTATCGATCTCTAGGCAAGTGTCTAAAGTAGACGACCAGCCCAGCCCAAACACACCAGAGGGAACCTCTTCAGGGCATGTAACTGCCATGCTGTTATACATGCGTGATAGGAAGAGGGTAGATGCACTAGCGGTGTGGGAAAAGACGAGATCAGTTTCAGGTTCAATAAAGTTACCTGTTGCTACATTGACTGGGTCATTTGCAAACCCAGAAGTGGGTACCTCACCAACAACTTGAGCAGGATGTACTTGTAGCTTAGCAATTTTCAAATTTCCTTGACCCCGGCGCTCCATCCAAAGATCCAGGGAAGAATTCGTGAGCGTTACACGGAGGTTGGTGCGGTAACCAGCAGAAAGAAAGGCCTGACCGACACCGGCGAGCCAGAAATTTACTTGATTACTTTGCTGGAGAAGTACCGCAAAGCTGTCAAGAGTAGCGGTTAAATCTAAGTATCCGAATTTGCAGCTTGCCTGGTAGTGCTTCAGGGCTTGGATTGCAGAGTGGTGGAGGGTGCAGGCCTGCTGATCATAGCTGCTACACGTTTGAACATACGAGTCGAGGTTATCTGGAACGGCGGAAGATTTTTCCATCCCCACGCTCCTGGAACGTTGTTGAGGTTCGACCGATGATGGGGGTATTGATGCTGCTGCTGGAGCCTTAGGTTTTTTAGGGCTCTCCTCATAGTCGGGAGAATATTTATCATTCCACCAGTCGCCAGCTTTTTCGAGGTTACTACGTTTCTCCCACTCGCGTGCTTTAGCGCGATTATGATTTTCTACGTGAGCACATTCTTTGACATAGTCAACAAGCTTTGCCCCATAATGAAGCATTTTTACAACATTTTCAGCATTTTTGGTAAGTTGATCAGTATAATTTTTAAAGTCTTCAGCATATAGACCTGCAAAATCTGCGGACGCAGTCGCGTAAGCTGATTTTCGTGAACCGATATTTCCTTCAAGAAAGCTAGCAGCATGTTTCAAAGCATTTTTTAAATTATTGGAGGCTGTATCACTAAACTTAAGAGGAGGCATCGCATGCACCTCGTCTTCCTGAGAAACTCGACGTTCACGATCAATCCGTGGAAGTGGTGTTTTTGTGAGCTCGGGCAGTGGAGTTGGAGAGCTAAACTTTCCAGGAGTGGTAGGTACTGAAGAGCTTCCGGTGGCTGTAGAAGATGGTGAATTAGTGGTGGAATTAGGCACAGTATCCTCCTGAATAGGGGTGGCGGAAAATATATATCCGGTGGGATGAGAATATTCTAGTGGCGCCGCGTGCACATAAACAAGGGTGTTTAACCGTAAATAATGCTATATTTATTTTTCGAGTAAAGTTTTCTCTAGTATTCCTCAGGTTTTATATGGAAACGGTAAATTTATAACGTTTCCTGTGAGTATCTTGAGAGTAAAAATATGTCGCCTTAATAAGCTTTTTTCTCAGGTTTTCTTTTGGTATTTTTCAGTATTTAAACAGGATATTCCCAGGAATAGAATTTAGGGATAATCTATAGATAATAGAGAATTTATTAGTTTTTATATTAAATTATAAGTGTTTTTTGCAGATAGTAATGCTGTTTAAAGAATCTATAAAATGTATGTACTGTAGGGTTTTACTAAGACTCAATAAGTGTATGCAAGTTTTTGGGGTTGTGCGATGATCTTTACTCGTACAGTTATTGAAGTTTTCTAATGGATAGGCGCGGCTGGGCACGCAGAAGGGCCTGCTCCCCAGAACCGCACAATGCGGGGAGCAGGCCCTAGCTTAGGAGTATTCGCAGCCGGAATTAGTGGCTGGGAACCACCGGAGCGGGAACCCCCGGGTCATCCGGGTAGTCCTTATGTGAACCGCTCGGGTCGCACCAGATCACCTTAATACGGCCGTGACCGTTGGTGTCATTGGTGCCGAAAGTACGGTTATTGTGTGCCCAGAACTTCCTACCGTTGGAATCCCACATTTCGATTCCCGGTGCCAGGTAGCTGCCGCCGGCACCGCCAGCACCAGCGGACGCGAAAGCACCCGAGTAACGGAACTTGTTCGAGCTGCCCTCAATGTCCTGTTCCTGATCCGGGGCAGTAACACGCACACCCTGACCAATGACGCTGCCGGAGCCACCGCCACCGTAGCCGCCGCCGCCACCGCCGGAGACCGCGTACACATAGTAGCTGGCGTTATCGTACCCATCGGCGTAGTGACCGTCGTAGGTATCAACCGCACCCCAGGCACTCACACCGTCAGCACCGTTAACGGGCTCGGTGGGGTTGGAGGTGCTGTTGCCCGCTGCGCCTTCAAAAGCGGAGGAGAAGATATTGCCATCATCTGAGTAGTTAATGTACGCACCCGTCGAGCGATCGAATTTGGCGTAGCTCAGGTATTCCTGGGTGACCCGGTCTTGATCTATGGTGGGGGCTTCACCGCCAGCACCACCGGTTCCGTCGCTGCCGCCTTCTGCGGTGCCGCTGCCCTTACCGCCGTAGACGGTCTGCTCGTAGTCGGGGTAGTTCTCCAGGGAGGTGCTCGCGTCGCCGCCGTCCATGCTGTCCACATGCTGCACTACTGTGACGGTCTGGCCCTCAACGCTCTGGGGGCTCTGCTGCACCTGCATACCGCCGCTGCCCTGCTCACCGATGGTGAGGGTGGCAGTCTTATAGCTGCCTTCCTTGGTGCGGGGGTAGTCGTTGGTGTTGTGCTGCACGGTAACACCCGCGCCGCCACCGCCGCCAGCAATAGCGATAACTTCCTTAATGGTGAACCCATCGCTTTCCATACGAACAATAGCGGATGCGCCACCACCGGAGCCACCGTACTGGATCTTTGCGGGCTTCAACTTATCAAGGATGAACTGCGCCTGGTTATTGCGAATACCTACCTGAGAGTCGGTGGGAAGAGCAGCTGAGGAACCGCCGTCACCAAATCCTTTACCGCCTTCAGCGGGGGTGCCGTCGAAGTTTGCGGTACCAGCTGCGCCGGTCACGAAGGTGAGGGTTTCGCCGGGAGTCACATCAAGGTAGCCGGCCACCTCGGCACCAGCGCCGCCGTAGCCGCCACCGTACCGGTCTTCGTGGGTGGAGCCACCAGCGGCACCACGCACATAGAACTTAATCTGGTGCACATCGGCGGGGACTGTCCAGTGATCGTAGACCTTTTCGCGGGTGTTGCCGCGCGGGGGCTTAGCGTAGTGCTGGGAGTTAAACGTTTTATCTGCTACGCAGGGCTCGACCGGCGATGTGGCGAACGCCGGGATGGAGCTAGAAGCCATGACCACGGGTGCCGCCCAAGCCGCGCCGGTAACAAGCGTGCGGCGTGAGAGTTTATTCTGCATGTTTATATCCTTGCGAAGTACTGATATACACACGCCGATGCCCAGTACCGTTCCCGCCCCTAGCGGAAAAAGGGCGGGGTACGTGAACACAACGAGCGTATATTGAGTGTTGTGATGCGCGGTAGAACCGCGTATACGGTGAATATTCTACTCGTAAAGTCTTTCATCTTCCATATATTCATGCATGTACTGAATGCCTTGTTGTAACCCTGAATCTCAAGCTATAGCTCAAAACTTACTGCGTGGCCCCCATGTCAGTAAGTGAATAATTATTCTATAAATTATGTATTTTGATGTACTTTAATCATTTCGTAATAATTGGGCCATGCGATGCGCCGCAGAAATATACGCTCACCCGGCATTCAGGCACTCAAGCACCCTGGAAAGAACTCTAAGGCACCTTCTGAAACTTAATTGAAGCGTTAAAAATGCCAAAATATTTTTAAGAGGCCCAAATCATAAAACGACACAGAAACTAAGTTTAACCTTATAAAATACTCACCTAAGACTCAGTATCTCTTCTCTTTAAGAAGACACTACTTCGCCTCTGCATAGTTCCTCGTAACCGTCACAGACACCGGAAAATCCACCGGAACCCCACCAAAGAGCAGCTGCGCAGCCTGCTGAGCAGACTCCCGCACGATCGCCTCAACACGTTTCGCCTCAACAGAAGGGCCGCACAATACCAGCTCATCGTGCAGAAAATACACAATCTTTGTGCGCATCGGGCTGCCGAAAACTGTTTCACTCAGCAGGCGCGAACGCACCCTGCCCATCCAGCACAAAGCCCACTCCGCCGCCGTACCCTGCACCACAAAATTACGGGTCATACGGCCCCACGCACGAGACGCAGAAACCGCCCGAGCCTCCGCAGCACCCGTTGAACGATCCGCCACCGTGCGCCGCCACGCATCGGAAGGGGCAGGGGAGGTGCGTCCTAAAAACGTGGTGACCTGACCGCCCTGCTCGCCAATACGCGCCGCCCGCTCCGTAAACTCCATAGCGCGCGGAAAAAGCTGCGCAATATGCGGCAGCAGCGCCCCAACCTCGCCGCTGCGGCCCCCATACATAATCGCCAGCAGCCCCACCTTCGCCTGCGCCCGCTCAGTCAGCGCCAGCCCGTGAGAACGGCTCAGCTCGGCAATACCCTCGTACAAGTCGGTGCTGCGCCCCGCAACGCCACGCCCCGCCGCGGCCAATGCCTCATCCCGGCTGAGCGCCGCCAGAATACGCGGCTCAATCTGTGACCCATCAGCCACCGTAAACACTTGATGCTGTGGGGCTATTATCGCCGAACGGATCTCCGCAGGCAGCTGCAAAGCACCCCCGCCGGAAGCACCCCACCGTCCGGTTGCTGCACCGCCCACCTCAAGATGCGGGCGGAAACGCCCCTGATGCACCCACGTATCAGCCCAATTCCAGCCGTTAGCAGTCCATATCCGGTACAGCTTCTTATACCGCAGCACCGGGTCGATCATGGCGTGCCTTTCCTCAGCCCGCGCCGGGTTCTGCTGCGCCCACGCCTTCAATTTCCATGAACGGGTGCTCTCAACCTGCGCGCCCGCACGCTGAAGCGCCCGCAGCAGATCCTGCGGGGAATCCGGGTTCAGGTGCGGAGCGAACAGTACACGCCGAATATGCTCAGCAAGCTCAACCATTTTCGCCGGATGCTCGCCCTCACCAGGGCGCGGCCCCAACAGCTGCTCCAGGTTTTTATGGTGCTCCTGCGCATCAAACGGGATGCCCCAGTGCCCGATCTCCGCGGCAACAAGAGCGCCAGCCGACTCCGCATGAGCCAACAGAGAAAGCCGGTCAGGGTGCGCGGCAGCGGCAATAGCGTGCAGCTGCGCCGCGAACTCGCCGAACGTTGCGGCAATAAGCGGGGTACGTGATACTGGGGAGCTTATATCATCGGAGCGCACGGCTGGCCCGGTAGAATCCGCTGAAGACTGCTGGGCAGCAGAAAAACTCAGATCATCAAAGAGCGCCTGCTGACCGCTCACCTGCCGGGCGGGCGGCAGGTGCCCGTGCGGTGGTTCGTGGTGCGGTTCGTGCATCAGCTCAAGCACCGGCGAATAACGAACATGCCCGCCGGGGTGGGTCGCGGCAGTACTGAGAATACGCTGCACCAGCCGCAAATCATGGCATAGATGCACCCGTACCTGCGCCTTTAACAGGAGGGGGCCAAACACACGCGTATCGGCCCACACCCACCGCACCCGCGCACTCTTGCGCGCATCAGCGCGGGACTCAACCTCACGCACATAGGCGGGCAGGTTCTCGGTGCTCACCCTGTGCGCACGCACAATACGTGGGGTTGTGCCGGGGGTGCTGGAGGTCGTTTTTTTACTCGTGCTGGCTGGTGTATCAGCAGAATCGCCGGCGTGGGCCTCGGCGGCAGCCTCCAAATGGAAAACACCCCAGTATGCGGTGGATGAGCCTCCCGCAGGGTTCTGAAAATGCACAGGTTCCCCGCTGTTTGCAGTATCATTCACGGTGTTGCGCGCAGAGACGGCGCCGGGGTTCTGGGTGTCGGCGGTATCTGCGGGAACAACGAGAATGTACATACCTTCCATTATCTCCTCTGGCCGTACTGCCCGTCCTGTGGGTAATTTGTATGGTGCATACTGAAAACCGCTAAGTTGCGAATGTAGAGAAGGAAATTACCTTCCGTTACCTTCCTAAGAGTCCATGTATGTTCTTGGCAGCACAGCCCAAATCCTATTTTCCCCTTATTGGGTATGAACGTGTTGGGTTTCAGTAGCTGCTTCTCCCTGGGTGGTACTGCTATAACGGCAGAATGCTTCGTCTCCTGGGTAAGGGGTATGAGATAGGTGTATGAAGACGAAAGATATGGACGCTGCCTCGGACATCCTCACACCCCTTCTCCCTTGCAGCAACGTCTATAAATAGTAAAAGTATTGAAAAAGGATATATAAGCACATAAACCCGCAAAATACTATTTCATAAAACGTCATAGAAGAGCTTCATATGTGAATAATACGTATGAAACACTGTGAAAAAACGTGTGGAAAGCCGGGGACGTGGCCCAAAATGAAAAGTTATCCACAATATCGTAGAGCTCCGCCCCGTGTACGCGCAAAACCCGGTGAAATAGTGCCATGAACACCGCGCACCCCATGACAGCACCGAGTAACACCCCGGCACCGGCCCGGGCCGCTACCCACGCCGGTCACCCTGCGGCGGCACCCACACCCCGCCCTCACAGCTTCATCCCCCCTGCCGCACCAGGTGCGGTAGGTATCTACACAAGTAATGACCTATCGCCCCTCGCCCCGCTCTTGGCAAGCTCGGCCACCAGCGACCCCAGCGCGGCCGCACCCACCGGAGCCATTGCAGCCGCCCAACCCGCCACCAAAGACCCCAAAGAACCGGCGGCAGAATCCCGCAGCATACCCGCCATCATAGGCACCGCCGAAAACCCCACCGCCCGAGAGATAGCCCTACGGGCGATGCGTATCCTACTGGGCGAATCCTCAGAATACGGACGCGAAGCCTGCAAAAACGCGCTGCAGACCGCCATTGACGAGCGGGAAGAAAGCATTAGCGCCACCGTGACGCTCGCACCGGAACACCCCGCCTCTTCCGAGACAGCGCAGGAACCAGCGCCATCAGCCCACCCCGAAAACCCGGACGATACCCCCAGCAGCGCCCTGCACGACATCGCCCTGCGCTACCTGCACCACGAGCTGCACGGCATGGGGGCACTCGAAAACCTGACCGGCATACCCCACCTGAGCGACATATACGTTAACGGCCCCGCCGACATTTGGGTGCAGGCCGCCGGGCAAACCCAGCCAACGGCGCTCACTCTCGGCAACGAGGCGCGGGTGCGTTCCCTCGCCCAGCGGCTTATCCGCGCATCCGGTGGCAGGCTTGATGCGGCCCACCCCGCCGCCGATGTGCAGGATACCCACGGGCGGCGTATCCACGCCGTTATACCTCCGCTGGTGCCCCGCACCCATCTGTCGGTGCGTGTGGCGGCTTCTCGCAGGCAAACCCTTGAAGACCTAGAGAAAACGGGTATGTTCGACGCCGATACAGCCGCAGAACTGCGGCGCATTATCGCTGAGAAGAAAAGCTTCATTATTAGCGGCGGCACTGGAACCGGAAAAACCACCCTGCTCAACGCGATGCTTGCCCTCTGCCCGGCTAATGAGCGGCTTCTCACCCTCGAAGACACCCCCGAATTAGCCCCCTCCCACCCGCACGTGGTGGCTATGATGACCCGCGCCGCAAACACTGAAGGAACCGGAGAAATCAACCTGGGGGAGCTGATTGTTCAGGCGCTGCGCATGGCCCCAGACCGTCTTATCGTGGGGGAGTGCCGCGGGGCAGAAATCACGCACCTGCTCACCGCCATGAACACCGGGCACACCGGTGCAGGTACCAGCCTGCACGCCAACTCGGCGCGTGCTGTACCTATGCGACTGGCTGCTCTTGGAGCGCTTGCCGGGCTGGACGCCCGCACTGTTGCTCTTCACGCGGCCACCGCATTTGACCGTATTATCCACCTGCAGAAAGACGGGCCCACCCGCCGGGTGGAAGGGATCTACGAGCTCGCGCTTGAGCGTGAAGAGCTTACCGTCCGGCCCGTACCCTCCCACACGGTACCCAAAATACAACTTTCAGAGTTTGAACTTCCGCAATACACCCCAGTCGGTGTTCCTTCACCTGCCGGTGCAGGCACTACCCCTCACCTGAAACTTGCCACCGCCGAAGACCTCGCTCCATCCGAGCCTGTTATGGAAAGGCGCCTCTATGTTGCCTAAACAGCCCACCCCAGAAGAACTTCGCCTCTGGCCTGATGCCCTGCGTGCCATCGCCGTTCAGCTTGATGCCGGGCTGAGCCAGGCCCAAGCTATCGCCGGTGCCCTCACCCGCATCGCCTCCGACCGCGCAGAGCACTCACCGGCCGCCCCCGCTCAGCTGTCCTGGTTCGCGCGCCGCGGATACCGGCAGGCGACACAGGATATTGCCACTCTATTCACCGCCCTGGGGGCCAATGCCGAGCTGGGGCTGCCTCTTTCTCAAGCCTGTCAACAGTGGGTTCACACCCACACCGGCACCGCCCGCCAGCACAGCGTGCAGCGTGTTAACGAGCTGCTGGTATGTCTGCATTTGAGTGAGACAACCGGATCCGCATTATCGGCCACCCTGCGCCGTGCCGCAGAGCACGCTGAAGAAAGCATTGATGCGTTACTGGGGCGAGAAAGCGCGCTCGCCGCGCCCCGGGCCACGGGCCGGATCCTCTCGCTGCTGCCCTTTATTGGGTTGGGGCTGGGGGAGTTAATGGGCACTTCACCAGTGAGTGTGCTGACCGGTTCGATTGCCGGGGCGTGTGCCGGATTAGTGGGGGTTGGGCTTGCGCTTGCCGGAAGACGCTGGACGGCAGCCCTAGTGCACGCCGCAGAAACCGAGACCTTCTAAAACACCAAAGAACTGCCGGAAAACCGTGAAAGGAGTAAAACGTGGATGATCTGCTGATAACCGCCAGCCTATTCGCCCTGTGTGCGGCCTGCGCCCTGTCGATTGCACGCCGTATTATCAACCGCAGAAATGTTCAACGTGAAACAAAAAAGAATAAGCATTCTTTATTTTTTGATAGGGTTTCCCGCTCTCACAACACGGCGCATCTGGACTCGCAGAGTGTAAAAACCCGTCTGCCGTTACTCACTCAACGCACCCAGCAGACTGCCGCGAAAAGCGCAGGGCCCCGTATCGACACGGCTCTTGCTCTCGAAATACTTGCTGCTCAGCTCGACTCCGGGCTAGGGCTGCACCAAGCACTCACAGCCCTCGCTGATGCGCTGCCTGACACCCCGCCGCCGACTCAACGAAAACGTAAACAGCGTTCTGAAAATGCTGCACCATCGCAGCCTCAAGGAACGCCCGGGCGGCTGCGCAGTATATGCGCTGCCCTCACCCTGGGGGCAGACTGGGATACCGCGTGGGCACCGCACACTACCGACCCGCTCTTAGGCGAGTTGGGGCGCATCCTCGCACCGGGTTACGCCTCCGGGGCGCCCAGTGCCACCCTGCTCAGGCACCAAGCCGATGCGCACCGCACCGGCAACCGCCGTGCCGCCGAACGCGCCGCGGGGAAACTCTCCGTAGCTCTCGTGCTGCCGCTGGGGTTGTGCTCGCTACCGGCATTTATCTGCCTGAGCATCATACCGATTTTGGTGTCGCTACTGCCTACCTTGGCGGGGTAAGACACCGCCACCTAATAAAAATCCATGAAAGGAAATAACCATGACCGCCGTATACCCCTCCCTTACCGCACTGGCAAACCAGGAATTTTTGGCGACCCACGACACCGGGTGCACCACCGAAGTGTGCACACCCCTGTGCCACCAAGCCTCCCAGTTCGCCCAGCTGCCAACCGGGATGATTGACCCCGACCGTATTACCGCCGCGTACACCGCCACCGGGGCTAACACCGCCGCCCACGCCCCGGTGGGTGACCCTGAAGAAGGCGCCAGCACCGCAGAATACGGTATTGTGATGCTCGCCGCCGTCGGTTTCGCGGGGCTGCTGGTGGCCATCCTCAAATCAGATGAGGTACGTGAAATGCTGCTGGGAGTAATCCGTAATGCCCTCTCCATTGGGTAGAACTATGCGCCGCCGCCCGGGTGTTCCCCTTTTAACTGGTACACCCGGGGCGGTGTGTGATTCCCTGCTCTACCCGGTGGGAATTGCACGCCTTGGCAGCCGTAATACATCAGTAAAGAGTGAATAATCATGCGTATATATTCGCCGTGGCGGGTGCGTGAACCCTCCTCAGCACCCGGCCCCTCAAAAATACGTCCCGCCGACCCCTCTGATGCTGAGCACGGGGCAGTAACCGCCGAATTCGCGGTGGTGCTGCCGGGGGTAACCCTCGTACTGGCCCTCTGTTTAGGTGCCGTCGCAACAGGGGCGGCGCAGGTTCGGCTAGAGGACGCTGCGCGGGTTGCCGCCCGCGCCGCCGCACGGGGAGACGCCGAAGCCAGCATCCACACGGCCGTCTCCCAAACGGACCGGGATGCCGCCGTGAGCATTGCCCGCGAAGGGAACACTGTGCGTGTGAGCGCCGAACGGAAAGCACCCGGGGTTATCGGTGCAACCACCGGCTGGACGCTCCGTGCGCAGGCAACCGCCAGCGTCGAAGGATCCGAGGGGCTGCAAGATACTGGGGAAGCCGCACACCATGAAGAATAAACATTCTGTAATACGTGCTAATGCTCCCACGCCCCGCACCGCCTCGGCTGGGCGTGCCGCAGAAGAAGGCAGCGGCACCGTGCTTGCCCTCACCATTATCGCCGGGGTGCTTATCCTCACGGTACTCACGCTCGGAGCGGCGGGCGCCTACACCGCCCACCGGCGGGCCGCCACTGCGGCTGACCTGAGCGCTCTCGCCGCTGCCGACACGCTCAGGGGCCTGAGCGAAGGAGAACCGTGCGCGAATGCCGCGCGCATCGCCCAGGAAAACGGGGCGAACTTAGCCGCCTGCACCGAACCTTCCCGCCCCGACACGATGGATGTGCGCGTCAGTGTTCCTATTACCGGCCCCTTCGCGTTCCTAGGAGAGGCAAAAGGCCAAGCGCGAGCGGGGGCACCCGATGACACCGGTGACGAGTAGCCATGTGCGGGCCATAACGGGCCCCACCAAGCGATGGTCACGGCACATGGTGCTGTAACAATAACGGTGTCGCTAGGAGAGTCACCACCCCAAAATGGCACCTAGTAAAGGGCACACCTGCCCTCACCGTGCCGGTGCCGTCACCCGGCCTCATCGAGCGAGCACAGCATCGCTCGCAGCAGGTTTTGTGCGCCTGCCTTCGACAGCGGTTCGTTGCGGTTGCCGCATTTGGGGGACTGCACGCAGGAGGGACAGCCGCTCTCGCATCCGCAGGAATCAATAGCGTCCAGGGTTGCGCCCAGCCAGGTGCGAACCGCCTCAAACCCGCGCTGGGTAAAGCCTGCTCCGCCAGGTGCTGCATCGTATACGAAGATGGTGGGGCGTTCCGTATCGGCGTGGTACAGGGTGGAGAGTCCGCCTAAATCCCAGCGGTCGCAGGTCGCAATCAGCGGTAATAAGCCGATGGCGGCGTGTTCTGCGGCGTGCAGGGTGCCGGGTGCATCAGGTTCAGCCACACCGGCGGCAAACAGGTAGCTCGGTTCAAAGGTAAACCAGATAGCCTCGGTCAT
>ERZ773049.949-NODE-949-length-17128-cov-7.606923_pt1 | contig 17128 bp, 17 predicted proteins | sample MGYA00580633_ERZ773049 | MGnify/ENA primary metagenome ERZ773049 (study PRJEB29015, sample SAMEA2737991) | human oral metagenome | biome: human oral; feature: human-associated habitat; material: dental | place: China | collected 2066 ... | reverse complement strand
CGTGTATAAGTCTTATAATAAAGATATTGCCATTATTTCTAGCAACATACTACTGAACATTCTAGTTCAACTGGATTATGCTAAAAACTATTCATTCTTAGAAGATATAGGAAACTCATATCAAACTGAGCTGATAAAGATTTTGAAACATACACGCGATCCGATTGGGAACTTATTAAATCAGTGAAGAAGCTTGCCGATAATAATCTTGACAATTCTGCCGTCTTGAAATCTGCAAATGAAATAGCGCTAGCGGTTTTCGGTATGCTGTGCGTGCGGCGGCACAAAAAGGGCAGCGAGGGCGTAGACGGACTTGGCATGGCGCTTCAGGAATATACTGGCACCGTTCTAGAATACAGCAAAAGTGGCGAGAACGACGGCTGGGCGGACAAATACGCAAAACCGATTGACCAATTTATACGTTTCGGCAAAAAAGAAATTCAACGAAAGATCGTAAGATAGCAAAGAATACACCGATAACCTTGGTGTATTCTTTGCCTTGTACCACGAAAATATACAGCTAAACACAACTAGTCAGACATTCTCCTCTGCTTCCTTCACTTTTTTCCGTACTTTATTATCTATCTCTGCCAGCACATCCGGATGCTCTTTTAGATACTTTTTGGTTTGCTCGCGTCCCTGCCCAATCTTTGCATCGTTGTAGTCAAACCACGCGCCGGCCTTACCAACCACATTATACTGCACCGCGAGATCAAGTACGTCGCCAGTTTTTGAAATGCCCTCATTGTACATGATATCAAATTCTGCCACACGGAATGGTGGCGCAATTTTATTCTTCACAATCTTCACGCGCGTACGGTTGCCGATGACGTTATCGCCCTCTTTGATTTGTCCAATACGGCGAATATCTGCGCGCACCGACGCGTAAAATTTCAGTGCGTTGCCGCCAGTCGTCGTCTCAGGATTGCCGAACATCACACCAATTTTCATACGGATCTGGTTGATGAAGATTACCGTCGCTTTCGACTTGTTAATAATGCCAGTCAGTTTGCGCAACGCTTGGCTCATCAGTCGCGCCTGCAGTCCCATATGCGAATCGCCCATATCACCATCAATTTCCGCCTGCGGCACGAGTGCCGCTACGGAATCTACAACAATAAGATCAACTGCGTTAGAACGCACTAACGTTTCGCAGATTTCTAGCGCCTGCTCGCCATTGTCTGGCTGCGACACGAGCAAGTTGTCGGTATCGACGCCTAATTTTTTGGCATACGCCGGGTCAAGCGCGTGCTCTGCATCAATAAACGCTGCTGTACCGCCTTGCTTTTGCATCTCGGCAATAGCGTGAAGCGTCAGCGTAGTTTTACCGCTTGATTCCGGACCGTAAATCTCAATAATCCGCCCCTTCGGGTAGCCGCCGCCGAGCGCAATATCTAAACTTAAACTGCCGCTCGGCAGCAACTCAACATCAACTTTCTTCGCTTCGCCGAGCCGCATGATTGAGCCGTCGCCAAACTGCTTAGTGATTTGATCCATCGCAAGCCCCAGCGCTTTTAGCTTGCCCTCGTCTGCCGTTGGTTTCTGTGTCGGTGTCTTTGCGTCGGTTTTCTTCGCCATGCTTCCCCCTCTCGTAGCCTCATTATACCCTAGACGCATATTTTTTGGTATAATACCAGATATGAAACGAAACGGGTTCACTGTTATTGAGCTGCTCGTTGTCATCGCTGTGCTTGGCGTTGGCTGCTGGCTTTTTTTTAGCGAAAAAATGAAACTAGATGCCGTCCAGCGCGACAATCAACGCAAGGTCGCTATCAACGCTATGTACTACAGCCTTGAAGAGTACTACTACGCTAAATTCGGCTATTACCCGCAAACGATCGACAGCAAAACGCTGCGCACCGTTGATCCGGAATTATTTACCGACCCGACTGGTATTAAATTCGGCAAAAGCGGCGCGGACTACAGTTACAATTCAACCGGCTGCTCCACCGACGGAAAGTGCACCGGCTACACGCTGCTCAGTACGATGGAGCGCGAAGGCGACTACCGTAAGCAAAACCGCGAGCACAAAAGCTAATCGTCACCCTCGCCGACTGGACGGCCATTCTTAAACGCCTCGACAGCGTTATTCAGAATTGCGATTTCGTGCTTCGGATTCGCGACATAGTGAAAACGATACGTTGTTTCGTCACCCTCAGTGCTCAGCCGAATCGAGCCGTAATTAAATATCGTCTGCAGCGGTCCTTGCTGCGAATAGCTCGCATCCTCAATGTTTGCCAGACTTACCGTCTGCTCGCGCTTTGAGAAAAGGCTCATTTGGATTTCTTGAATCACGCTCTCATTCGTCAAAAAGAAATGGTTTTGCGTATACACCCACACCGCGATATAGCCGCCGATCGCAAATAACGTCATCACCATCGTGGCAATGACAATCACTTGATTGTATGCCGCAAGCGGCAGCCCGATACGCTTCGCCATGTCGGGGTAACAAAACATACATACCGCCGTCAGCGTAATGCCGGTAAGCGACAGTATTATTGGCGTCCACAATCCAATACTATGGCGCGTCACAGCGCTGATAACATATTCGTGCTGGCTTAAGTTCAACCAAGGAAAGCGCTCAACAGACTCTTGGTGTTTGCGGCGTGTTTCTTCGGAGATATGCACGGGAATCGGCTCAGTTGAACGTGCAACGTGCACGACTTGCTTGCCAGAATCGGTGACCTGCGTGTGCGCCGGCTCGACCGGCGCGGCGTACAGCGGCCGCCCCTCGGCGTCGTATGCTACTGGTTGCTGTCCGTTCGCTGCGTTGTCATCGCTCATCGCTCACCTCCTCGCCGTTAGTACTACCTATAGTATACTACAAATTCAAATGCTTGCGTGCCCGCGGCGTTACGCGCCGGCCGCGCGGTGTGCGTTCAATGAAACCGATTTGCAGTAAATACGGCTCGTAGAAGTCCTCAATCGTACTCGCTTCGTCGCCGGTCAGCGCTGCGATAGTAGTCAAGCCCACTGGATTATCGCCATAATTTTTAAGCATTGCGCTCAGCAATTGCCGATCGGCGGGATCAAGTCCCAAATCATCCACTTCTAGCAGCTGCAACGCTTGCTGGGCTATCGGCATATCAATGATACCGTCGCCGTTCACATCAGCGTAATCACGCACCCGCCTAAGCAGCCGGTTAGCGATTCGTGGTGTCAAGCGCGCCCGAGTACTCAGCAGCTCCGCGGCTTTTTTGTCAATCGCCGTCGCTAAAATAGTAGCACTGCGGCGCACGATCTGTGCAATATCTGCCGGCGTATAAAACTCCAACCGGTAAATATGCCCAAACCGATCGCGCAAGGGAGCCGCCAGGCTACCCGTCCGCGTCGTTGCGCCAATGACAGTAAAATGCGGCAAGTCCAACCGCACGCTTCGTGCCGCCGGCCCTTTGCCGATGACGATATCCAGCTTATAGTCCTCCATTGCCGAGTACAACACTTCCTCCACCGCCCGGCCCAACCGGTGAATTTCATCGATAAACAATATATCGCCGTCTGCTAAGTTCGTCAAAATAGACGCTAAGTCACCCGCTTTTTCAATCGCCGGACCGCTTGTCACGCGCAGCCCAGCGCCCATCTCGTGCGCAATGACACCCGCCATCGTTGTCTTGCCAAGACCTGGCGGTCCGTACAATAACACGTGGTCGATCGGCTCGCCGCGCTTCTTCGCCGCTTCAATCGCCAAGCGCAAGTTTCGCTTCAACCGCTCCTGCCCGACATACTCATCAAACGTCTGCGGACGCAAAGTTACTTCAATTTGCTGCTCCGCGCCGTCATCATCATGCGCGCTAGTATCAACGATTCGTTCAATTGCCATAGATACAGTATAGCATTATAGCGGCGGGGTATTGACTTTGGGCGGCAAGTATGATATATATATTAGCTTTTCGCAATCCTGCGAGAGGTGGAACATTGAGAAAGGAGGGGACGCCATGTCCCCCATCGCTGCTACTGACGCCGAGCTTGAGAACAACCTCGACGCCGTCGTCGCGGAGACGCTGCGCGCCCCGCGCAACAAGACCATCCGCCCCTGTGCCAACATGCGTAGGAGCTTTGAGAGTCAGGTTCGGGGCATCGTCATCAACGGCCCACACATCGATGATCTCCTCGTTCTCGCCCGCACGGGCGAGGAGGTTGAGTTCAATGCCATTTGGTTCATCAACGAGCTTGATGAACCTGTAGAAAAGATGAGTTTCAAAGCTCCACTCAATTCTATTGAGTGGAGCTTGAAGCGCAGCAACATCGTCATTCGGACTGACGACTGTGACTTTGTGTACTACCCTGAGAGAATCGGGGAGATTTTTCGACACGACGAAGGTATTGTTCCCGAGGCTCTCCAGAGCTACGGAGACTACCTCCCCGTCCCGCGGGACGGCAGGGACGACTGACTTAGTCTCGCGGCGCGGCACTCGCGCCTCATCGGCTGAGTGCCGCGCCGCCCTGGCAGCTAGCCGCCTTTTCTGATCAGGCTTCAATTTGAAGCAGAAAAGCGCGGACACCGCGCTTCGATTCCGCTTGAGAACTTTCGCTCCCGAACGTCGAGTCGGCTCGGTCTCCGAGCGCTAGCCTCGCGAACTTCGTTCGCCTCCTTTCTTCCGCTGCCGCTTGAGCCGCCCTTTCCTAGGGCCTCGCGGTCGCTATCAGAGCCGTTCACGACTCTCCCGCCCGGGTTCACGCCCGGGCTTTTTCCATTTATTATTATTTTAGTGCCCGCGTCACGTTCAATACAAATGATATGGCGCGGAGATGGTAGACGTCAAGACAGTGCTCAAAACTGCCGAGTTCAAAAAAGTATGAAGATCCAAGAAGAGAACACTGCACCGGGAGTATAAAAGACAGGCAACCTATGCAGTTAAGCTCTTGCGGAATAGGATCTAGGCTTGTATAATGCATCATGCTGGAGATATACTTCAGTACACTCAGAGGATAGGAGATGCCATGAGTATTAAGGGGAAGCCTGTTAGTGCTGTGACTGCGACGGTTTTGGTCGCGTGCAGCCTGCTCATTCCATCTGTCGCCAATGCGAGTCAGGAATCGCTTGACCGCGGGGACTTTAGCATCGCTTGCCATCAGCAGCACGGCTGGAGCTGGTTTCCGCAGCATTTCGGTGGCGGAGCCTACGGATGGAAGTGCACTAACTTCTTCCACAAGAAAGCATACATCAGCGTTCAGCGCTACTGTAGGTCGGCATACGGTGCCGATGCCAAGCTCCGCAACGCCGCCGATCCTTACGGCTGGTACTGCGCATAGCGCGGTACCACTCCCCCGTCCGAGTATCATACAACACGATACTCGGACGGGGCTTTTTACTATCCATTGTAAAACACGCTCGTCCATGTATAATAATAGACATGAGCAGCAATAAAAATCACACAAAAGTTAATTGGCAAACTATAACTATCACTGTCTTGGCGATTGCGTTAGCGGTAAATTCGTTTCTGTTATATGCATTTTATTGGTCGGTCGATCACTTTCTGACAAACCAGGTCGAAATCAACGCTTCTTCAGTGCGGCGCGATACAGAGCTGAAAAAGCGCATTGATGCACTTGAGAAGAGGTAATCCATCTAGGGCGCTTGGGGCTCAGGTGTAGAAACTTATAACACTATCGCTAAAGGTTATCCTCGCAACGCCCGCGTCACGCGCTCAGCTGTCGGTAGCGCCGGATCAACTCCTTCAAGCGCGCGCGTGGCGTCTGCTAGTGTGTAGCCGAGCGCCACGAGGGCTTCAAGGGCTTCGTCGGCGGTGTTAGATGAAGTTTGCGGCAATAAATCGGCGCGGTCGTATGCGGCCGGCACGCCAACCTTATCGCTCAGATCAACCACCACGCGCTCGGCGGTTTTTTTACCAACGCCGGCAGCTTTTTGGATGAAAGCGTGGTCGGCGTTAGCAATAGCGTTGCGAACAATTTCTGCCTCGCCCAAGCTCAAGATTGCGAGTGCCGCTTTCGGCCCGACGCCCTGTACGGTGATGAGCAGTTGAAATAGCTTTTTTGCCGCCAGCGATGAAAAGCCGAATAGCTCTTCTGCTTGTTCACGTACGTGGTGGTAGGTGTAGATTTTTACCTCGCCGCCCACGCTAAAACGTTCGAAATCGCTCGCCGCCACGTATATTTCGTAGCCGACGCCGCCGGTATCAACGACAATACTATCATTAAACTTCTCTGCAACCGTCCCAAACACATGCGCTATCATTATCAACCGTCCTACGGATTAGTTGGCGTCGTATTGCCGCCCGGATTGCTCGGCGTCGTACTGCCGCCATTATTGTTTGCTCCGCCGCCGGTATTATCGTTGTCCGAATCATCGTCTTTCGCGACGCAGTTCGCGGTGTTGCGCGAATAGCGCGAAGCAGCTGCCTGTGTCTTTGGTATTGTGACAATTTTACCTGTTTGCGTATCGCAGACAGTGACGCGCTGGCTACTAGCGCAGTTTGCGGTGTCGCGCGAGTACTTTGTGCTATCGTATTCATTTGCGTCGATTGATACGACTTTGCCGGTTGATAGGTCGCAAACTTGCTCGACCGCCGCCTTACAGTTTGCTGTGTCTTTTGAATATTTCGACTCGCTAAATTCGTCTTCTTTGATCGACTCGACTTTGCCTGTCGCGAGATTACAGACACTTATGGTCGTCGGCTCGGCGTTACAGCTTTCGGTCGGCAGAGCGCCGCTCATGAAATATTCGTTGTAAGTGTTGCCGCCCGCTTTTGCTGCCAAGCCGCCGTTCTCGCGGCAAACAGCACGCTGTACAATACCGCTTGGCACATTAAATTTCACATCAGCCTTACCTTTCAATAGCGCCGACATCGTGCCTTTGAAGATCGGGCCCGCCATATCGCTGCCGCCGCTGCGCATCACCGTGTTGTCGTTATTGCCGACCCACACACCGACGACGTACTGCGGGTTGTAGCCGATTGCCCAGGCGTCGCGGTTATCATTTGTCGTGCCGGTTTTAACTGCTACCGTACGATTGCCCGGCACTGTAATCGACGAGCCGAAAATCCGGGCGCGCGTTGCAGCGTCGCTTAAGACATTTGAAATCAAGTATGCGCCCTGCTGGCTAATCGCCTGCCGCCCTTTATGCTCGCGTGCAAAGATTTGCTTGCCGAATTTATTGTTAATTTCCGACACCATTGTCACATCGTACTGCTGCCCGTTGTTTGCAAACGCTGCGTACGCATTCGCCATTTCGACCAGCGGAATTTCCGCTGAACCAAGCGCCAGCGACAAACCATAGCCGCTCGTGTTGTCGCTCAGCGTGGTGATGCCAAGTTTTTTAGCAGCGCTAATTGACTTCGAAATGCCATACTTTTGCATGACCTCCACGCTCGGAATATTGAGCGACCAGTTGAGTGCCTGGCGCACCGACGCTTTACCACGGCTCGTTTCGCGGCGGTCGGCATCGCGCGGGACGTACCCGCCGCCGAAATCCTTCACTTTGTCGTCAAATACGGTTGCGGGCGTTATCGTGCCGTCAGCGAGGGCATTTGCGTAATAAATCGGCTTAAAACTTGACCCTGTCTGGCGCGCTGTCGTCACCATATTGACCTTGCCCCACTTTTCATTATTATAATCAGCACTGCCGACCAGGGCACGGACTTCGCCGTTCGTCGGGTCGACAACGATACCGCTTGCATTACTGCCGCCCATACGGCTAATATATTTCATCTGCGTAGCAATGTTGCCTGTTAGCGTTTGCTGCGCCGATGCGTCAAGTGTCGTCTTCACCTGGTAGCCCGAGCGCATGACTTTTTCATAACCGTATTTTTTACTTAGTTGGCTAATTACCATTTCCGCGAAATGCGGCGCAATCGACGTTTCGTTTTTCTTCGCGCCTGCGCCATACGCAAGCTCTTGCGTAGCGGCGGCATTTTTCTGATCCTCGGTGATGAAGCCGTTTTTCACCATGCGCGACAGCACGGTATTTTGGCGCTCTTTCGCGTAATTTTTATTGCCGCTAATCGGCGAATACGCGGTCGGTGCCGGCAGCAGCCCGACGAGCATCGCGCTCTGCGCTACATCAAGCTTATCCGGCGTCGTATTAAAATACGCTTTCGCAGCCTCTTCGACGCCGAACGCATTCTCGCCGAAATACACCGAGTTCAAATACATCGCCAAAATCTGATCTTTCGAGTAATTTTGCTCTACGGCAATCGCCATAAAAAGTTCTTGGTATTTGCGGAAATAACTATGCTCGTCGCTCAGCAGAGTATTTTTCACAAGCTGCTGCGTCAGCGTCGAGCCGCCACCCGTTCGCGTTACCAACGCGCGCAAAATACTCAGCGGATTAAAACCGCCGTGCTTATAAAAATCCTTGTCCTCGCTGGCAATCAATGCCTTTTTCATGCTGTCGGAAATATTCGCGAGCGCCACATCGCTGCGGTGTTCCGCCCGTCCTACGCTATAGAATGCTTTACCACTCGCGTCTTGCAGTACGATACCGGTATTGTTGCGGTTCATCAGCCGCTCTGGGTCTTTTATGTCGTTCGCAAGCATAATGTAGGTGACAACCGGCACGATAATCAAAAACGCAAGAATCGGCAGTACGATAAACAACGCTTTTTTCTTCGCCGGCAGCCCGCGCCACCACGTCACAAACTCGCCAAGCTTGCCTGGCGGCGTCCACTTTGGACGGCGGTGCGGCGGCTTCTGACGCCCTAAATTCGCATAGCGCCCCATGCGCGCCGGTTTCATTTTTGACTGCTTCTTTTTCAATAATAAACTATCCACTGTTTCATTATACCGCGTGTCCGCGCTGCATAAAAGCGTGCGTCAGCGCCGCAGCCAGCGCATCGGCGCAATCGTCTGGCTTCGGCACTTCTGTTAACCCTAATTGCAATCGCACCATTTCCTGCACTTGCGGTTTTTTTGCCGCGCCATAGCCCGCGATCGATTTTTTGATTTCATTCGGCGTGTATTCGTAAATCTTAAGATTCGCCTGCTGTCCTGTGAGCGTCGCTACGCCGCGCGCCTCCGCTACGCTAATTGCTGTCGTAATATTTTTTGTAAAAAACAGCTTTTCGATCGCCATATGCTGCGGCTTTGTCTCGGCGATGATTTCCGTTAAACTACGGTAAATCTCCTCAAGCCGCTCCGGCAGCGGCGTATGCGCCGGCGTCGTCACCACGCCCGCCGTCACCAGTTTCACGCGCCCGCGCACGGCGTCGATCACGCCAAATCCGAGAATGCCCGTACCAGGATCAATACCAATAATACGCATTGTGTTATTTTTGCCACGGCAAGCGTATGCGCCGGAATAATCGTGTAATTTCACGCCGCCACTCCCAGCCGGCATAGCCCGAGCCTGCCGCCGTGATGCCGCCGACCGCCCACCACATCGCATAACTTGACGCAGCTGCCGTGTCTGACTCAACAGGGTACGATGTTAACTTTACGCTTTCTGATTTCTTCTTGCGGCAGCGGTTTGTCTCAGGATTGCGCTCCCAGCCGTCTTTGCACGGTTTCGGCGTTTTATCGGCGCTCGCGATTTTTTTGCAACGCCCAGTTTTCGGGTCGCGGAACTGATCGTCGCGACATGGCTTAAGTACTTTTGCCGCTGCTGCCGCGATTGAACGGCAACGACCCGTTTCTTCGCTGCGGTATTGCCCGTCTTTACACGGCTTTACCGTTGCAACTTTCGCGTAATTTTTACAACGACCAGTTTCAGGATTGCGGTATTGCCACGGTTGGCAAGGCTGCAGCTCGCGCTCAACTGACGTTTGTTTTTCTTTAACGCATTTTCCCGTCAGCTCGTTGCGAATTTTTCCGATAGGACACGGCAGCCACAACTCCGCGACATTGCCGCGCCCAGGCGTGAATGCGTACGTCGCCATCCAATCATCATCAACCAAACTCCACGACGTATTTTTTGGTAATTTTTCGTAGTAGATTTCGTCGACCGTTTCGCCGCTGCTACTCAATATTCGCACTGTGCCGGTCGTTTTGCCAAGCTTTAAGCCGGCTTCTTTTACGTTTACTGTCAAAAAATCATGCGCCGCAAGCTCGCTGTCGCCAAATCCATATTGCTTTTTATTGCTGCTTGTCGTTAGCTTGCAGCCGTTTAGATTAGCTACTGCATCGCCCGCGTTATAGATTTCAATAAATTGATCGTCAAGGTTTGCGCCGATTTCGGTTAGTTTTATGTTAGCGCAAGTGTTAGGCGGCACTGCCGGTTCGTGCGGATTATCGGGTGGCGATGGATCGCTAGGCTGGCTCGGCTGCGGCGGGTTAGGCGGCTCCGGCGCCGCACAGTTGATAAATTGTCCAAGTGAAAATTCATTTCCAGCAGTGAAATCATCCGCGTTATTATCACTATCGCGCACGATATTAGCGCCTATGCAGCGCTGCAAAACATTTTGCTTTTTTGAATCAATCTTTGCGGTAAATTTTTCAAACGCTGCCGCTTTATTCCATCCGATCAAGTCCGCCGCTCCGCCCGCTGCCGTCACGAGCCGCACTGAACCATTTGCAGCAAGCGAGCCGCTTTTATAACTGTCGTCAAATACTTCGCGGATTTCAGAGAGTGCTTCATTTTTACTGTGTCGCACCGCATAAAATTCTCCAGGCTTCAGTGCTGCATCGCCAAAATCTTTCAAAATCCGCGTCTGTTCGCGTATGCCGCCCGTAAAACCTTCTTTCAGGAATTGCAGCCGCCAACCTTTCAGATTTACCGCCTCGTTGCCCGCATTATACAATTCAACAAACTCTTCCGCGCCAGGACCAATTTTTACTTTCGAGATGAGAACCTTTGGCGGCGGGATTGTAGACGAATCAGCGGCAGCAGCTTGAGCCGATGGCGACGTCAACGCATCTGCTTGCGGTGCGGCAGTTTGCGCTACAGACGCAGGAGCTGCGGGCGCAGGAGAAGTTTCCGGCGCAGATGACGCAGCTGGCGGCGTTGCCGGCGGCTCAGATTCAATTGCCGCAACAGGTTGAGCTTGCGCGACCGAAGTTGTATCAGACTTCACAACCGCAGATTCGGCGGCTGTTTCCGGCTGCGCCGCTGCGTGTTCGGCTGCTGAACTTTCCGTATTGTCAGACGGCACGTTAACCGCCAGTGCTGCTGGCGCAGGAAACACCAGTCCAGCAATCAGTATCATAAGTAGTCCGCGTCGCATTACATTCATGCTTATCTCCTTACTTACGCTTAATACGTAAAGTATACCAAAGCGTATTACGGCGCGCAAACTACTCGTCAATGTCAACTGTAATGTCGGCGTTTGTATGGACGTTCGTGACGTCGTCCAGCTCTTCGACTGCGTCGAGCACCTTCATCAGTTTGCGCGCAGTCTCAATATCATCAACCGGCACGTCGTTATTAGCGACATATTGCAATTCAGCATCTTCAACGTTCAGCCCGGCCTGTACGAGCGCTGCGCGGACTTTTGCTAGATCTTTCATGTCGGTGTAAACAGTCAGCCCACCGCTTTCTTCAACCGCATCTTCCGCGCCGGCATCAAGCACTTGCAATAGCGCGTCCTCGCCGGTAGCCGCTACGCGAATCACGCCTTTGCGCGTAAACTGGAACATCACGCTGCCTGCGTCTGCCATCGTGCCGCCGTTTTTGGTCAACGCGGTACGAATCTCCGGATATGTGCGATTTTTATTGTCAGTCGCTGCTTCAACGATAATACCGACACCACCCGGACCGTACGCCTCATACGTCACTTCTTCAAGTGCTGCCGCATTTTTATCGTTCACACGATCAATCGCACGCTGGATATTGGCATTTGGCATATTAGCGGCTTTTGCTTTTTCGATCGCCATCGCTAACGCTGAGTTCGTCGCCGGATCAGTACCGCCGCGCGCCGCAATCGCGATCTGGTTACCGATTTTCGTGAAAATAGCGCCGCGCTTAGCATCAACAATCGCTTTCTGGCGATGCGTCGTCGCCCATTTGCTGTGTCCTGACATACCGACTCCTTTGTTTTAATTACATCACAATTTATTACGATTATAACAGATAGCAGCGCACTATTCTACTACCGACGCGTCGCGCAATCTGTAGCCGCTCGCGCGTTTCATATACCCCACTGCCGCGAGCAACACCGCATACCACGCCGCAGCGCCAACCCAGCCAACCTGCTGCGTGATTTGTGCCCACGGCTGTTCGGCGCACCAGTAGGTTGCCGCTATCATACACGACAGTACGAATTGCGCCGGATACCCCAATACTGCCGCCAAGCCGGGTGCAACCATCGCGCCAACGCCCGCGCCCGCCGCCAGCACCATTGTGAATGGGATAAATGGCACGATGAGTAAATTTGCAAGAAGCGAAATCACGCTAATTTGCCCGAATGCCACCAGCAAAACAGGCGCGGTTACTAATTGCGCCGCCAACGTTTCCAGTAAAATTTGCCCGATCGCCGGCGCAGCCTGCCGACCGAAAAAGTACGCCGTCATAATCGGCGCAACGATGATAACGCCCGCAAACGCCGCAAAACTCAATTGCCAGCCGACATCTCCCCACGCGTAGCTCGGATTCCATAGCGTTGTTATTGCGAGCGCCACGCCAAGCAGTACGACCGGATGAAATTTACGACCGTAATACCACGCCCACAAACTTAACCCCGTCACGAGACCAGCGCGCGTCATGCTCGGGCTGAGACCGGTCACCGCCATAAATCCGCCAATCAACCCCACGCTTGCAAACATTGCCAAAAACTTTGATACTTTCGCAAACAAACGCCGCGCTAAGCGCACTAAAATCGTTAAATTATATCCGCTCGCCACGATGATATGCGTTAGTCCGGCGATTTTCAGCGCTTCTAACAATTGCGGCGGCAGCTCGCTCTTTTTGCCCAGCAAAAAGCCGATACCGAGGCTTGCTTCCGGCTCGCGAATTGCCCGCCGCACCTGCGCCGCAAAACCATCGCGCAATTCTAGTGCTGGATCACCGCCCGGCACGCGCTTAATTTTGAGCACTGACGCCCGCGCCAGCGACGCTGCATAGTTACCGAACCCAGCGCGCAGCGTACCGCTAAGCCTCAGCCGATCGCCGCGCTTGATATTGCCCGGCTTCGCGATTGTCACCCAAATCTGCCCGGGCAGCGACCGCTCACCCAACACTACATCAATAATTTGCAAGCGCAAACCGCCGCCTGCCGCTACGTCGGCATCGTCTTTCACTGTGCCAGACAGCACTACTTGTCGGCCAATGAGTGGCTCGTATGCTGTGAGCTGCGCTTGATCGCCCGACCCGCGCGCCAGCCCTACGCACGCGCCTGCCGCTACCGCTAGCACAATCATATACCGCTGCGGCGTTTTGACGATAATTATAAAAATAACGAGCGCCGCCAGCCCAGCGACCCACCCGGGAATATCTGCCCGAATCCACTGAGCCGCCGCGACGCCAATAACCGCACCGTAGCACAGCGCCGCGACATGCCACATCAAATGAATCCGCTCGCGCAGCCAATTCATATCCCGATAGTACCACAGCTTGACTCGCCCGCCGACAAGCAGTATAATACGAGTCGTTCGGGTCCATAGCTCAGCTGGTTAGAGCACCTGCCTTTTAAGCAGGGTGTCGTGAGTTCAAGCCTCACTGGACCCTCCATACTTTTTGAAACCTATCCACTCCGTAGGAGTGGGTTTTTATTATCACGCAATAAAATTCTGCGAAATCGCAGCGTCTATGTTCGTTGCTTCGCTCTATTTCTTCTTTTTATCCGCCGCACTCGCATGCGGTTGGCGGCGAAAACTAATTTCTATAACCGCACAAACAATGCACGCTGTGATAATCGTGTGGCGATACTGCATAATATATGCTGCGTACTGCCGGCTTGCATCATCCATCTCGACCGCAGCGCGAAATGCGCCGTACGTCAGCATGACTGCAAAAACTGCAAAGACAAGCGCTCCCGTAACGCTATGCCACCGAGACGACGCGCGCCCCGCCCGCACCATCACGATGAGCGCCGGCAACAGCGTCAACACCGCCGCCACCACGCTTGTCAGCGGCGGCTTCGTCAAAACAAGCCCCGCTTGCGCCACGACTGGCGCCAAACTGCTCGCCCACGCATCCGCAAGCAATGCACCTGCCGCGAGCGCTAATGTCGGCACGCCTAAATTTCGCCGGCTCAGCCATGCTGCCGCAAATAAAATCGCGAGATAGATTCCCAGAATGATGAGATAGGTCATATTGCTATTTTAGCATGAGCAATGCCATGCTTCAGGCAAATCAATCATCACAAGACCAAGCTGTCGTATTAGCATTAAAAGACTGCTGCGTTGTTTTATAAATTCCCGTCCATTCTTTTCCGCAGCATGCGCATTGCGCCAGCCGTTACGCTCCGACCTTGTCTTTCCTCGACCGCCGCTTGGCGTTACGCTCAATGTATTCAATGATCGGTGTCGCCACGTCGCGCCCTGTAATTTTTTCAATGCCGAAGCCTGGGCTAGCATTTACCTCCAGCACCAGCGGTCCGCGCGCCGAACGCATGAAATCAACGCCGGCAACAGTCAGGTTCGTCGCCCGCGCTGCTTTCACGCACATTTTACGCTCTTCATCGGTTAATTTAATTGCTGTACCGGCACCGCCCTTGTGCAAGTTGCTGCGGAAATCATCATCCAAGCTCTGGCGCCGCATGCTCGCCACAACGCGGCTGCCGACAACAAACGCGCGAATATCCGTTCCCGCCGATTCCTTCACGAACTCTTGCAGCAATACGTTTGTGCCGTCTTCATTCGTAAGATAAAAAGCCTGCAGCACCGATTCCGCCGCCTTCTTACTCTCCGCAAGCACGACGCCGTTGCCATGCGTGCCGCGCGCTAATTTGATAATCACTGGCGTACCGCCAAGCTTCTCAAGCAGATCGTCGATATCGGTCGAGTTGCGACTAAACACCGTTTTCGGGATTCCGACACCTGCCCGAGCAAGCAACTGCGTCGAGCGTAGCTTGTCGCGGCTGCGCGTAATCGCGATGGAACTAGAAATTGTCCATACGCCCTGCATTTCCATCTGGTGGACAATTGCCGTCCCGTAGCGCGTCATATAGCTGGCAATGCGCGGAATCATTGCGTCGTAACCGCTCAAGTCTTCGCCGCGGTAACTCACGACCGGATTATTTTGTTCAATTGAAGCGTAATTCTTTGTACTTTATGATACGCACCGTATGTCCGCGCGCCTTCGCAACTTCTCTGAGCCGTTTCGTCGAATAGTTTCCGGGACCATTAGATAGGATAGCGATTTTCATCAGATAATATCTCCTCTCGGATTATTATGATAATATTTTTCAAAAAAGGCTTTCGGATCGCGTTTCAATTCTTGAGTGAGGTCGTCTGATCTATTTTCCCGAATGAACCCCTTTGACACATCTACCAGAAATTTCTTATTCAAGATCTTACAGCCAATCAGCGCCGGATATTTATTCTTCGACCGATCAGCCAGCGTAAATGTGCCGCGGATTTTCTTACCGCCTAAAATTATCGTCAGGTACACACGAAATCTCACTTGCAAGTCGCCATGCGCGCTGCGCACCCTGCTCACCTCAAAGTTTTTCGTCCGGTACACCGTACCGCTATAAAATTTTGATTCCGGCGCAAAAAGCGTAAATGAGAGCTCGCCGTCGCTGCTCATGGCAATATTTGACGCCCAAATTGACGACCGGTCCGCACCCGTATCAATTTTCACGCGGATCTTGCGCGCGCTCTCGCTCGGAATAACAATATGTTCTGTCCGCCCGATGATGACTTTTTCGCCATTCATAGTGCTACTTTATAATTATATTCGTTTTGTGTCAATTCATTTACCGTACCGTTTCGTCTATTATACGTTTTTTATGATTCGCACGCACGATCGCAAAAATCACAGCCGCTAGCACGAACAGCCCGATCGTAATGTTTAAGAGCGCCTGAAATTCGCGCAGCATGTAGAGAATCGCCACCGTTACGCCGACCGCGCCCCAGATTGACGTGAGCTTGCGCGCAGTCGCTACGCCCATAATAACGACCGCTGCGTGTTCAACGAGAAATAGTAATTGATACCAGCCGCCATCAATAAACGCGGCAGCCAAGCCTGGAATCGTCACGAGACACAGCAGTATCACCAGGTGGCATATACTTTCTATTGGACGTTTACATATATGATATCCAGCATACAATGCCGCTGCAACAAGCACCCAAAGATGCGTGTACACGAGCGCATGTGTGTCAGGAAATGCTATACACAGCAAACGCTGCGCACCAAGCATCGCGACAATAATGCCGCATTCCGCAAATCCCAGCTGCTTCACCTCATAACTTTGCACGCCAAATACAACTCCGGCGCCAGCCAGAATCGCTGCCGCGCCCGCTACGATAGCTACGTCCGACGATAGTAATGCCAATAGCCCAGCCAAACTAGCCACCGTTAAGCTTGACACGAGCATTGCGTTCCACACTCGCCCGGTACCGCGCCACAAACGATACAACCACCCTGCACCGTAGAATCCAATCAATCCAAACGTCGCAATAGCTACAAGCGCCCCGTTAAACGATACGCCGCACCATGCGCACAACAATGCCACTAATATAACACTCATCACGTTACCGGCATACAATAACGCAGCGCGGCGCACAACATACACGAGCACATACATCGCTGCTACCGCCGCCAACCATCCCGCCGAGCGCATCAAGTAAGTTTGATTTGACAACAATGCAAAACTGCCGAACGTTAATGCGCATGCCACACCAGACCGCCACCATGTTTTTGTCTTGGCGGTAGCACGATTTGCCGCGCGCATCAGCACACTCACCGCCCCAAATCCTACAAACGGCAACCACGCCGCCAGTGCGCAAATTTCTACATACGATAAATTGCACGCGATACCGGCAAGCAGTATTTGTACGACAAGCACGATATGGAGTACATACATCATCACGACTTCCTTTTGGCGGTACGCCCCATGCGCGCCTATCGCTACGATCGGCAGCCACGCTAGCAGGCGCCATTCATTCGCCATACTCATCGCGAGCACCGCGAGACCAATAACTGCGCCATATCCGATCGCGGCGCATCGATACATCGCCGCGGTGCGCGAAACACGGTTGCGCCAGCGGAAATACTCCGCTAACGCAATCGTCGTAGCGCTATGTCCAACACCAAGCGTTACAACAGTTTGCGCAGCATTAAAGCTACACTTAG
>ERZ773049.948-NODE-948-length-17139-cov-8.610513_pt1 | contig 17139 bp, 15 predicted proteins | sample MGYA00580633_ERZ773049 | MGnify/ENA primary metagenome ERZ773049 (study PRJEB29015, sample SAMEA2737991) | human oral metagenome | biome: human oral; feature: human-associated habitat; material: dental | place: China | collected 2066 ... | reverse complement strand
CCGGGTCCTTCGAGATCAGGTTGATGACGTCCATGCGGAAGCCGTCGACGCCGCGATCGAGCCACCACCTCATCATCTCGTAGATGGCTTTCCGCACGTGCGGGTTGTCCCAGTTCAGGTCGGGCTGCTTGCGATGGAAGAGGTGCAGGTAGTACTGGCCCGTGGCCTCGTCCCAGGCCCAGGCGGAGCCGGAGAAGAAGGACCCCCAGTTATTGGGCTCCGCCCCGGCCTCGCCGCCCACGCAGCCGGGTCGGGGATCTCGCCAGATGTACCAGTCGCGCTTCGGGTTGTCCCGCGAGGAGCGCGACTGGGCGAACCAGGGATTCTCGTCGGAGGTGTGGTTGACGACCATGTCCATGACGAGGCGCATGCCCCGATCGTGGACGCCCTCCAGCAGGCGGTCGAAGTCCGACAGCGCGCCGAACATCGGATCGATGTCATAGTAGTCGGCGATGTCGTAGCCGTTGTCTGCCTGCGGGGAAGCGTAGATCGGCGAGAGCCACAGGACGTCCACGCCCAGGCCCTTCAGGTAGTCGAGCTTGGAGCGCACGCCCTCAAGGTCGCCGAAGCCGTCTCCGTTGGAATCTTTGAAGGAGCGCGGGTAGATCTGATAGACCACGGCGCCCTTCCACCACTCGTCGGGACCCAGGCCGTTGCCTGCCGGGTCGAGCGCATCGTTACGGAAGAACATGAAGCACCTGCCATACGTTAAGGTCGAGTGAGCGCGGCCCGCCGCGCCTGTTCACGCGGTGAGGTTCAGTAGTGAACGACCACCGTATCGCCCATGTCCGTCCAGTCGTAGATGAACTTCGCAGCGTCGACAGGCATGTTCACGCACCCGTGGGAGCCGCCGTATCCGCTCCACCCGAAGGACGAACGCCAGGGAGCGCCGTGCATGGCGTAGGAGCCGGTGAAGTAGGTGACCCACGGGACGCCTTCGGTCACGTACTTGCTACCGTCGGCGTTCTCCCCGCGCATCGTCTGCACGTCGTACTTGAGGTAGACGTGGAAGGTGCCGGTGACGGTGGGCGTGTCGGGTGCGCCAGGAACCATGTAGAACGGGCCTCCGGCCACCTTGCCACCCACGTAGGCGGTCACGGAATCGTCGGAGAGGTCGATGTCCACCCACTTCTCGCCTTCGGCGGCCTGGTAGACGAGGTTCTCGGTGCCTTCGGCGACCTGCTTGGTTTCGGAACCCGGTTCGACATCGTCGTAGTGGAACAGGCCCTCATAGGCGGTGCGCGACGTCATGGCCGCGACAACGTCCTTCGTGATCTGCTCGGCATTGTTGGTCTTCAGACCCTTCTTGCCTTCGCGGGCAACCGTGAGGACCTGACCCTCGGAGTTGACGTTGTCCACGCGATTCTCGGGCTTGACGTCGGTCTTGGCCGCCAAGGCGTTCACCCAGTCGGCGACCTTGACAGGATCGATGGAGGGATCGTCGAGAGAGCCGTCGTCCTTGGTCAGGAACTCCACCCACTTGACCTTGTCGGAGCGCTCGGCGCTGAAGGTGTCGATGCCGTCGGAAATCTCGATCGTGGTATCGAGCAGGGCATTGGCCTTGGCGGCGGCCGCCCGGGCGTTCTCGGTGGTGATCGCGGGCTCTGTCTTCTGGACGGAGGCGTCCCGGCTCACCGATGCCAGCGTGGCACCGGCCTGCTTGACGGCGGCGCTCACCTCGTCGGCGGAGATCCCGTCTCCGCTCTGGGAGGGAGTGACGGTGAAGGACTCGCCGTCGTCGGCGACGACAACCTGGGCGTCTCGAGTCTCGGAGGACAGGGTCGAGCTGGCGGTCGCGGCGAGCTTCCTGATGGCGTCCTCGTCGACGGTCATCACGGGTTCGACGCCGCGCCCGGAGAAGAGCGAGCGAACGAACGCGGGGAGCGACGTGGCCCCCTTCATGGCGGCGTCGGCGGTCGCGTCCGCGTCGATGGAGATGCCCGCCTCGTTGAGCGACGCCGTGGTTTCCGTGCCCTCGACGGTGATCGTCACGGTCGCGGCATCCGCCCGCTGGCTGGTCGAGGCGACAACCTGGTCGCGGGTCATCCCGGCCACGGAGGTACCCGCGATCGAGGTCCCCGGCAGGACGCGACCCGAGTAGTTGGCCAGGTACACGACGACCGCGCACACGAGAAGAAGAGCGACGGCACACGCGAGGCCGATCGCCCACTTGGCTTTGAGGGATATGTTCTTGAGCATCGCAGCCTATCGTATAGCCTGAAGCCCCCTCGCGGGGCAATTCGATTGAAATTTCAGCTGCGTGATGTGCCACAGGAAAGGCGCATCATTCCGGGGCTTGACGCCGGAAACGTGACCATTTCCGCGAAGCGCCTTACGACCTGCGAGAACGCCACCCCTTATCCTTGATATGTACGCGCTCGCCGTCGAACTTGGGAGGCTCATCATGGCTGCACCGCGAATCCTTGTCGTGCCGGGCGGGACGTCCACCGGGGCCGTCGCACTGGCCAACGCGTCCCTCCACAAGCTCGTCGAGCTGCACGAGGAGCGCGCTGCTGACCCGAATCATCCGGCTCCCCACACGGTCGTTGTCCTGCGCGAACCCGGCTCCGTCTCCCCCGCCACGTTGCGCGGTTCGTCGGCGAGCCCTCACGACGCCTTTCCCTCGGAGAAGTACCCCGGCCTCGCCGACACGATCACCCAGGATCCGGCATTCTTCGAGGGGATCGACCTGGTGATCCCCACCTCGGGATCCAGCGCGGGCGCCCCGCGCCTGGTCGGCCTGTCCACCGAGGCCCTCATCGCCTCGGCGAAGGCCACCGAGCTGGCGTTGGACGGGCCGGGCCGCTGGATCCTTGCGCTGCCGACCCACCACATTGCGGGCGCGATGGTCCTCCTGAGGGCCGCAGTGGCCGAGACCAGTCCGCAGGTTGTCGACACGTCGAACGGTTTCGACCCCCTCGCGCTCCTGCCCGCCGTTCGAGGCGCCACGCAGGACGACATGCCCGGCTACCTGTCGCTGGTTCCCACCCAGCTCTCCCAGTGCCTGGACGCGGGCGACGAGGTGGTCGCGGCGTTGCGAGCCCTCTCTGCGATCCTAGTGGGCGGGGCCGCCACCAACCAGCAGCTCCTCACCCGCGCTCTCGACGCTGGCTTGAGGGTGCGCACCACCTACGGCATGACCGAGACGGCGGGAGGCTGCGTGTACGACGGCCTCCCGCTCCCGGGTACGTCGGTGCGCGCGGTGGATTGGGATGGCCGCACGCGCCTGGCGATCAACGGCCCGACGCTCATGACCCGCTACCTGGACGCGGAGAGCCCCTTCTTCGACGAGGGCGGCCACAGGTGGCTGCTCACCGGAGACATGGGCATTATCCGAGCCTCGGGCACGGTGGAGGTGCGCGGGCGCGCCGACGACGTCATCGTCTCCGGGGGATTGTCGGTGGCGCCGGGTCCGGTGCGTCGCGCTGTACGCTCCTACGACGGGATCTCGGATGCGTGGATCATGGCGACCCCGGACGCCAAGTGGGGACACGTGGTGACGGCCCTGGTGATCCCGCAGCAGATGCCCTCGGACGCCGTGGAGATGGCGGAGCTGGGGTCCTCGGTCCGCGAGCACGCCGCCGCTCGTATCGGTCGCGCCCAGGCTCCGCGCCGGGTGGTCGCCATCGATTCCCTTCCCTACCTGGGCTACGACAAGATCGATCGCGCGGCAGCCGCGGACGCTGCGACGCGCGCGGTCGGCACGGAGAGGGAGTGGGTGCGCTAGGCACCACCGTCACACCGCCCCACCCCGCCTACACTGGTCGTCATGGCTTCCGTTTCTGATTGGATCGAGGGCGCTCGCCTGCGCACCCTGCCCGCCGCCGCCGCACCCGTGATCGTAGGGTCAGCGGCCGCCTATCACCTGGGCGGCTTCGACCCTCTGCGCGCCTGTTTGGCCCTCGTCGTGGCCCTCGCGCTACAGGTGGGGGTCAACTACGCGAACGACTATTCGGATGGGATTCGCGGGACCGACGATAACCGTCAGGGTCCCGCCAGGCTGACGGGGGGCGGCCTGGCGAGGCCGAAGGCCGTTCTCGGCGCGGCGCTGGGATGCTTCGCGCTCGCGGGAGTCACGGGCCTCGCCCTGGTGGCCGTGTCGGGCACGTGGTGGCTCATCGCGGCGGGCGCTGGTGCGGTTGCTGCGGCGTGGCTCTACACGGGCGGGAAGCACCCGTACGCCTACATGGGGATCGGCTTGTCCGAGCTCATGGTCTTCGTCTTTTTCGGGTTGATGGCGTGCGTGGGCACCTCCTGGACGCAGGTTCGCCAGGCCCCGTGGTGGCTGTGGGCGAGCGCGTCGGCGCTGGGCCTGCTGTCGGTGGCGCTGCTGATGGCCAACAACATCCGCGACATTCCCACGGACCGTCTGTCGGGGAAGATGACGGCGGCCGTGCGGCTGGGGGATCGCGCCTCGCGCTGGGTGTTTGCGGCGTGCGCGTGGGTCCCGGTAGCGGTGATCGCCGCCGTGGGTACGTCCGTGGGACTGCAACCGCTGGCGACCTGCGCGCTGGCCGTGGGCGCGGGCGCGTGGGCTGCGGGCGTGAGCCTGCCGGTGCTGACGGGGGCGTCGGGAAAGGCCCTGATCGGCGTGCTGCGCAACACGGGGTTCTATACGCTCTCGTGGGGAGTTCTTGCCGCCCTGGCGCTGGTCCTGTCCTGAGGGACCGGCGCGGCGGCGCTCGGAAGGCTGCGGTCCTTCGGGCGAGACCCGCGGCACGGAGAACTTCCCCCGGTTCACGCGCCTCAGTGCCCCCTGCGGTACAGGTACTCGTGTGCCCAGTCGCCCGCGATCCCGATGGCAGCGGCGAGCAGGCACACGAGCGTGATCGCCCGGAAGTGTCCGGAGGCCAGCCACGGGGTGACGACACCGATCCCGATGGCGGCGCTGCCCTGCATGGCGAGGTCGTTCATGGCCACGGCCCGCCCGTTCTGCCCGGGAGCGACGGTGGCGAACACGGTGTCGTAGATGGGAGTGAAGAGGCCCCCGAAGCCCGAGTAGATGAGGCACATGGCCACCGTGATAACCCACGGACCAGCCCTCATGCACAGCGCGAGCACGACAGTGCCCGCCAGGATCAGTCCGACGCACGCCCGCACCGTGCGTCCGCGGCCGAGGCGAGCCAAGGCAGCACCGGAAGTCATGGCAGCGATCAGCGCCAGGCAGTAGGCCGGAATGAGCCGCACCGAGACCTCGGCGGGCTTCAGGCCGTACAGGGTCGAGCCGATCCCGTTCATGAGCGGAGCGAGCGTGAAGTTCATGCAGTACACGACGAGGATCAGGCTGATCGAGCGCACCCACGGCACGTTGGTGAAGAAGGAACGCGTGATGAACGGGTCCCGCGCTCGGCCGATGTGCCACCAGAACGCGGCTGCCGCGAGCGCGAGGCCGCCGACGAGCCACCAACGCGGGTTGGCGGCCGCCAGGGTGAGCAGGAGCGCGCAGGAGGAGAAGATCGCCAGCCCAGTGACGTCGACGCGGCCCGCTCGCGAGCGCGCGGGAACGCGCCTGCCCATGACGGGCACGCAGGCCAGGCCGGCGAGGGGGATGAGGAGGAGGATCGCCCAGTTGACGTCGGCGAGCAGGCCGCCCACGAGCATGCCGAGGGCTGTTCCTCCCTGGAAGGCCGCACACATGAGTCCCACGTAGAGGCCTCGTCGCTTCGGGTCTCGAATCGAGGTCGCGAGGATCATGTAGGCCGAGGCCGCCGCCTGGTACCCCAGGGTCTGCAGGGCACGCGCAACGACGACGCCGATGAGGGACGAGGAGAGGGCGAACCCCAGGACCGATCCGACGACGATCAGCCCGATGCCCGCGTTGACGATACGGCGCAGGGGGATGAAGTCTCCGAGGGTGCCGTACAGGAAGCAGGCCACACCCAGGACGACGCCGGGGATCGCGGTGATGAGTCCCGAGGCGTCTCCGGCTCCGACGTCGTGAGCGACGCGCAGGTAGACCAGGTTGAAGCCCTGCAGCGAGACGGTTCCCAGCGCGTAGATTCCCAGGAGCGGCAGGAGGACACGCGTCGGCCCGTTTGCGAGGTCGCCGTCGGTGGCGATGGCGGTCACGTTGATCGAGGGAGCCGGGGCCGCCGTTGCCCCGCGGATCACCTGGGAGGGGACGGTGGTCACGCGGCAGGTCGGGCCAGCGGCACGCGATGAGACGAGGAAGCGGAGGGTGCGCACGACGCATAGTCCACCACAGAGTAAGCATTCAGTGATATTGCAGGATACTCGCGGTCGACTTAAGTGGCGCTAAAACGCGCGGCCCCCCGCCCCGCGGGCGACACTGCTTGCGAGGCGGGGGCGCGTGGCACAATGGAATATCTTCTCGCGAAGGAGCACCCATGGCACGCGTCATCGTCGTCGGTTCCATCAATCAGGACATCACGGTCACGGTCGATCGCTTCCCCGATCCGGGCGAAACCCTCTCGGGCACCTCCCTGTCGTACGGCCTCGGCGGCAAGGGCGCAAACCAGGCCGCGGCCGCCGCCCGCTCGGGAGTCCCCGTCGTCTTCGTCGGCGCCGTCGGCTCGGATCTCTCCGGGCAACGCCTGCGCTCAGACCTGGCCTCTCACGGCGTGGACGTCACGCATCTGCGCGAGGTCGGCGGGCCCACCGGCACGGCCCTCATCACCGTGACCGCATCCGGCGAGAACACGATCATCCTCGATGCCGGAGCCAACCGCGCCGCGTCCATCGAGGCGGCCACGGCCTCGTTGACCCCGGCCCCATCCGACGTCGTGGTTCTCCAGGCGGAAATCCCCGAGGACGCCAACGCCGCGGCGGCCCGGTGGGCCCGCTCCTTCGGCGCCCAGGTCCTGCTGAACCTCGCCCCCGCGCGCCCGACGGACCCCGACCTGCTGTCGAGTGTCGACATCCTCGTCGTCAACGAGACCGAGGCGGGCCTGACCCTGGGGATGCCCGCGCCGACGACCCCCACCGAGGCCATCGGGACCGCCCGAGCGCTGCGAGGCTTGGGACCCCAACACGTCGTGGTGACCCTCGGAGCCGACGGCGCCGCGTGGGCGTACGGAAGCGAGGCGGGCCACCATCGCGCTGTCGCCCTCGGCGAGGTCGTCGACACAACCGGGGCGGGAGACGCATGCGTGGGTGCCCTGGCCGCCGCAATCGCCCTCGGGATGCCCTTCGACGAGGCCGTCACCGCGGGCATGCGCGCCGGCTCCACGGCCGTTCTGGCGCCCGGGGCGGCCTCCTCCTACGAGGCGCTGCCGAGGCTGGCGCGCAGCTGAGTCCGCGTCCGCTCCCCGCGCAGGCACGGCCCCGCGATCGGATCGCCCCTGCGCCGTGCCCCGATTGCTCCGGGAGCGAACCGTTCGGCGTGAGACAACACACCCACCGTAGACTGGGGGCATGGTCAGGATTGTCTTGCTCGTCGCGATGCTCGCCCTCACCGTCTACGCCGCCGCCGACTGGCACCGCACGCCCGAGGAGGAGATGCCCGGCAAGCTCCCCAAGCCAGTCTGGCTCCTGATCATCCTGTTCACGGCGACCCTTGCCGCCGTGGGTCCCATCGTGTGGCTCGGCCTGCGGTGGGTGGCCCGCGCGGAGAAGGCGCAAAGCGCCCGCGCTTCGACCCCCGAGCGACCGACCGCACCCGACGACGATCCCGACTTCCTCTTCCGTCTGGAGCGCGACATTCAACGCAAGCGGCGCGAAGATGAGCGGCGCAGGCGCGACGAGGACCCCGGGGAGGGCTCGTCCGCGCAGGACCCCGAAGCGGGAGCCTAGCGGCGCAGGTTCGCCGCCGAGTCGCCCGGCGTCATGTCGCGCGCGAGCGCCACGAGGTCCGCGGCAGGCTCTGCGTAGGAGGTACCCACCAGCGTGGCGCCAGCGAAAACGAAGGACGTGATCGAGGCCAGCGCGCAGTGCCGCGACTTCGGGGAGTGGGCGAGCGGTTGGCCATCGATGAAACGCGTCAGCGTCACGATCGGGTTCTGGTGCGATACCACGAGCGCCTCCCGCCCGCGGGCCTGCCGCAGAGCGTGGGAGAGCGCGGCGCTCATGCGCGAGGCGATGTCTTTGTATGGTTCACCCCACGACGGGCGCAACGGGTTGCAGTAGTACTTGAAGTACTTCGGATGGGCCAGCATCGCGCGATTCGAGTTCACCGGCAGGCCCTCAAAGACGTTATCCGACTCGATGAGGCGCGCATCCGACTCGATACTCAGCCCGTACGCCGCGGCCGTCGGCGCCGCCGTCAGCTGCGCGCGGAGCAACGGTGAGGAGATGACGCGCGCAATGTCCGCACCGGAGTCCACGAGGTATTCCGCACCGCGCTGGGCCATCTGGTGTCCCAGCTCCGTCAACCCGAAGCCCGGAAGCCTGCCGTACAAGACACCGTTCGGGTTGTCCACCTCGCCGTGGCGCATAACGTGAATAATGGTGCGGTCCATGACACCCAAGTATAGGGCCCCGGATACACGAGAGGCCCGACCAAAAGGCCGGGCCTCCGCTCGCTCACTTCTTGTTGCGACGCTGGTGACGCGTCTTGCGCAGGAGCTTGCGGTGCTTCTTCTTCGCCATGCGCTTGCGGCGCTTCTTGATGACGGAGCCCATGGGGTTCCTCCCTCGTAGTGTGTGCGGCAGAGGTACTACCGCTGATGGATGATGGGTGCCCGAGACGGGCACATCGTGCCTATACTACCCGCCAATGACCCGGGCCTCGCCACCGGAGTGATCGGCCATACCGGCCTGGATCATCTGAGCGACCGCAGCCTCCGGAACACGGAAGCTCTTTCCGACGCGAATCGCGGGCATGTCACCGCTGTGAATCAACCGGTACACAGTCATCTTAGAGACGCGCATGATGTCCGCCACTTCCGTGACAGTCATAAAACGCGGCGTCGACTGCTGTTCCATTTACTGACTCCCAGTATGCTCGCGAGGCGCGCTAAACCCGATTCGTTCACCGCTTACGTAGCCTCACGAAATATACTACTGCCCAACCACATGGAAACTGCAACTTTATCCACGTTTGTTGCAGAGTCGTTAAGGAGCAATGATGGTACCGGCACGCAACGGGCGGAAACGGCGAGCAGGCAGCCCCCGCCTGCCTGCCGAACCCGGCGCCGCACGCTTCCTGATCCACGGGCGCGCACCGGCCACAACGCCCGTCATTTCAGCGGAAACTCTCAGCCCGCAGCCCTCCCCCATCGTCCGCCCAGTCCAGGGCGGCCCCAAGGGGCCACACCCGCAGGTTCCCTCCTCGCCAGCCCAACGCGTGCGCGCGTGGCTTGCCAAGCAAGCCCGCTACTACCCGGCACGCCTCGCGATCAGCACTTTTGCCCTCATTATCGGCGTCATCACGGCGCTGCTCATGCTGCCTTTCGCCTCCGCCTCGGACACCTCCGCTCCCTTCGTCGATGTCCTGTTCACCGCGGTGTCCGCCGTGTGCGTCACGGGGCTCACAACCGTCGATACTGCTACCTACTGGTCACCATTTGGGCAGGCGGTCATTGCCCTGGGTATCGTCGTCGGCGGCCTGGGCGTGATGACGCTGGCCTCGATCCTCGGCTTCGCCGTGTCTCGCCACCTCGGCCTGACCCAGCGCATGCTCGCCACCCAGGAAACCAAGACGGGCGCCATGGGACAGATCTCCACGCTTCTCAAGGCAGTCATCGCGACCTCCCTGTCCATGCAGTTTCTCCTGGCGGCCGCGTTCCTCCCCCGCTTCCTCTCCATGGGGCTCGACCCCGGTCGGGCGGCCTGGGATGCGCTTTTCATGGCTATCTCGGTCTTTAACAACGCGGGCTTCGTGATCCTTCCCGGCGGGCTGTCCCCCCACGTCACGGACTGGTGGATGCTGGTCCCCATCATCCTGGGGACCACGGTGGGGGCCATCGGGTTCCCCGTGATCATGGACGTGTCCACACACCTTCGGACGCCCCGCCGCTGGCGGCTTCACACGAAGCTCACCCTGTCCACGTACCTGATTCTCGCCTTCGTCGGAGCTCTTGCTCTGGCTCTCACCGAGTGGCACAATCCCACCACTCTCGGCGCGATCGACACGCCCTCCAAGATCCTCAACGCGCTGCTTGCCGGCGTCAATTCGCGCTCATCGGGCCTGTCTGCCCTTGACGTGGGCGCCATGCGCTCACAGACACACTTTGTCCAGGACATCCTCATGATGATCGGCGGGGGCTCGGCGTCAACGGCCGGCGGCGTCAAGGTCACAACCTTCGCGGTCCTCGTCCTCGCGGTCATCGCGGAGGCTCGAGGCGATCAGGACATCGAGACGTTCGGGCGACGCATCCCCACCTCCACCATTCGCCTTGCGGTCGCGGTGTCGCTCCTCGGGCTCGCCCTCGTCGCCGTCTCCGTCGTGTTGCTCCTGTCAATGACGGACTACACGCTCGACATCATCCTGTTTGAAACAATCTCCGCGTTTGCAACGGTCGGCCTATCCACCGGCATCACGCCGATTCTTCCCGTTGGCGCGAAGTACGTTCTCATCGCCCTCATGTTCGCCGGGCGCACGGGTTCGATGACAGTGGCGGCCGCCCTGGCACTCCGGGAGCGTTCCCGGGTGATCCGTATGCCCGAGGAGCAGCCCATCATCGGCTGACCCGCGGGCGTGCGGCGCATGCGCCGCGAGTACCGGGATGCCCATCACCACCAACCATTTCCCCTCACGACGCCCCCGCGCGCACCTTTCCAACCACGGCCACGCAGGCAACGGGCGTCTGTCCCCTCAGTCGCACCGCCGCACAATCCCTCTCCCCGTCGGCGGCCCACCCCGCCGTCCATTCCCATGGCACCGCCACGCGCATCGGGGCCACCACCGCTACCGTTGTGATGCGTTTCGCCGCACGCCGGGCACTCTGAGAACCTGCGACCGGGGCGTGTCCCGGTTTCCTCGTCGCATCCAGAGCAAAGTTCCCTCCACCCCTAGCCTTTGTCTGATCCGCGATGAAACCGAGACCACCCCTGCCTGTCCCTCTCGAGCTTTGCGTGAAACCCAGACCACCCGCGCCACAAGAAAAACGCCAATATGTAGCGATTCATACGAAGCAGGGGCGGTCCCGGTTTCATCACCCCCTCCGCCACCACAGACACGGGCGGTCCCGGTTGCACCACCCCCTCCGCCACCACAGACACGGGCGGCCCCAGTTTCATCACCCCCTCCGCCACCACAGACACGGGCGGCCCCGGTTTCACCACCCCCTCCGCCACCACAAGCAGGGGCGGTCCCGGTTGCACCACGCCCTGTCGGACACCGCATGAAACCCAGACCACCCGCACCACGCCCTGTCGGACGCCGCGTGAAACCCAGACCACCCCTGCCTGCCCCTCTCGAGCTTTGCATGAAACCCAGACCACCCACGCCTGTCCCCCTTGAGCTTTGCGTGAAACCCAGGCCACCCGCGCCACGCCCTGTCGGACGCCGCATGAAACCCAGACCACCCCTGCCTGCCCCTCTCGAGCTTTGCATGAAACCCAGACCACCCACGCCTGTCCCCCTTGAGCTTTGCGTGAAACCCAGGCCACCCGCGCCACGCCCTGTCGGACGCCGCATGAAACCCAGACCACCCGCGCCACAGGAAAAACGCCAATATGTAGCGATTCATACGAAGCAGGGGCGGTCCCGGTTTCACCACCCCCTCCGCCACCGCAGACACGGGCGGCCCCGGTTTCACCACCCCCTCCGTCACCGCAGACACGGGCGGTCCCGGTTTCACCACCCCGTCACCGTAAGCAGAGTCGGTCCCGGTTGCACCACGCCCTCCGTCACCGCAGGCACGGGCCGCCCCACTATCACCAGCCCGCTCTTCCGCCCCCGCAGCTCAGCGCGCCCCCGCCTTCCCGTGCGATCAGACGCAATAGCGGCAGCTTAACTGGCCGGCACGATGGCCCTACCACTCACGGTCACCTCATTGCCGCTTCGACGCACACCTGCATCGACCAGACCATGCCCTCACCGCCCGCGGTCACCTCTTGGCGCCTGCGACGCGAGAGCTTCCTCCTCGTCGCGTCGTTCTCGTCCCCAGTGGCAGCGAGTTATCCACAGGACCGGATCTGGCGCTTGTGTGATCCGGCAGCGGCCGCGCACAGTCAAGACAAGACCTTGAGTTTGGTCAGCACACCCTGGGAGAGAGAAGCCGCTATGACACCCGATGAAATCACTGCGATCAGATCACAGCTGTTGGTTGTGGGAGTACACGGCACCAAAGTCCAATTGCATCGGCGGTGTAAGGCACGAGAGATAGTGCGGCTCTTGTCCGGAATCTATGTTCCGACAGCGGCGCTTGCCGACCTTGGGGTTCAACAGCGCCGGGATGTCGTCTTCGCAGCCAGACTGAGCGCTCTGAGTATTCGTTTGCCCTCACATGTGCTCAGCGGGGCAGCTACTGCACCGCTGCTCGGTTTGCCAGGAGAAGGACGCCTTGAGGAGCTCATCGCGTACGCGCCAACACGCGGATGCAGCCGGATCGTGCATTTTCCTTCCCTGACGTTGCCGGGCGACCAACGCATTCCAGGCGTGACGCTGCGGACGTGTCGGCCATGCCAGCCAGCAGCTTCCGTAGAGTTCCTTGGCTTTCGCATCGCCGCACCCAGCCGCATCCTGGTCGATTGTGCCCGCACATGCTGCGACGAGCAGGCATTTGTCCTGGCTTGTGCGGGCTTGGCACGTGCGTCACACTTCAACCGCTTCCGACCCAGTGAGTCACGCGCTCGGCTCGCTGAAGCACGCCGAGACCTCCTCGCCGAAGCATCGCTGCTTCCCGTCAATACTCCAGGGAGGAGACGCGCAGAGTGGATTGCACGCAACGCGAACGCCGGTTGCGAGTCACCGGGTGAGGCTCTGGTGTTACTCGCGTTGCTCCGCGCCGGAATTTCTGGGCTCACGACCCAGGAGGAAGTCCACTGTCGCGACAACACCTACTTCATCGACATCGCACTTCCGGCCCTCAAGATTGCCATCGAGTTTGACGGCCGCGTCAAGTACGGAAACACCGTCGAAGAGGTGCACGACAGTGTTGAAGCGCAACAGCGGCGTCAGAGGAGACTCGAGGTGGAAGGATGGCTGGTGATTCGCATCCGCTGGTCCGACCTACGCCACATGGACGAGGTAGTGGCACAGATCCGGGTTGCCATTCGCTCGCGATTGGGACGATAGCCTCTCTCGCTCACGTTGTGTGGAACCCGGTACCCAAGGTGGCTTGCATCTGGCTTGCGCCGCACCCAGAGGCCTCGGCGCGTCACATCTATTGATGGCTCGACCGGAATGTAGCTTTCCCCGTGCCCACAGGCCTTGGGGAGTGATTCACTACGTGGCTCCGCGTTTCCCGGGTCTCTCTCCCATCGCCACTATCCACGCGGATGCAACAAGCACCTTCCCGCGATCGGCCTGTGACCCCACTGAGTAGCTGTGGCCGCGGCAGCTCACCCTGGGCTCCCGCGGCAGACCGCTGCACTACGCCTCCGCGTCGGGCGCTGCGCGGAACCCAGACCACCCCCTGCCACGCCTTCTCGGGCGCTGCGCGGAACCCAGACCGCCCCTGCCACGCCTTCTCGGGCGCAGCACGAAACCCAGACCACCCCCGCCACGCCTTCTCGGGCGCAGCACGAAACCCAGACCACCCCCGCCTCAAGAGAAACACCAATATCCGGCGATTCACGCGAAGCAGGGGCGGGCCGGGTTTCACTAGCCCCTTCGCCGCCGCAGGCAGGGGCGGGCCGGGTTTCATAAACCCTTCCGTTGCCGCAGGCAGGGGCGGCCCCGGTTTCACCAACCCCTCCGTCGCCGCAGGCAGGGGCGGCCCCGGTTTCACCAACCCCTCCGCCACCACAGGCAGGGGCGGCCCCGGTTGCACGGCGCGCCACGCTTTCGCCTCCCTGGCAACCACCATGACGGCATGCATCCGATATCTCGCGGCAGATGGCCCGACTCAATGGATTTCCACAGAGGATATGAGTCAGAGTAGATGAGTCGGTGGGGGCACCGTCACCCATGGATGCTCATGTGCACCACGCGTTTGACGGTTGTTTCACGGGGCCGCTCGCGCGCCCCATTCGCGCTCGGCACGCCCGGAGGGAAGAATGGGGGTATGGCAGATGAACGCGAGTCGAAGGAACTCCAGTCGGGCACGCTCGTCATTGGGTTGGGCCGTTTTGGTTCGGCCGTGGCAGTGACGCAGGATCAGCTCGGGTACGAGATCTTGGCTGTGGAAAAGAATCCCGCGCGCGTACAGGCATTCGCGGGGCGCTTCCCGCTCGTTGAGGCCGACGCAACATCGAAGGACGCGCTGGAGCAGCTGGGGGCGCGCGAGTTTCGCAGCGCTGTCGTCGGCGTCGGATCGTCACTCGAGGCCGCCGTGCTCATTACCGCGAACCTGGTGGACATGGGAATCTCATCCATCTGGGTTAAGGCGACCTCATCGCAACACGGCCGCATCCTGCGGCGCGTCGGCGCCCACCACGTCGTGTACCCCGATCTGGACGCGGGCAAGAGAACAGCGCACCTGGTGGGAGGACGCATGGTCGACTACATCGAGATGGAAAAGGATGGTTTCTCCATCATGAAGCTGCGCCCGCCGCAGGAAGTCCACGGCTTCTCTTTGGAGGAGTTGGACCTGCGCGGCCGCTACGGGGTGAATGTGCTGGCAATTCGTCGGCCAAAACAACGTTTCGAGTACGCGGACGCGTCTACCCGGATCAACTCCGACGACGAGATCATCGTCTCGGGCGACTCGCACCTGCTGGAGTACTTCGCGAACCGCCCGTAGGGAAGCAAACAGACGTGGGCCCCGCGCGATGATTCGCGCGGGGCCCACTGCTTGATGAAGCTCACGAGGCCGGATCAAAGACGTCGGTCGAGCATTGTTTTGGGCGCTCACGCCCTCACGACACGTCCACGCCAAGCTGGCGCATCAGTGGTGACGGCGATGAGACCGGTGGTGAGAACTACCGCCACCATGGTTGCCACCATGGTTCCCGCTGTGGTTGCCTCCGTGGTTCCCGCTGTGGTTCCCACCCTGGTTCGCACTATGCTTACCGTGGTTCCCACCCTGGTTCCCGCTGTGGTTCCCACCCTGGTTCGCACTATGCTTACCGTGGTTCCCACCCTGGTTCCCGCTGTGGTTACCGTGGTTCCCACTCTGGTTGCCTCCGTGGTTCCCACCATTGTGCGTCCCGTGATCGCCATCGTGTTTGGATCCGTGGCCCGCGCCTTTACCGTTATCGTGGCCGTCGTGACCCGAGTCATGATCGCCGCCCTTATGGGACGACTCTTTATCGCCACCACCAACTTCGATGTGCGGCTCGATCTGCGGATTGACCTCGACGTGATGATCATCGTGCTGACTGTTGTCAATGTTGACGTCACCGCCGGCGTTGATCCCGTTGTTGTCGCCACCGACGTTGTTCGTACCGCCCGAGGTTGCACCGTTGGAAAACGGCCCATCGGTATTCCAGTTGCCATCACCGGGAAGCTCAGGATTACGCCGTTGCATGCCGCCGTCTCCGCAGCATCCCCCGCCAGGGGCCTGGCACTGCTCACCGATCTTCTCGACGCCGCGGGTCAGGTCACTGCCCGCAGAGGTCAGGACGGCGAAGATTGCCTGGAGAGCCTCAAGCGCATAGGTGAGCGTCTCCATGATCGGCTCGATCCGACCAACCCACTTGGCGACCCTGCTGGCGACCTGCTCCGCAGCAACCGGAGCCGCCGTGCCCAGTGAGAGGACAACCTCAGCAACCACTTCGAAGCACGTCACGATAATGTCCGAGATCGCGCCAACCACCGCGTCGTGAATGTTATCGACCGAATCGGCGACCTTCGACAGGGCTGCACCAAATGCGCTCGAGGCATCGGAGATCGCGTTGATGGCGCTCACCACGATCGCCTGACGCTCCAGGTAGGCGCGGACGGCCTCGCCCTGCATGCTCGACATGGCGCTGGACGAGCCGCTGTCGAGTTCAGAAGCGATCGATGCCAGGGATGACGAGATCGAATCCCAGCTGGAACTCATCCCATAGACCTGGCCCGAGTCGCCGGTCAGCTGATTGATCCACCCCTTGAGGGGTTCCACATGCTGCATGATCCATTCAACGACCATGCTGCCGATATAGCCAACGGGGTCGGCGACGAAGCTACCGATCTCGTCATAGATGCCTTTAGCGGACTCGGCGAGGGAAACGATATCGCCGTTCCTGATGTCGTCGGCTGCGCCGACGATCTGGTCAACGAACCCCAGGCCCTCCGTCGGGGTTGTGTTATCAATACTCCGAGTATGCTCGGGAGCTTCAAGATTCACTTCTTAACTCCTTCGAATACGAAGCGACGCAAGCTACGTTCTTCGTCCTGACGCTGACGATGGAGGAACTTCTCGATGTCCTGGTCGCCGTTGCTATCCTGTCGCTCAAAGAGCGAACGTACATCATCCGGCTTCGAATCGGGGTGAGCCTTCGTAAACTCGTCGATTCGTGCGGTCTGGGCCTTCTGCTGCTCCTCCACGAAGGAACGGTAGCTAGCCTGCTGGTCGTTGCGCTGCTGCGACATGAACGTATCGAAGTCGCGACTCGTTGCCTGGGGGTGCTCCTGCACGTACTGGCGAATCTGCGCTTCTTCTTCCGTGCGCTGGCGCGCCAGGAAGTCGGTCATGGAGTCTTGCTGCTGCTGCTGATTTGACTCAACCAACGACTTGATCTCGGACATGTCCTGGCCGGGGTGGGCGTCGGCGTAGCGGGCGAGCGCCTCGGTCTGGTCGGCATGCTGACGCTCGTAGAAGGTAGCAAGGTCAGTATTCTCGTCGTTGCGCTGTTGCTCCAAGAAGGCGCGCAGCTGATCATCGTCGACGCTCACCTTGTCGTGGCCGCCGAGGAGGGCCTCGAAGTCGTCGGCTCCGCCGCCGCCTTTACCGCCGTGCGCGTCCTTTCCGTCCTTGCCGTCGGCACCATTCCCGTCCTTGCCGTCGGCACCGTTCCCGTCCTTGCCGTCGGCGCCCCCATGGTTCTTGTGGTCGCCGGTGATGGAGTCCGTTTCCCCATGCGCTCCGTCGGCCCTGTGGAGACCCGGGGTGGCAGGGATCGTAGGCGAGGCAGACCCCCCACCATCAGAAGATCCGCCACCGGAGCCGGAACCCATCCCGCCACCGCCACCGCCACCGGAGCCGGAAC
>ERZ773049.946-NODE-946-length-17149-cov-9.169592_pt1 | contig 17149 bp, 19 predicted proteins | sample MGYA00580633_ERZ773049 | MGnify/ENA primary metagenome ERZ773049 (study PRJEB29015, sample SAMEA2737991) | human oral metagenome | biome: human oral; feature: human-associated habitat; material: dental | place: China | collected 2066 ... | reverse complement strand
GAAGCGGAGCTGGCGCGCACGACCGCCTCCCTGGAGGGTGCGCTGCGCTCGCGCAGCGCACGAGGCTCGTGGGGCGAGGTCGAGCTCGCCCGAATCCTGGAGGCATCGGGGATGATGCCGCACGTCGATTTCGCCCAGCAGCGCTCGATCGGCGCGCTCACTCAGGGACGAGGCCTCGGCGCGGAGGGTGCACGAGGTGAGCGCGGGCGACCCGACGTGACGATTCACCTGCCCGGGCAGGGTTTCCTCGCTCTCGACGCGAAGGCACCGATGGACGCCTACCTGCGGGCGTGCGGCGTTGAGGGCAGCGGCGAGCAAGCCGAGGAGCGGCGGCGCGGCGAACTGGCTGCACACGCGAAGGCGTTGCGCTCCCACGTCGATGCCCTGGCCTCGCGCGACTACGCCCGGGCTCTGGGCTCCTCGCCGGAGCTGGTCATCCTGTTCGTCCCTTCCGAGGCGGCACTGTCGGCGGCGCTGCGCGCGGATGCGGCGCTGTTGGACGACGCGATGGCCCGCGGCGTGGCCCTGTGCTCTCCCGTGACCCTGCTGGCGGTGGCGCGCACGTGCGCGAGTGCGTGGGCGCGCACCACCATCAACGACCAGGCCGAGGACATCATCACTCTGGGACGCGAGCTGTACGAGCGCCTCGGCGTCGTCGCTGGCCACATGGAGAACCTGGGCAAGGCCCTGGCCAGGAGCGTGGACTTCTACAACAAGGCCGTGTCCTCGATGGAGAATCGCCTGCTGTCCCGGGCCCGTTCCGTGGGTGCTCTCGAAACGGCCTCAAAGAAGCCGATGACTGCCACCGAGATTGCCCCGGACGCCGCTCAGGTCCGCTCCTTCACGAAGCCGGAGTTGACGGGGCAATAGGCCGTGTCAAGACGACGCAGTTGCTGCTTTCCGCCATCTCCCGTTCCTCCTGACCGTGTGCGCGTGCTCTACGGGCTCCATCGCCTACGCGGATTCCCGTGGACCAGCGATCGCAATCGGTTGTTTCGCATCGCCAGATCCGGCGAGGCCTTTCGCCCACGCCTCAAGGTCACGGGAACATTCATGGGTACCAGGAGCGGCAGCAAAGCGAGGCGCCAGCAGCGCAGACCCATTCAAGACACAGATCACACTTGAATCATTCATAGTTTCACGCGATCATGAAGGTGGTCGCGTCGGGCTTGGACCGGCGCAGTCTACCACGGGGACCCTCGCCACTGCGGTGGGGGTCCCTTGGTATTCCAAGAGTATTCCGCGCTTCGACACACGGACGGGCCTCCTACTCTCACCAGAAGCACGTGGCCGGGCCACGCCCTCGCGCGCCCCGGCCATTGCCTCGTCGCATCTGCATACCTCAGTCAAGGTCCGCTAACACGCCCACGTCACGCGCGGCCTGGCGCAGGCGCTTATCACGCGTCCACAACGCCACACCGGGGGTTACGACGGCGCTCGCCAGCAGTGCCGCATCGACGGCGCTCAGCCCTCTCCCCCACAGCCGCCGTTCTTCAACGAAATGGCGCACCCCCTGATCGTCCACGTTGCGAACAATGAGCAAACGCTCGAGTGCGCCAAGGAAGATCAACCGGTCTTTCAGGTTGCCCAATGCCAGCTCGGTGATGACGCTCTGGTGCACGCACACCTGATCGCGCTCAAGCAGATCGACCAGGACTGGATCGGTTGTGCGCAGGTGATCGATCCAGATGTTCGTGTCAACGAGGACTCTCATGCGCGCTCTCGGCTCCGCGGCGCAGCCTCCGCCGCGGAATCACTGCCGCCGAGCGTAGCGAGCTGCCGCCCACTTTCGATGCGAACGAGGAGTTCGACCGCTTCCCTGATCAAAGCGGATCGTTCGCTGATCCCAGTCAGTTCCTCGGCGCGCGCAAGCAGGTCATCGTCGAGTGTCACAGTGGTTCTCATACGTACCTCCACATTCAGGATAGCATCATATAGAACATCATTTGATTCGATATGTGATGCAGTCTCTCGGCCTCCGACGCCCCCAACAGCGAAACCGGGCCACGCCCTCGCGTGACCCGGCCACTGCCTCATGAAGAACTCAGACATTAAACCTGAATTCGACTCGATCCTTACTCTCGAAACATGAGAGAGGCGCTAAGAGGTCAACGATAAATAGCAATCGGCTTCACCACCAACGCAGGCCCGGATATTACAGACTCCCCCGGTTCAACATTGACCCCCAGTTCCTTAGCAGGCTCTACGAACTGTTCAACCACGCTCTTAAGTGTCTGAATTTCAAGCGGGGTTGGCGCAACGTCCTTAGTCAGCCTCATCACTGGATATTCCTCATCTTCTGGAACAATCTCTGCAACTTGTCCAATCAGCTCAAAGCAGCCTCGCAACTCCCCCAAATGCCCAATCAACCATGCCTTTGAGACAGAGACAAGCACCAAAGGACCGGGCTTACCAAGAACTGTAGCTACGAGAGGAATATCGTCACTATCCTCAGAGACACCACCCAGAAATTGACGAACGTTTCTCGCACCTGCAGCAGTCTCCTTACGTTCAGCACCCTTCTGCGAAAACAGGGTACCATCCTTCGTTGCCTGCTCAGCAAACCACAAGAATAAACGAAGTACTGTTTGAAGTGGACCTAACGACAGCTCAGCACGAAACTCAACCGTGTCACCAACCTCAACACCTGAGAGCGCGGTCTCGCCCCAGCCTTCAAATTTGCCAATCGCTTCCTTGTCGGTCATAAGTTTGTACCAAGCATCAAAGATCGAAAAGCGTGTGCGCGTACGCACCATTTCTTCTTCAAGCTCGGACGACCCCCGCCTACTTGCGCCAAGTCCAGTCTTAGCTATCGGAATTGCAAGCTCACCACTGAAACCACCTTCCCGAGCAGTTGTAGTCTTTGAAACAATTTCATCCACTCTTCCGGATTCCAGAGCGGATAAGGAGTTAATCACGACCTCGTCATCAAGATAATAGAAATCCTGGTGTATACGTTCCTTCGGTTTACGGTAAATTGACCGTGTCATTTCTTCCCCCCAGACGCAAGCCCCGACCGGAACTCCACCAAGCATGCATCAAACTTCTCGGTAAGCCTCCGAACGAAGTCCGCCCATCCCCGAACTCCTCCGAGGTTGAGTGCCCCAGGCGTTGTCCCCTTGTGGACGATCTCACCGCGCACCTGAACAAGGAGAGCAATATCCGCCCGTACCGCAGCGTTGGACTTGTTTTGCCAACGGATCCCCTGTAGCGGGTCGAATCCGAGGATTTCACGGTAGAGGCTTTTCACATTATGAACGTTGGCCGTGTTAAATCCGCGCCGCCCCTGTGCATCCCCTTCAACTCTGTTCCTCACCAGACGTAGCACCTCTGAGCGCCACGAGTCACCGACGAATGCCCAAGGATCGGGGCTCTCTTTCGCAACCCAGTCACGCATAGCTTGAGGAAGATCCTGCGGCTGGAGGTTTTCCAGAAGCCACTCCACCGTCTCGATCAGAGCTTCCTCAACGTACACCTCCCATGCCGTGTAGCACAGCGCGGTGCCAGACCGGAGCAGTGGACCATACCCTAGGCCAGCTGGCTTGCCAGGCTTGGGGTCCTTGGAAGCAGGATGATTCTCAAGTAAAGAGTCGACATCGTTGAGAAGATTCGCTGCCGCATCCAGTGCGGAAAGATCGCTCATTTCTTACCCCCAGACGTTAGTCCAGTACGGAACTCCACCACGTCTCCGTCTTCCATGACGTAGTCCTTGCCTTCCATGCGGACCTTGCCGGCGGCCTTCGCGGCGGCCATGGATCCGGCTTCGACCAGGTCGTCGTAGGAGACGACCTCGGCCTTGATGAAGCCCTTCTCGAAGTCCGTGTGGATGACGCCAGCGGCCTTGGGGGCGGTGTCGCCCTTGTGGATCGTCCAGGCGCGCGCCTCCTTCTCGCCGGCGGTCAGGTAGGTCTGCAGGCCGAGGGTGTCGAAGCCGACGCGGGCCAGCTTGTCCAGGCCCGACTCGTCCTGGCCGGATTCGGTGAGCATCTCGCGGGCGTCCTCGTCGTCCAGCTCGACCAGCTCGGCCTCGAACTGGGCGTCCAGGAAGATCGCCTCGGCGGGGGCCACCAGGGCTCGCAGCTCGTCCTTCATCTCCTCGTTGTCCATCTCGGCGGCGTCCATGTTGAACACGAAGATGAAGGGCTTGGAGGTCATCAGTTGGAAGGAACGCAGCGCGTCCTGGTCGAGCTTGGCCCCCTCGGGGCCGGACAGGAGCTCGCCGCGCTCCAGCAGCTCAAGGGCGGCGCGCGCGGTCTCGAGCACGATCGGCTCGGTCTTCTTGCCGCGCACCTCCTTCTCCAGGCGCGGGATCTGCTTCTCCACCGTCTGCATGTCGGCCAGGATCAGCTCGGTCTTGATGGTCTCGATGTCCGAGGCCGGGTCCACCTTGCCGTCCACGTGCACCACGTCGGGGTCGGAGAAGGCGCGCGTCACCTGGCAGATGGCGTCGGCCTCGCGAATGTTGGCCAGGAACTGGTTCCCCAGGCCCTCACCCTCGGACGCGCCGCGCACGATCCCGGCGATATCCACGAAGGACACGGTGGCGGGCAGGATGCGCTGGGAGCCGAAGATCTCGGCCAGCTTCTCCAGGCGCGGGTCGGGAAGGGGCACGACGCCGACGTTGGGCTCAATGGTCGCAAACGGGTAGTTCGCGGCGAGCACACTCGCGCGGGTCAGGGCGTTAAACAGGGTGGACTTGCCGACGTTGGGCAGTCCGGCGATACCGATAGTGAGAGACACAGCCCCATCCTATCGGAGCGCACCGGCGGGCGTTGTCCTACTTGGTGTGGTTTGGCCCGGCCACGCGGGGCGCGTGGGGGCGCGCGGGAGCCATGCCCGCCTTCTTCAGGTCGGCGCGCAGGTCGCGGGGAAGCGCGAACGTCGTCGATTCCGTCTCGGTGCGGGCCACCTCGACGGTGGGGAATCCGTGCGCCTGCAGCCACTCGATCACCTCGCGCACGAGGATCTCCGGAACCGACGCGCCCGAGGTCAGGCCGACAGTGCGCGCTCCGTCGAACCAGGATTCCTTCAGTTCCTCGGCCTTGTCGACGCGGTAGGCGCCGCCCGCCCCCGCCTCGAGGGCAACCTCGACGAGGCGCACGGAGTTCGAGGAGTTCGCCGATCCGACCACGACCATGACGTCCACCTGGGGGGCGATGTGCTTGACGGCACCCTGGCGGTTCTGGGTGGCGTAGCAGATGTCGTCCGAGGGCGGGTCAATCAGCTGCGGGAATCGCTCGCGCAGCCGGTCCACGGTCTCGCGCGTCTCATCCACGGACAGGGTGGTCTGGGAGATCCACACGACGCGGGAGGGGTCGCGCACGACGACGTTGTCCACCTCGTCGGGGCTGCCCACGACCTGAATGTGATCGGGGGCCTCACCGAAGGTGCCCTCGACCTCCTCGTGTCCCTGGTGCCCCACGAGGATGATGTCGTAATCCTCCTTGGCGAAACGCACGGCCTCGCGATGCACCTTGGTCACGAGCGGGCAGGTCGCGTCGATCGTCGCCAGGTGGCGGGTGGCGGCCGAGGCATGCACCGCCGGGGAGACGCCGTGCGCAGAAAAGACGACGCGCGCCCCCTCCGGTACCTCGTCGGTCTCCTGCACGAAGATCGCCCCACGCTTGGTCAGCGACTCGACGACGAACTTGTTGTGGACGATCTCCTTACGCACGTACACGGGCGCGCCGTACAGCTCGAGGGCCTTCTCGACGACGTCGACGGCGCGATCCACCCCGGCGCAGTATCCGCGGGGCGCGGCCAAGAGGATGCGCCCGCTGCCCTCGCCGCGTCCTTCGGGCAGGGGAACCTCGGCGCTGGCGTGCAGGTCGACGTTTTCACTCATGCCCACAACCCTATCGCTCGGGGCGCCGGGCGTGCGCGGGGGCCAGGCAATCGCACACGGCCGCCGAGGCGTCGTCCGAGCGCGGCGCTCCGCCCGAGCCTGTGGCATGCTGGGTCCGTGACCTCGCCCCACACCGCCGCCCCCTCGCCAGGCTCCCCGGCATCCGCGCTCCCCCCGGCTGCCCGCGCGGCCGACACGACGCGGGAGAACCCGTGGCCGCTGCGCAGGCTGACGGAGAACATCAAGGTGTACGTGGACCGCATGAGCCCCCTGTGGGTCGAGGGTCAGGTCGTGGAGTACAAGGTGCGGCCGGGAGCGAAGATGCACTTCCTGACGCTGCGCGACCTTCAGACCGACACGTCGATGACGGTCACGGCCTGGGCGGGGGTCATGGACGCCGCTCCCCTGACGGAAGGAGCGCGCGTCGTCACCCGCGTCAAACCCGTGTTCTGGGAGCGTTCGGGCCGCCTCAACCTCCAGGCGGCGGAGATACACCTGCAGGGCATGGGCGACCTGCTCGCCCAGATCGAGGCGTTGCGCGCCCGCCTGGCCGCCGAGGGACTCTTCGCGCAGTCCCGCAAGAAGCCCCTGCCCTTCCTTCCCCGCACGATCGGGCTGATCTGCGGCAGGAACGCCAAGGCCAAGGATGACGTGGTGGTCAACGCCTCCGAGAGGTGGCCCCACGCGCGCTTCGAGATCCGCGAGGTCGCCGTCCAGGGCGAGCGCTGCGTGGCGGAGGTCGGCGCCGCCCTGGCCGAGTTGGACGGCATGAACGGCGTGGACGTCATCGTCATCGCGCGCGGAGGCGGCGCCGTGGAAGACCTGCTCCCCTTCTCCGACGAGCGCCTCGTGCGAGCCGCGGCGAGCGCCCACACCCCCATCGTGTCGGCCATCGGACACGAAGGCGACTCCCCACTTCTGGACCTCGTGGCCGACTACCGGGCATCGACGCCCACCGACGCGGCTCGCCGCGTCGTACCCGACGAGGCCCGCGAGCGCGACGGCATCGCCCAGGCCGTCGGTCGCATGCGAGGAATGCTCGCGGCCCGCCTGGCGACCGAACGCTCGAACCTGACGCTCATCTCCTCGCGGCCGGTGCTGCGAGGACCCGAGGCGATCCTCGAGAGCCACCGCACGGCCCTGTCCCAGGACGTGGTGGCCATGCGCTCCTGCCTGGAGCGACGCCTCGCCGCCGAGCGCCAGGGCCTGACTCGCCTGCGCGCGACGCTGACCGCCCTGTCGCCGCGCGCGACGCTGGATCGCGGATACGCGCTGCTCAAGACGCCGTCAGGCGCTCTGATCACCTCCTCGCAGCAGGTGAAGAAGGGCGACCTCATCGAGGGGATCCTCGCCTCTGGCCGCATGGTCGCTCAGGTCGTGGGCGCGACTGCCCCCGCGCCGCCGGACGACCAGTAGCCTCCCCACACCACCACCCGCACAACGTAAGGAATAACACAATGACCTCGAAGGAACAGCTTCCCGACCCCGAGTCCCTCGGATACGAGGCCGCGCGCGACGAGCTCGTCGGGATCGTTCGGGCACTTGAGGGAGGCCAGGCCCCCCTCGAGGACACGCTGACGCTGTGGGAGCGCGGCGAGGCCCTGGCCGCCCGCTGCTCGCAGATCCTGGACGGCGCGCAATCGCGCCTGGCCGAGAAGAGCGGGCAGCAGGCGCCCGAGGCGCGCTAGGGTGGAGAGCACACACCGCACACCAACGTTTCAGCGAGGAGAACGCATGGCGCGCCCGTCCACCCCCCACGTGCTCGCGATCGGCGAGGCTCTCATCGACATCGTCATCGCGCACGACCAACCGGAGTGCCCCTACGAGATTCCGGGAGGCTCACCGGCGAACGTCGCGGTGACGCTGGGCAGACTGGGACGCCCGGTAGCCCTGGCCACGTGGATCGGCTTGGACGAGCTGGGTCGCCTCATCGAGTTCCACCTCACGGACTCCGGGGTACACCTCACGGAGGACTCGCGGGGCGCTTCCCACACGTCGACAGCGCTCGCGCGCCTGGATGAGACAGGCGCGGCGTCCTACACCTTCGACCTGGAGTGGGCCCCCACTGCCCCCATTGACGTGCCCGACAGCGCGCAGATCCTCGTTGCCGGTTCAATCTCGGCGAGTATTGAGCCCGGGGCCGACGCGGTCCTTGACGCTCTCGCCCGGGGACGCGGCCACGCCCTCGTCTGCTTCGACCCCAACGCGCGCCCCTCCATCATGGGAGACCCGACGGACGCCCTGGCCTCGGTTGAGCGCTTCATCGCGCTCTCGGACGTCGTGAAGGTCTCGGACGAGGACCTCGCGTGGCTCACGGGCGACTGCGGCATCGACGAGGTCGCCCGGCGCTGGCTGGACCTCGGCCCCTCGATCGTGATCGTGACCCGCGGCAAACACGGCTGCGTGGCGTTCACCTCCGACGGGCTGCGCGTCGTCAAGTCCGCGGGCGATGTTGATGTCGTCGACACGGTCGGGGCGGGCGATTCCTTTATGGGTGGCGTCATCGACGCCCTGTGGAGCATGGGGTTGCGCGGCGCGACGGCGCGCGAGGAGCTGAAGAACATCGGAGAGGACCGGCTTCGGGCGATCCTCGACCGGGCGAGCGCCATCTCGGACGTCACGGTCTCCCGTAAGGGCGCGAACCCTCCCTGGGCACACGAGCTGCCCTGAGGCCCCGCGAGCGCGCAGTCCTACTTGCCCATGCGGCGTTCCCGCTGCGCGTAGGAGCGCAGGGCGCGCAGAAAGTCGACGCGACGAAAGTCGGGCCAGTAGACCTCGCAAAAGTAGTATTCCGAGTGCACGGACTGCCACAGCATGAATCCGGAGAGGCGCTGTTCTCCCGATGTTCGGATGACGAGGTCGGGGTCGGGCTGGTCCTTTGTATACAGGTGAGCGGTGATGTCCGCGTCGGTAAAGGAATCGGCCAGTTCTTCCAGGGTGCATCCCTCGGCCGCCGCTTCGCGCATCATGGAGCGCACGGCCTCGGTAATCTCGTGTCGGCCGCCGTAGCCGACGGCGATGTTGACCGTCATCCCCACCGTCCCCTCCGTGCGCGCCACCGACGCCCGAAGATCTTCCGCGACGCGTTCGGGCAGCAGGGAGAGGTCCCCAACGAGGGCGAGCCTCCACCGTTCCTGGTCGGCCAGGAGAGAGACGGCCTCGCAGATGATGCGCAGCAGCTCGCCCAGCTCGGCGGCGTCACGCGAGAGGTTGTCGGTCGACAAAAGCCACAGGGTGACGATGGAGACACCGGCGTCGTCGGCCCACTGGAGGAACTCCGAGATCTTACCGGCGCCCGCCCGGTGCCCCTGGGACGCAGTGGCCCCCAGGGACTTCGCCCAGCGCCGGTTTCCGTCAAGGATGACGCCGATATGCGCCGGAACGTTCGCCTCGGACAGTTCGGCTTTGAGGCGACGCTCGTACATGTCGTAGAGCATGTTCCACTGGGCCATGACGTCCCTCCTGCTGTGTCGCGCCCCATGGCGCGGCGTACTCTTGTCCTGTTAAGGGTATCGCGCTGCAGGACGCAGGGAAACAGATGCCTTCTCGGAACTCGAGAAGTATGTTCCCGCTCAAACCTACGGCGTAGTAACCTACGGGATCGTAGGAAGAGGACAGAGGTACCGCATGAAGATCGCATCACTCACACCGAAACAGTGGTTCTCGGGACAGCTCGTGCAGATCAAACCCAAGCTGCGCGGCTGGCTCCACCTGGCCGCAACCCCCCTCTCGCTCGCCGCCTCGATCGTCCTGGTGTGCCTGGCGCCCACGCCAGCAACCAAGTGGGGCTCCGCCGTCTACCTGGCGTGCTCCCTCGTGCTGTTCGGCGTGTCGGCCACCTATCACCGCTTCTACTGGGCCCCCCGCTGGGAGACCCTGTGGAACAGGTTGGACCACTCCAACATCTTCCTCCTCATCGCCGGCACCTACACACCGCTCACGATCGCGCTCCTGGACCGCTCCGACGCCACAGTTCTCCTCTCGGTCGTGTGGAGCGGAGCACTCTTCGGCATCGTTCTCAACCTCTTCTGGCCCGGCGCACCGCGCTGGCTCAAGACCCTCATCTACGTTGCCCTCGGATGGGTCGCCGCATGGTATCTGCCGCAGTTGTGGGCGGGCGGTGGCCCAGCCATCGTCTTGCTGATCCTTGCCGGCGGCATCCTGTACACCCTCGGAGCAATCGTCTACGGCATGAAGAAACCCGACCCTTCCCCCACGTGGTTCGGCTTCCACGAGATCTTCCACGCCTTTACGGTCGCGGCGTGGGCGTGTCACTGCGTCGCCGTCTACCTGGCGGTCCTGTGGGCCTAAGACGCCACGCGCAGCGCTTGCCGTGACGGCCTCCGGACTTGCTACACTCGAGACCATACGCGTCGGCACCCGTGTGTCGGCGCTTCACTACTGACACGTCATTGGAGGAACCATGGCTGACACACAGTGGCTGACGCAGGCCCAGTACGACCTGCTGGCGAACGAACTGAAGGAACGCATCGAGGTCAAGCGCGTCGAGATCGCGCGCCTCATCGACGCGGCCCGTCAGGAAGGCGACCTGCGCGAGAACGGCGGATACCACGCCGCGCGCAACGAGCAGTCCATGAACGAGACCCGCATCCAGGCCCTCCAGGAGATGCTCGAGCACGCCGAGGTCGGCGAAACACCCGCCGACGACGGCATCGTCGAGCCCGGCATGGTTGTCACCGCCCTCGTGGCGGGCCGCGAGCAGACCTTCCTGCTCGGTTCGCGCGACGCGGGTGGCGACCTGGGGATCCAGGTCTTCTCCGCTCAGGCGCCCCTCGGCGCGGCAGTCATCGGCCACAAGGCCGGGGACAAGCTCTCCTTCGAGGCTCCCACGGGGCGCATGATCGACGTCGAGATCTTGGATGCCAAGCCCTTCGAGGGCTAGGCGACACAGCGGCGATATAGCGTGCGGGTCCCGCCAGGCGGCGGGACCCGCACGCTATGCGTGAGAGACAACTCAGGGCCGCACGGGAGTCTCATCCTCCGGCATTTCTTTATCTCCCGCTGCCGTCGCAGAAGCGCCGACGCTCTGGACGCCCTCGTCGGCCTGCGCCTCGCCTCCTGCCCGCTCGGGCGCCCCGTCTGCGGCCTCGTCGTCGGCATCGTTGGCACGTGCCACGTAGGGGCGCGTATCGGGCTTACCCGCATACGAGGCGGCGATCTCCTGCTCGAGGGTTCCCGGAGATCCCCCTGGGCGGTTCTGAGCGGTTGCCAGCTCGGGCATCGGATCGTAGCCGTGCAGGTACATGACGGTGGCGTTGATGAATGCGGCGATCGGCACGGAGAAGACCGCCCCCGCAATGCCGGCGATTGCCGAACCCGCGGTGATGACCAGCATGACGGCCACGGGGTGCAGGGACACGGCATTGGACATCATGAAGGGCTGAAGGATGTTGGACTCAACCTGCTGGACGACCAGGATGATGACCAGCATGATGATGGCCTTCGTCAGGCCCCCGTTCACGGCGGCGACGAGAACGGCAATCACGCCCGAGGTCAGGGCGCCGAGGATCGGGACGAACGCGGCGAAGAACGTGATCACGCCGATCGGGATGGCCAGGGGGACACCGAGGAAGAAGGCACCCAAGGCGATGCCGATGGCGTCGATCGCCGCGACCTGAATTTGGGTGCGTACGTACGATCCGAAGGTCGCCCATCCCCGAATCGAGCTCTCGTAGACGGGAACGCGGGCGCGCGCAGGAAGCAGGCGCACGCACCACAGCCAAATCGAGCGTCCCTCTTTCAGGAAGAAGAACAGGCAGAACAGCATGGTCAACCCGGAGGTTGCCAGCGTCCCCACGGAAGAGGTGATGTTGAGTGCACCCGTCGCCAGGGCCTCCTTGTTGGTGTTGAGCCAGCCGACGAGCTCGGAACGCAGCTGATCGACCCAGTGGTTGAGGACCGTGGTGTCGATCTTGAGCGGCCCGTTTTTCAAGAACTCGTTGTGCGTGATCGTATCGAGCAGCGCGCGGAAGCCGTCAGCGGCCTGGGTTGCCAGCTGCGGAACCTGCTGGATCAGTTCGGCCGCGGCCTGACTGAGCGCGCCCGTGATGACCGCAAAGAAGACCAGCAGACCGACAGCGGCCGCCAGCGACGGCGGGAAATGCAGCTTGCGTCGCATCCACGACACGAGGGGTTCGAGCAGCACGGCAACCGTCAGCGCGATGGCGACGGGCATGATGACGATCGTCAGCCGGGCGGCGCCCCATAGGACGGCGGCGACGAGGCCCACGACGACCAGGGTGCGCCACGAGATCGCCGCGGCGACGCGGAGGGTGCGCGGGACCGCGTTGGCGGCATCCTTCTCATCCTGCAGTTCCTCGCGTACGGAAACGAAGACGGGGGCGGGCGCCGGATGCTCGGCGTTCTTCGCGGGCAGGACGGCAGTGAGCCGCCCCATCAGGTCGGACAGCTTCCAGCGCGGTTGGTCATGTGTGTCGGCCACGGAACCTCCTCTGTTTCCTCCCTAAGCCTACCCGCATGGCCTCGCTTTTCCACGCTTCGCGCGCTCAGCGAGCGAGCCGGCAGGCTGTGGTGGTGAAATGAGGGGCATGAGATCTATCTTTTCGTTGGCCCATACCGGGCTTCGCGTGTCGCGTCACGCGGTTCTTGGCTCGTCGATGACGGAGGATGCGGGCACTGGCCAGGAGGTCATCTTCCTCGCCGCAGGGTGCTTCTGGGGCGTCGAGAAGGCCATGTGGAACGCTCCCGGGGTCGTGACCACGGCGACCGGCTACATGGGCGGACATTCGCCCAACCCGACGTACGAGCAGGTGTGTTCTCATTCGACGGGGCATGCGGAGACCGTGCGCGTCGTCTTCGATACCGCGCTCACGAGCGCCGCTGACCTGGTCCAGCTCTTCTTTGAGATCCACGATCCCACGCAGGTGGGTGGACAGGGCAACGACATCGGCGACCAGTACCGTTCGCAGATCTGGACGACGACGCCCGAGCAGCTGCGCGACGCGACCGCCCTGCGAGCCGCCTACCAGGAGGTGCTGAGCGCTCGCGGCTTCGGCCCGATCCAGACGATCATCTCCCCCGCTCCCGATGCCCACTCCGCCGCGCGCTTCTGGTACGCGGAGGACTACCACCAGCAGTACCTGTTCAAGAACCCGGGCGGCTACGAGTGCCACGCGCGCACCGGCATCGCCTGCCCGGCACTGCCACGCTCCTAGAGGCTCGAAAGGCCGGGCAATCGCAGCTATCGCCGCCTCATTCGCGCCAGCGATTCACCCCAACGACATGGTGGTGCGCCGCACGAAATTGTGCGGCGCACCACCATCGTGTCACGCGCCAGGGTCAGGAGACGCCGAGGATGTCGGTGACGAAGACGAGGGTGGCACCGCCGGGAATACCCGCCTGCGGGACGCCGCGTGCGCCGTAGCCAAGCTCGGAGGGGATGGACAGCAGGACGCGGTCGCCCACGCGCTTGCCCACGAGGCCCTCATCCCAGCCGGGGATGACCATGCCGACGCCGATCTGGAAGGACAGGGCGCCGCCGCGGTCGAAGGAATTATCGAAGTCCACGTCGGAGCCGAAGACCGCGCCGTAGTAGTGGCAGGTGATCGTGTCCCCGGCCTCAACGATCTGGCCGTCGCCCGCGTGGAGGACCTCGACGACGAGCTCGTCGGAGGGGGTGCCGTCGAAGGAGAGGGCGGGCTTGCGGCCGAATTCGCCGACGACAGAGATGTTTTCCATGGGGGTTTTCCTTAGGGGCGGTGAAGCGGCGCGTCAGTTGCGGCGCATGAGGTAGGACAGGATCCTGAGGATCTCGAGATAGATCCAGATGACGTCAGTCATGATCGCGAAGGTGCACAGCCACGAGTACTTCTCAGGCACGTTGTTGGCGACGCCGACCTTGACGGCATCAAAGTCGCGCACGAGGCACAGCACTCCGATGAAAACCGCGAGAACGCCGATGATGACGCCGAGCGGGATACCGAAGATCGGCGTGTTGCGCACCGCCGTCATGTCCACGAGGCCGGTACCAGAGAGGAACAAGCTGGCCAAGTAGTAGAAGAAGAAGGCGACAGAGCCGATGCCGGCGACACGGGTGAGCGTGTTCGAGTTGCGTACAAAGCCCATCGTGAAGGCGCCCAGGGTCACGCCGATGACGACGAGGGTCGCCAGAACGGCGCTCACCACGATGCCCGGGAACATCGCTTCGAAGGCGCAGGACAGGGCCCCGAGAACGAAACCTTCGATGAGCGAGTAGGCGACGATAGCGCCGGGACGCACCTTCTTCGAGAACTGGATGAACAGGGCGAGTCCGAGAGTGACAGCGCAGGCTGCGAGCGCAACCATCATCGCCGCGCCAATCGCGACCAGGCCGGTCATCCATCCGGCGGTCGCACCCACGAGAAGCAGGCCGAAGCACATGAGGGACTTGACCACGACGTCGTCGTACGTCATCGTTCCGCGATCCACCGCGTCGGCCGCGGGAGCGTTCATCATCGCCTCGTACGAGGCCATCGAATCGTCGTAGCCTGCCGGAGCGCCCTGAGGGACCCCGTAGACGGGCCCGCGATCAGCCGCCCGACCGGCCTGCGCGCCGGAGGGTCCGCTCTCCTCGGGCGCTCCGTAGGGGTTCGTCGAACCGCCGAAGGGATTGTGAGCCTGCTGGGACGCGGGCTGGTAACCGGGCATCGCAGGATAGCCCGCAGGTGTCGTGGTCTGAGCCGACCAGTCTTTGACGATGGAGTTCATCACCGGGTTGGCCATAGTATCTCCTTGGTCCGTTATGGTGTCTCTAGTGTCGCACGAGGCCGCGCCATACACGAAACGCACGCCCCAACACCGGCACCGACGGGCCAAGCAATGGCTCCCCGGCCTGGTCGCTGAGGACAGAAACAGTGCCCCCGGTGGGACTCGAACCCACAACACACCGATTTTAAGTCGGCCGCCTCTGCCAATTGGGCCACGGGGGCGCGATGCGCGTGTCCAGCCTACGGGAGGGAAAGCACCGACTCAACCGGCGTCACGGATCATCGCCATCGCGATGCCGTCAAGGATGTCGTGCTCGGAGGTGACGACCTGCTCGATCGGATGCCCGGCGGCCTCGGCGCGCGCCAGAACGCGCGTGACGATGCGGCTCCAGATAAGCGCGCCCGCCGCGATGACGTCCTCGCGCCCCTCGGGCATGAAGCCCAGGGAGGCCTTCACGGACGTCGGCTGATCGACCATGAAGCGCACGGCCTCCTCGAACTGTGCCGCGCTCAGGCGCGCGCCGTGGATACGCTCGGGCTGGTACGACGTGAGACCCAGCGCCTGGGCGGTCAGGGTGGTCACCGTGCCCGCAACGCCCACAAGGGAGTGCACGCGCGCAAGGTCCACGGACTTTTCCGCGCCGTCCAGCTGCTCATCGATCCACGCGATCGCGCGCTCCTGGTCCTGAACGGGCACTCCGCCTGCCGGATCCACGTGGGAGAAGAACTTCTCGGTGACACGCACGGCGCCCATGTCGATCGAAATCGCCTGCTCAACGCGGGTCGCACCCAGCACCAGCTCCGTCGACCCACCGCCGATATCGACGACCAGCATCGGGGCGCACACGGACTCGCCCAGGCCGCTCACCGCGCCGTTGAAGGACAGGGAGGCTTCCTCAGTGCCGACGACGACCTCTGGCTCCACGCCGATGACGGCCTGGATCTGACGCACGAAGTCCGCGCTGTTGGACGCGTCCCGGGTTGCCGAGGTCGCGACGAAGCGAGTGCGGGTCGCCCCCGCCGCCTCGATCATCCGCTGGTACTCAACGGTGGCCTCGACGGTCCGTTCGATCGCCGCCGGGTCAAGGTAGCCTCGAGCATCCACCCCCTGCCCCAGGCGCACGATACGCATCTGGCGGGTCAGATCACTCAGATGAACGGTCCCATCCTCCCCCATGCTCCCGTCGGCGACAAGGAGTCGGATTGAGTTGGTTCCACAGTCAATGGCAGCTACGCGGGTCATCACGGTCGTTTCTCGTGGGTTACATCCCCGGAAAGAGCCCGGGGCTGGCTCAGTTTCTCTCAGCAGAAGCAGCGGTGCGGCGAGAAGAGGCCGCGCTCGTCAAGGATCGTCAGGACGCGGTCACCGATCGGGTTGACGCCGGGGCCGACAGCGAGGGAGTGCCCGACCAGGGCGTGCAGGCACTTGACGCGCGTGGGCATTCCCCCGGCGCTCACCCCGGAAATCTCCGGGACCTCACCGAGGGTCAGGCGAGCCTCGATATACGCGCGATGCGCGCGCTCGTAGGCGCCGCGCAGGTCCTCGTCTGCGGCGAGGTCCTCGTTGAGGCGTTCCATGACGTGCTCCGCCTCGAGGGTGGAGGCCCCCTTCACGGCGGCGGGGTGGGTGAGGTAGAACGTCGTGGGAAAGGGCGTTCCGTCGGGAAGACGCGGGGAGGTTGCGACAACCAGGGGGCGTCCACACACGCAGCGTGCGGCGATACCAACGACGCCCCGAGGGACGCGTCCCAGCTGCTCTCGCAGGACCTCCAGGTCATCGTCGGTGGCGTCGGTGGTGTGTGCGAGGCTCATTCTGCGCTTTCTTGGCCGGTTGCGGTCCCCTGACCCGACTGGCTGACTTCTGCCGACGGGACGGGCGTCGAGGTGGGCGGCTGATCCGCCTTCCCCACCAGGATAGCGAGCTGGAGCACCCATGGGCGCGCGGGTCCCGTGGGTGCGGCCGCCGCAGCCAGCGCGGAGTCCTGGTATTGCGCCCCCGGATCAACGACCGTGTACTGAGTCTCACCCGGCCGCACGTATCCGAGGCGCTCACGCGCCTGGGTCGAGATGTAGTCCGGATCGTTCCACAGGTCGAGCTGGCGCTGCATCTGGGCGTTCTTTTCCTGTTGCTCGGCGACCTGTGCCTTGATCTGCGCCAGCTCACGTTCCTGTTGCCACCACTGGTAGACGCTGGGAACAAGCATGACGGCAAGGATCGCGGCGACCGTGAGGACGACGACGAGGCGCGCCGAGATGTCGAGGCCACCGATAGACAAGACAGCGGCGCCGTCGCGCCCGACGTGCCTGTCCGCTGCCAGGGCGCCCCGCCGCGCTCCTCGTTTCTTGCGGTCGGTCGACGCCTGGTCCTTGGCTCCGCGCGCCGGAGCACTCTCCCCGCCCGCGAGCTTGGCGGCCTGGGCGGCCGCGCGACGCTGGCGCGATTTCTCCGCGTTGATCTCTCGCGTCGTGCGCGACGCATCGGATGAGGTGCGGCGGCGCCTGGAGGGACGGGAGGAGGGACGACGGCTTGCCATTATTCTATCGTGCCTTACGTCTGTTCGTTTGGATCGGCCCCACG
>ERZ773049.945-NODE-945-length-17159-cov-19.068697_pt1 | contig 17159 bp, 18 predicted proteins | sample MGYA00580633_ERZ773049 | MGnify/ENA primary metagenome ERZ773049 (study PRJEB29015, sample SAMEA2737991) | human oral metagenome | biome: human oral; feature: human-associated habitat; material: dental | place: China | collected 2066 ... | reverse complement strand
GGGGTGCAGCAGTTTTTCCACGCCTTCAAAGCAGAGATATGCGCCGCCCAGCATCAGCAGCGGGGTAATCAGCGCGGGGGCCAGCCACGACAGCAGAAGCGTGACCGGAATCAGAATCAGTTTGTTTACCAGCGAACCTTTGGCCACCCGCCAGACGATGGGCAATTCCCGGTCGGCCGATACGCCGGTTACCTGGTTGGCGTTCAAGGCCAAATCGTCGCCGACCACGCCGACGGTTTTTTTCGCCGCCATTTTGGTCATCAGGGAAACGTCGTCGAGTACGGATGCAATGTCGTCGAGCAGGGTAAACAGGGATGCAAAAGCCATATAAGGGTCTCGGTTGGGAGGAAAGGGCGGATTATAGTCAAATCTGTCAAATACCGTAACGGTATGCCGTCGTTTTATGGCGGCAAACGTCAAAGGCCGTCTGAAAAACACATTTCAGACGGCCTTTGACGTATTGCGGTTTTTCCAACGCTACTCTTTGTCCGTATTGCCGATAAAGCGTGCGGCATAATCGCATTCCGCACTCAGCGGGATGCCGTTGGCTTCGGCGTGCGCCATCAGGGCATCGACCAGCATTTTGGCGATGCCGCGTCCTCGGAAGTTCGGCGATACTTCTGTATGCACGACATTCCAACCGCCGTTTTCTTCCGTGTAGCCGATGTGGCCGGCCTCGAGTCCGTCGATGTCGATTTGGAAGCGGCGTTGTTCGGGAAGGTATTTGATTTCGGGCATGGCTGATTCTCCTGTTGTTTGGGGATATTAGGCCGTCTGAAAGGCGTTGCGCGCCGGTTTGCCGGGTGTTTCAGACGGCCTGAAGGTTTATTTATGGCCGGTATCGTTTGAACCGGCTGCGGAGCCGCAATGGAAGCAGTAGCGGTTGAACGCGCTTTTCCGCGTGTTGCAGTTGCCGCAGCGGTTAAACAGGTTGATGCTGCAATGCGGGCAGTAATCCATTTCGGGATGTTGGAAGTCCAGCGGGCGTTCGCAGCCGGGGCAGATGCCTTTGGCAGTGCATTGCTGGGCGCGATCGTAGTCCATCTGCTGCTGCCGCTCGTCGGCGGGCAGTGCTTCTTCATTGCGCTTGCGTTCGAGGTAGTGGTTCATGGCGATGATGGCGTAGCGGCCGATCAGTATGGTCATCAGGATGCCGACGGCGTAGCGTACATAGCCGCCGTAGCTGGGCAGGTAGGGGACGAGTTCGACGAAAAAGGCAAACAGGGCGAAATAGATGAAGCCCCAAACAAACGGCCACCAGCGCGAGCGGCGTTTTTTGGCGAACAGGTAACCGCCGATAAGCAGCAGCGGCAGGGTGAGGGCGAGGCGGTAGAGGAAGACTTGCAGTTCGATGCGGCGGTCGTCCTTTTCTTTGAGTTTTGATGCGTTATTCTGTTCTTGTTCGAGTTCTTTTTCGTTTCGGTCGCGCTGCTGGCGGTTGTCAAGCTGACGCTGTTGGATAGCGGCATATTGTTGTTGCAGGGTTTGCTCTTTGGCCTTCAGTTCGTCCAGCTTGCGGGTGCGGGCGATGACTTCGGGATTTTGTTCGGATTGTTCGGTAGCAGAACGGGCGGCAAGCCAGTTTTGCAGGCTTTGCTGTTCGGCGGCGGTTTGGTTGCGCTGCTTTTCCAATTCCAATGCGGAGCGTTCCGCTTCTTCCGTCAGGCGGGTGTCTTCTTCGTTCAGGCGGTCGCGGGCTTGCTGCAGCAATATCCCTTTTTCGCCCATGTAGTCGTCCAATTCGCGGGTTTGTTCGACGGACGGCAGGTCGTTGATGACTTTGCCGCCCAATCCGATGAGGAAGGAGGCAAAAATAAAGGCAATCAGCCACAGGCCGCGTCTGAACCATTTTTCGGGTAGGCGGTTGCCGGCGGATTTTTGGTGGCGCATGGCGTGCTCCGTTTCATGTGGGAAAGATGTCAGTATAGCGGGGTGCGGGGTGCGGGGGCAATCGGGTATGAGGCCGTCTGAAAAAGGAAAGGCCGTCTGAAACCCGTTGTTCGGTTTCAGACGGCCTCCAAGATTGCACGCTTATTGTGCGTCGTCTTGATACTCTTTGCCGTCGGCCAGCAGCAGAACGGGCTGGCGGTTGTTTTCGATGACTTCGGCGGTAATGACGGCTTTTTTTACCTGCGGCAGGTTGGGCAGGCGGTACATGGTTTCCAGCAGGGCGCGTTCGACGATGGAACGCAGGCCGCGCGCGCCGGTTTTGCGGGTCATGGCCAGTTTGGCGATGGCGCGCAGTGCGTCCGGTTCGAATTCCAGTTCCGCGCCTTCCATGGCGAACAATGCCTGATATTGTTTGACCAGGGCATTTTTCGGCTCGGTAAGGATGTTGATCAGGGCATCTTCATCCAGTTCGGCCAAAGTTGCAATCACGGGCAGGCGGCCGATTAACTCGGGAATCAGGCCGAATTTGATCAAGTCTTCCGGTTCGACGATTTCGAACAGTTCGCTGATGTCGGCGTTTTCGTCCTTGCTGTGTACTGCCGCGCCGAAGCCGATGCCGCCTTTTTCCGTGCGCTGGCGTATGACTTTTTCCAAGCCGGCAAATGCGCCGCCGCAGATGAAGAGGATGTTGGTGGTGTCTACCTGGATGAAATCCTGATTCGGATGCTTGCGCCCGCCTTGCGGGGGAACGCTGGCCACCGTGCCTTCAATCAGTTTCAGCAATGCTTGCTGTACGCCTTCGCCGGAGACGTCGCGGGTAATCGAAGGGTTGTCGCTTTTGCGTGAGATTTTGTCGATTTCGTCGATATAGACGATGCCGCGCTGGGCTTTTTCGACATCGAAATCGCATTTGCCCAAAAGTTTGGTGATGATTTGCTCGACGTCTTCGCCGACATAACCTGCTTCGGTCAGTGTGGTTGCATCGGCCATCACGAACGGCACGTCGAGTTTGCGCGCCAAAGATTGCGCCAACAGGGTTTTGCCCGAACCGGTGGGGCCGATGAGCAGGATGTTGGATTTGGACAGCTCCACCGCGCCGCCCGCTTTCGGATGGCGCAGGCGTTTGTAGTGGTTGTAAACGGCAACGGCCAAGGCTTTTTTCGCCTGCTCCTGGCCGATAACGTGGTCGTTCAGGTTGGCGACGATTTCGGACGGAGTAGGCAGTTTGCCGTCCCTGTCGGTGGCGGAACCTTTGCCTTCGGCGGCCGCATCGTCCCCGCCTTCCAGCATGATGCCGCAGGTTTCCACGCATTCGTTGCAGATATAGGCGTTTTCGCCTTCAATCAGATGTTTGACTTCCTGTTCGGCTTTACCGCAAAACGAGCAGTGGCGGTTTTCTGTGGTCATCGAGTGTGCCTTTGTCTGAATCGGCCCCAAGGCCGTCTGAAAAAACGGAGATTATAATAAGCAGCCGTGCTTTTTTCAATTTGCCGCAAGGTTCGGCAGGAACGGGCGGGGCGGCCGTCAAACGCAAACTCATGCAAAACTGCGTATGTTTGCTTTACAAGCCGTTTGCTTTTCAAGGAAAATAATAACTTGCTTCAAAGCAAGGCGCACACAATCCCTTGATGGCGGTATAACCAAAAACAAAGCCCGCTTCGCCGGCAAACTGTGCTTCAGACGGCCTCACGGCCGGTTTGAGCCCCGCCGCCCCTTTCCGAATTTCTTTTTGTTAATTTAACGGACAGCCTGATGTTTTCTACACCGTTTTACAAAAAAGCCGCCGCCGTATTCCTCGGCCTGAGTTTGGCTTCCGCCCCCGTTTTGGCCGACGATTTGGACGTGCTCGGCCAGTTTCTGCAGCAAAACCTGACATCCGACCAAGACCCGTTGGGTACTTTCCTGGCCGAAAATCCGGACGATATGCTGGAAGCGCAAGCGGCGATTGCCGGCCCGTTGCTGTCGTCACAGGCAGCCCTGATTGTTAATAACCGTACCGGCGAAGTGCTGTATCAAAAGAACATGAACCGCGTTATGCCGATTGCCTCGATTTCCAAGCTGATGTCGGCGATGGTGGTTTTGGATGCGCACCTGAATATGAACGAAGTCATCACCATCACCGAGGATGAAATCGACCGGCTGAAAGGCACGGGCAGCCGCCTGTCTGTCGGCACTCAGCTCACACGTGCCCAATTGCTGCATTTGAGCCTGATGTCGAGTGAAAACCGCGCCACCCATGCGCTGGGCCGTACTTATCCGGGCGGCATGTCTGCCTTCGTGGCCGCCATGAATGCCAAAGCGCAAAGCTTGGGTATGGTCAACAGCCGTTTTTACGAACCGACCGGTTTGGATTACCGCAACGTTTCCACCGCCGCCGATTTGAATAAATTGGCCGCTGCGGCCAGCCGTTATCCGCAAATCACTAAAAACAGCACATCCACCTACGGCTCGGTATATACCAGCGCGGGCCGCCAGCAGGATTATAAAAATACCAATGCCTTGGTGCGTGAGGGCTCTTGGGACATCGAATTGCAGAAAACAGGCTATATCCGCGAGTCCGGCCGTTCGATGGTCGTGCGCGCGCGAATCGGCAGGGAACCGGTTACCATCGTCCTGCTCAATTCGCCCACATCCACCACGCGCGTCAATGATGCACGTAAAATCCAAAGTTGGATGATGCAGCGTCCGTCTTGAGCGGCGGTAGTTGTTTAAATAATGAAAAGGCCGTCTGAAAACTTTTATCGCAGGTTTTCAGACGGCCTTTTTATCTCCAATGCGGCGAATGCCGAAGTTTTAACCGATATTGATGCAAATCGGCGAACCGTAAATTATGAACCGTAAATATAAACCGTACGAACCGAGTAACTTGTTGCTTCCAAAGCTTGGAAATCGTTTTCTTTAAGTTTAGGCAAGTCGGCACGGTAACGAAAGCGAAGCCGATTTTCTCTATTTCGGCATGCAGCCCTCGTTTTGATACAGGGTAAACAGCGGAACGCCCGCATCGCGGATGCGTTTGCCGCCCGGCAGGTCGGTAAATTCCAAAATAGCGGCAGCTTCCAGCACTTCGCCGCCGAGTCTGCGGATAAGCTCCGCACCTGCGAGCATGGTGCCGCCGGTGGCTACCAAGTCGTCCACCAGCAAAACGCGCGCGCCGCTATGGAAGGCATCCGTGTGCATCTCCACCGTTGCTTCACCGTATTCCAGCGCATAACTTTGGGAAACGGTTTCGAACGGCAGCTTGCCTTTTTTGCGGATGGGGACGAAGCCGACATTCAGCTGATAAGCCAGGGCCGCGCCGATGATAAAGCCGCGTGCGTCCAAACCGGCCACAACGTCGACTTTCTGATCCATATAACGGTAAACCAGCAAATCCACCAACAGGCGGAAATATTGCGGGCTTTGCAGGATGGGCGTAATGTCGTGAAACAGAATGCCTTCCTCGGGCCAGTTGGGAATTTTCCGCATTTTTTCAAACAGGGCTTCCACGCCCATCACTTCGGGATGAATCAACACCGCCGTATCCTCATGGCTGAAATCAAAAACGCCCATTGTAACAAATTTTCTATTCCGCAGAGGGATGCGTTATAATCAAGAACCGTTATTAAGCTGATTTTACTATCATGAACAAACCGACTCCCGGCAATATCTTCATCATCTCAGCCGCTTCCGGCACGGGTAAAACCACACTGGTTTCCCGGCTGTTGTCGGCCCACGCCGATGTCCGCGTTTCCATTTCCCATACCACCCGTTCCCCGCGCGAAGGCGAGAGGAACGGCGAACATTATTATTTCGTCGGTACGGCCGAATTCGAGGGCATGATAGGCAAAGGCGAATTCCTCGAACATGCCGACGTGTTCGGCAATTATTACGGTACCAGCTTCAGCGGTCTGCAAGCACTGCAACGCGAAGGTTTCGACGTTATCCTGGAAATCGACGTGCAAGGTGCGGAGCAGGTGCGCCGTGCGCTGCCGGAGGCCGTCAGCATTTTTATCCTGCCGCCGAGTTTTGCCGTATTGTCCGAACGCCTGCGCGGCCGCAACACCGACAGCGCGGAAGTGATTGAGAAACGGCTGCGGCAGGCACGCGGCGAAATCGAACAATCCCTGTTGTTCGACTATGTGGTTGTTAACCACGACTTGGCAGAAGCCGAAGCACAATTGAGCGCGATTATCCGTTCTCAACGACAAACCCAGGCGCGGCAGAAAAATTTCATTGAAGGACTGTTGTCCGAAAATTTTTAATTCCACTATTTTAAACAATTTATTATCGATAAGGACGCAAAACATGGCACGTATTACAGTAGAAGACTGTTCCGACAAAATCCCCAATCATTTCGACCTGACCCTTGCTGCCGCACGCCGTGCACGCCAACTGGAAAACGGCACTGCGCCGCTGGTGGAAGATGTGCGTAACGACAAACCCACCGTTACCGCCCTGCGCGAAATCGCCGCCGGCCAAATTACAGCCGACATCCTGAACCGCAGCAAATAATATCAAACAGGCCGTCTGAAAATGTCTGTGCCTCAAGCCGCCGCCCCTTACGACCCGCTGACTGCCGAAGCACGCAGCCTGCTGTTCAAAACCGCCTCCTACCTTTCCCAGGAAGACAAGCAGCGTTTGGAAAAAGCGTGTGCCTATGCCTTCCGTGCGCACGACGGGCAAACGCGTAAAAGCGGCGAGCCGTACATCACGCACCCGATTGCCGTGGCGACGGAATTGGCCAAGTGGCGCATGGACCTCCAAACCCTGAGTGCGGGGCTGATGCACGATGTTTTGGAAGACACCGGTACGACCAAAGAGGAAATGGCGGCGGAATTCGGCGAAACCGTTGCCGATATGGTAGACGGTTTGTCCAAGTTGGAAAAACTGAAGTACGACAACCAAACCGAACATCAGGCGGAAAGTTTCCGCAAACTGATTTTGGCGATGACCAAAGACATGCGCGTCATCATCGTCAAACTGTCCGACCGCCTGCACAATATGCGCACGCTGGGTTCGATGCGGCTGGAAAAACGCCGCCGCATCTCGCAGGAAACGCTGGAAATTTATGCCCCGATTGCAAACCGTATCGGCTTGAACCCCGTTTATCGGGAATTGCAGGATTTGGCTTTTCAAAATATCCATCCCGCCCGCTACCGCACGCTGCAAAAAGCCATGAACAATTTCCGCCGCAACAGGCGCGACGTGGTGGGTAAGGTGTTGGCTGCTTTCAGCCAACGCCTCGTCGGTGCCAATATCGAAGCGCAAATCAAAGGGCGGGAAAAAAACCTCTACAGCATCCATCAGAAAATGCGCAACAAACACCTGCGCTTTGACGAAGTGATGGATATTTACGGCTTCCGCGTGATTACCAACAGTATCCCGGCCTGCTATGCCGCATTGGGTGCGTTGCACAATCTATACCAGCCCAAACCGGGAAAATTCAAAGACTATATCGCCATTCCGAAAAGCAACGGCTATCAAAGCCTGCATACCACGCTGACCGGCCCGCACGGCCTGCCGATAGAAGTCCAGATACGCACGCGCGAGATGAATACAGTGGCGGAAAGCGGCGTGGCCAGCCATTGGGCATACAAATCCGGCGACGATAAACTCGATCAGGCAACGCTCAATACCAACAAATGGCTGCAAAACATTCTTGATTTGCAGGCACGCTCCGCAAATGCGATTGAGTTCCTGGAACACGTCAAAGTCGATCTCTTCCCCAGCGAAGTGTACATTTTTACCCCCAAAGGCAGGATATTGGTATTGCCCGAAGGCGCGACCCCCGTCGATTTTGCCTATGCGGTGCATACCGACATCGGCAACAGCACCGTGGCCGCCCGGGTCAATAACAGCCTGGTTCCGCTTCGCACTCCGCTGAAAACCGGCGATACGGTGGAAATCATTACCTCCGAACAGGCACGGCCGAATGCCGCCTGGCTGAGTTTTGCCGTCTCCGGCCGCGCACGCAGCGCGATTCGGAGCTACATCAAAAACATGAACCGGCACGATGCGGTGGAATTGGGTGAAAGCCTGCTGCAAAAAGCCCTGTCCAGCCTGTTGCCGCGCGATGTCTTGCTGTCTGAGGAACTCAAAGAAGCCTATCTGAACGATTTGACTGAAAAGCAGACCAGTTTTGAAGATGTGTTGTACAACGTTGGTATGGGGCATACCCTGCCTGTATCCGTGGCGATGCATATTGCCGAATTGGCCGGGCAGCATTTGGGCGGCGAGGTCAAACTCAGCCCGATAAAAATCAACGGTAACGAAACCGGCCGCGTCCATCTCGGCCCCTGCTGCAACCCGATTCCGGGCGATGCCATCCGCGCGGTATTGATTAAGGATCAAGGCATCATCATCCATCGAGATACTTGTCCCAACCTCCTGAAAAGCGATTCCGACCAACAACTGGATGCGGATTGGGAGGCCATAGGCGGGCGCAGTTATCACACTAATTTGCTGGTTGCTTCGCAAGACGGCCACGGACTGCTGGCGGCAATGGCGCAAGCCATGTCGGAGCAGGGGGCGGATATCGAGGCGGTGGATACGCCTTCCCAAAGCCAATCGGGCACGGAAGGGTTTATCGAATTCAAGTTCCGAATCAAAACCAAAGATTTGAAACAGTTAAACAGCATTATCCACGCCTTGCACAGCATTCCGAATGTCCGGCGCGTTACCCGCGTTTGAATGTTTGAGGCAAATAGAGGCCGTCTGAAAAATAGTTTCAGACGGCCTTTGTTTATCCGAAAAGGGCAGCCGGTCAATAGCGGGGCATGGCAGGATCGATTTCGCGCGCCCACGCGTCGATGCCGCCTTTCAGGTTTGCCGTTTGCTCAAAGCCGGCGTCGGCCAGATAGAGGGCGCAATATTGGCTGCGGATGCCGTGGTGGCAATAGACGACGATTTCTTTGCCGTCCGGCAATTCGTTTTGGCGCATGGACAGTTCGTTCATCGGAATCAGAATGCTGTTCGGCAGGCGGCAGAGGGCGGCTTCTTCCGGTTCGCGTACGTCCAGCAGCAGGATATCGGAGGATGCGGAGAGTTTGTCTTGCAGTTGTTGCGGGGTCAGTTGCGGGATGTCGTACATAATCGGATTTCGGTTTGTGTGAATGCGGTTTGCCGTTTTCAGACGGCCTTTGAGTAGAAACGGCCGGGTGGAAATGCCCGGCCGCAAGCTGCATCATGGAAGTATGGTTTAAAAATCGAATCCGCCGAAAGGAGCGGCTTTTTTACCGTTCAAGTTGGGAATCAGGGTGTCGAACAGTGTTTTTTCGCTGAAACTGTCGCCGTTCCGGGTAATCAGGCGGGCGCGCTGGACGGGATGGCTGCCGGTAACGGCAATCAGGCGGCCGCCGTCGCGCAGTTGCTGTTTCAGGATTTCGGGGATGTCGTCCACCGCGCCGCCGACGTATACGGCATCAAACGGGGCGGCGGCATTTTGCGTCATCAGGCCGTCGTTGGTTTGGAAAACGATGTTGTCGTAGCCCAATCCGTCCAGTGCGGCTTTTGCGCGCGCTTGTTGTTCGGGGTCGATGTCGACGGTAACCACTTCCGCCGCCAGTTTGGATAAGACGGCTGAGGCATAGCCCGAACCGGTGCCGATTTCCAGCACTTTGTCGGTCTTTTTCAAGGCCAGCCCCTGAATCATGCGGGCGACGATTTTCGGTTCCAGCATGGCGCCGCCGTTGGGCAGGGTCAGCGCAAGGTCGGCGTAGGCATAGTTTTTCTGTTCCTCGCCGACAAAGGCTTCGCGCGGGATGGCTTCCAGTGCGTCGAGAAGGTCGAAGTCCAACACGTCCCACGGACGGATTTGTTGCTCGACCATATTGAAACGTGCTTTTGCAAAGTCCATTTTGTGCTCCGTTGTTTTGCTTCGGTGTGGCAGACGGCGGGATTATAAAGGTTTTGATGTGGATTTGACAGTTGGCGGATGATGCCGGTTGTCGGTGGAGGCCGTCTGAAAGGCGGGGTAGGGCGGTTGGCGGCTTTTTCAGACGGCCTCTGCCAGTAGCCAGTGCTGCAGGCCGATTAAGGTTTTTGCATCTTGGATTTCGTTGTTTCTGACGGCGGCCAGTACTTCTTGGCGGTCCAGCAGCACGGTTTCGACGAATTCGTCTTGGTCGGGATGCAGTTTGCTGCTTTTGCTGATATTGAAGGCGCGGTAGAGATACATTTTTTCGTCGCAGAATCCCGGCGCGGTGTAGAAGGTGGCGGCCAATTCCACTTTTTCGGCTGCATAAGGCGTTTCTTCTGCCAGCTCGCGCAGGGCGCAGGCTGCAGGGTCTTCGCCTGCGTCGAGTTTGCCGGCCGGCAGTTCGAGCAGGGCTTGGCCGGTGGCGTAACGCCATTGGCGGACAAAGACGATTTTGCCGTCAGGGGTTTCGGCTAAAACGCAGGCCGCCCCGGGATGGCGGATGACGATGCGTTTGCTGTCATTGCCGTTGGGCAGGCGGACGGTGTCGCAGGCGATGGTGACAAATGTGCCGTTGAAAATGGGTTCGCTGCCGATTTGGGTTTCGGTTAAATCCATGATGCTTTCCTTGATGGTGTTCGGGCCGTCTGAAAAGGCGGCGGCTGTGATTATAGCGTTTTCAGACGGCCTTGAGGTTTGATTTGCCGTACGGGCTGGTGGAAATTAGAATATGGCGATTTGGGTTTGACAGGAAATAATATGAAAACGAAAGGTGTGATGTTGTCTATGCTGCTTTGCGCCGTTTGCACGGCATGGGCGGGCAATGACCGGGATGCGGAGAAAATCCGTTTGGTGGAAAAGATTTATCGGGAACAAGGTTTTATGAAATATGCTTCTCCTGAGTTTAAACGGATTGTCCGCAAGGGGGAGAAGATTGCCTATCGGGACGAGCCGATGGGATGCGAGTTGTTCGAGCATTATCAATTGGGCTTCAGTAACGGCGACAGCGAAGTGCCGTGGGTGCAGAAATTGAAGATTTCCGTGCGTCCGAACGGCATGGTGCACGCGCATTATTTGGTTGAGGGAAAACGCCGGGTCGATAATGATTTCAAGATTTCCTGCAATGGCGGAAAGTGTGTGGTTGATGATGTGCTGTATGGGAAGTCCAGCTACCGCAAGGATCACGAATATATCGTGAAATTTGGAAAATGCCCTGAATAGGGAATGAATAAACGCATAAAAACCGCAAGCCGAATTTGATGCGGTTGATACCGTTCAGGATTGTTTAAGCAGGATTTTTTGAAACCGGCTGTTTTGCGGGCCTGCCGCTTGCCCAAAGTCGGATAGAAGAAAGCGGGAAAGCACAATTATAGTGGATTAAATTTAAATCAGGACAAGGCGACGAAGCCGCAGACAGTACAAATAGTACGGCAAGGCGAGGCAACGCCGTGCTGGTTTAAATTTAATCCACTATATGTGTACGGTGAAGTCCGGTTCGGTAGGAAAAAAGGCCTGAAAAGATGGGAAAACCGGACTGGTTAAGATAAAAGGCCGTCTGAAAATCGGTTTTCAGACGGCCTTAATAATGATTTGGGACAGGCTGATCAATGATGATGGCCGTGCGGGCCGTGAACATGGCCGTGTTCGATTTCTTCTGCGGTTGCCGGGCGGATGCTTTCTATTTTGGCTTTAAAACGGATTTTCATACCGGCCAGAGGATGGTTGCCGTTTACCACGACTTTGCCTTCCGCCACATCTTCTACGCGGAATACCACCACGTCGCCGTCAGGCATATCGGCTTCAAACATCATGCCGGGTTTGACTTCGGTCGGGAAGGCATCGGCAGATTCGATACGGATGAGGTCGGAGTCATGTTCGCCGAAAGCATCGTCGGGCTGCAATACGACATCCACTTCGTCGCCAATGTTTTTTTCGTGCAACGCTTCTTCCACCAGAGGGAAAATACCGTCGTAACCGCCGTGCAGATACACAATCGGCTGCTCTGTTTTGTCGATAAGCTGGTCGTTGGCATCAAACATTTCGTAATGCAGGCCGACGACGGTGTCTTTTTTAATCATGGATGTCTTTCGGAACAGGTTGTTAAAGATTGCATTGTAGCATAGTACCCGTATGTGCTTTGTTATTTGCTGTCGAAGCGGAGCGGGGTATTTCCTGTAATTTAAAAATTATTGTTGCGTTTTTGCTACGGTTAATCCTGTGTTTTGATAAATAGTTATTTCATGCGAACCTAATAAGTGTGATATTGATAAATGACGATTAAAGTAATGATGAAAATAAAAAAATATAGCCGGATGGTGTCGGGTGCGGCTGTTTTGCACATATTTTCCGTATAGATGGGTTTGCAAAAGCGGCGAATTCTACGCCGCATATACCTGCCGCTGCATGATGCCGGTCAAAGGCATGATTGATTTTGCTGAAGCAGATGTGCATAATTGCGGATGTTCAGCATGAATCTGCAAAATTTCCATTCGTTTCCAAGTGGGGAGGGTGGTGTATTTTTGCTGATATTTTATTGGTTTGTTATATTATTTAAAGTTAGGTGTTTAACATGAAAAAATCTCTTTTGGCTGCTGCCCTGATGTCTTTGTTTTTGACCGCTTGCGGTGATAAAGCCGCTGATGCTGCCGCTTCTGCTACTAACGCTGCATCTACTGCCGTTACTGAAGCTGCATCTGCAGCATCTGCCGCTACCGATGCTGCTGAAGAAGCTGCTGAGGCTGCTGCTTCTGCTGGAGAGGCTGCTGCATCTGCTGCCGAAACTGCTGCTGATGCCGCTGCGTCTGCTGCCAGCAAATAATTTTGTAAAGCATCATGCTTAAAAAGGAGCGCTTCGGCGTTCCTTTTTGTTTTGAGCATTGTCGGCTTAGTGTGGTTCAGAATGGTTGAAATCACCCTATCCGTCCCGATGCGGCGACAGGCCGTCTGAAAACCTTTTTCAGACGGCCTGTCTGTTTCCATTATAATTCCGCGTTCCATTGCCAATATTTAAATGCTATGTCTGCTATTTACCAACAACTTTCCTCCCTGCTGCTGCCGCAGGAAATTCTGTCCGAGCCTGCAGGCCTGCTGACTGACCAACGCCGCCGCTATACCGGAACGGCTGATTTGGTGTTACAGCCGCAAAGCGTGGAGGCAGTGCAAACCATCATGCGTTTTTGTTTCGGGCACCGCATCCCCGTTACCCCGCAGGGCGGCAATACCGGACTCTGCGGCGCGGCTGTGCCGAGTGGCGGCGTTTTGCTGAATTTGAGCCGTCTGAACCGCATCCGCAACATCAGTACGGCTGACAATGCGATTACCGTTGAAGCGGGCTGTGTGCTGCATGACGTGCAACAGGCGGCGGAAGGTGCGGGTCGGTTTTTTCCGCTCAGCCTGGCCAGCGAAGGATCGTGCCAAATCGGCGGCAATATCGCCTGCAATGCGGGCGGGTTGAACGTGTTGCGTTACGGTACGATGCGCGATTTGGTGATGGGTTTGGAAGTGGTGCTGCCGAACGGCGAATTGGTTTCGCACCTGCATCCGCTGCACAAGGACACCACGGGCTACGACCTGCGCCAACTGTTTGTCGGCAGCGAAGGCACGCTGGGCATCATTACCGCCGCCACGCTGAAACTGTTTGCCCTGCCGAAAAGCCGCGAAACCGCTTGGGTGGGTGTGAACGGCATCGGGCAGGCGGTCGAATTGCTGACCCTGATTCGGGAACGCTTTGCCGAACGCCTGTGTAGTTTTGAATTGATCAGCCGCTTTGCTTTGGAGCTGTCGTCCGAATACAGCGGTATTACGCCGCCGACCGATGCGCCATGGCACATTCTGTTGGAATTGGCCGACTCGCTTTCCCGTGGCGATTTGGCCTACCTGTTGGCCGAAACCTTGATGGAGCATGGTTTCGACAACAGTATTTTGGCTCAGTCGGAAAGCGGGCGGCGCGATATGTGGACGTTGCGCGAAAACATTTCTGCCGCCCAACGCCGTCTCGGCGCGAGCATCAAACACGACATCGCCATGCCGATTGCGCGGGTGGGTGAATTTGTCGCCAACTGCGGCCATGCCTTACAGGCGGCTTTTGCGGGCATAGACATCGTGGTATTCGGCCATTTGGGCGACGGCAGCCTGCATTACAACACTTTCCTACCGCAAACGGCGGACAACGGTGTTTATGCTTATGAAGACGCAGTCAATAAGATTGTGTACGAAAACGTGTTGGCCTGCGACGGTACGATTGCCGCCGAGCACGGTATAGGCCAAGTGAAAAACCACTGGCTGCCGCGTGTGCGGAGCACTGCCGAAATCGCCCTGATGCGGGCGGTCAAGGCCGCTTTCGACCCGCACAATATGATGAATCCGAACAAACTTTTGCCGGAGCAGCCGTAATGTGCAAACGCCTTATCCGCCATGCCGCCTGCCTGCTGTTTTTATCATTCCCCGCATTGGCGGCGGCTTTCGACTGGCATACGCCGGCAATGGACAGCCGTTTGTGGAAAATCAGCAAGGCCGGCCAACCCGATTCTTATCTTTTGGGAACGCACCACGTCGGCCGCAGCGGCGATGCCTTGCCCGACAACATCCGCTGCATCCTGCAGCAAAGCGACCGGCTGATAACCGAAGTTGCCATGCCGTCCAAGCCCGATGCCGCGTACAGCCGCGATGTGGCCGCCATGCGCGGACGCGCTTTTCAAAACGGCGGGCGGAAATTGTCGTCCGTTATCGGCGCGGAGAATATCGCCGCCTTGAAAAAACGGCTGAGTGCCTATCCCGCCACCGCCGCATCAGCCGCCGGTTTGGACGATATGACACCTTGGGGTGCGCTGATGCTGCAGGCTTCCGTCAAGCCGCAGGGCTTTCAGACGGCCTCAGGCATAGACCGCCTGCTTGCCCGTGCCGCCGAGCAATACCGCATACCCGCCGACAGTTTGGAGCGTTATCAGGACATCACGCGTCCTTATGAAACCCTGCCGACCGCGCGCATTGCCGAACTCATCGCTGCGAACAACCGCCATCCCGAACAAACCGCCGCCCAAATCGAACGGCAATACACACTGTATCATTCAGGCCGTCTGAAAGAACTGATGCGCCTTTCCGCAGACAGCAGCGAATACAATAAAGGATTGCCGCCGCAGAGCACGGCTTTCTGGCAAAATTGGCTGGAACAAAGCGTACTGCTGCCGCGCAACCGCGCATGGTTGCCGAAAATTTTAAACGAACTGCCCAAACGCCGAAACCTGATTGCCGTCGGCATCGCCCACCTGCCCGACGAAAACGGCCTGATTATGCAGTTACGGCGGCAGGGTTATACGGTCGAACCTGTTGCCGAATAGACAAAAGGCCGTCTGAAAGCCCGAAAAACATCATGCAAGAAACCACCGACAAAACCGTATACCTCTACACCGACGGCGCATGCAAAGGCAATCCCGGCGCAGGCGGCTGGGGCGCGTTGTTGCGCTACGGCCGGCACGAGAAGGAACTCTTCGGCGGCGAAACCCAAACCACCAACAACCGCATGGAACTGACCGCCGTCATCGAAGGCCTGAAAGCCCTCAACCGCCGCAGCCGCATCGAAATCCACACCGACTCGCAATACGTTAAAAACGGCATGGAAAGCTGGATACACGGCTGGAAGAAAAACGGCTGGAAAACCGCCGCCAAACAGCCAGTCAAAAACGAAGACCTGTGGCGCGAACTCGACCGCCTGTGCGGCGAACACGACGTCGTTTGGCGGTGGGTAAAAGGCCATGCGGGGCATACGGACAACGAACGTGCGGACGCACTGGCCAACCGCGGCGCGGCAGCCGCAGCCGGCAGGGTAGGGCGGTAATGATTGCAAAAAACGGCTTACTCCGCTTTTACTGCCTTCATACAAGGTATTCTGCTATATGATAGGGAGTCGACGGTTTTCGGCGGTTGCCGAATATCAAGATGAGTTCATCCGTTTTTATCGGGAGACAAACGCCTGATTTTCAAACGTGGCGGAAAAAATGAAAACCTGACATTCCGCCCTGTCCGGAATATTCCTTTAAACCTCTTTCAGACGGCCTTCCGCATCTTGGGAGCGCATTCTGCCGACACGCAAGCCGTCATGCCAAGAAAACAAAATTATGCTAAACTCGCCGTTTTGTTTTCCGTCCCGCAGAACGGGGCTTCCATACCGAACGGGCTTTGGCCCATACACACCGACTAACTGAAAAAATTAAGGGTTTACGATGAGCGTAACACTAGAAACACTTGAAAACCTGGAACGCAAAGTAACGCTGTCCCTGCCTTGGAGCAGCATCAACGCAGAATGCGACAAGCGTTTGAAACAAACCGCGCGCAAAGCCCGCATTGACGGCTTCCGCCCCGGCAAAGCCCCCCTGTCGATGATTCAATCCATGTACGGCGCCGGCATCCAAAACGACGTCATGAACGAATTGGCACAAAAAGTATTCTTCGACACAGCTGTTGCAGAAGGCTGGAAAATCGCCGGTATGCCGCGTTTGGAAGGCGTTGAAGGTCAAGACGACAAAGAAAACTTCTTGTTCTTCGGCGTATTCGAAGTCTTCCCCGAAGTGAAAGTCGGCGATTTGTCCGGCCAGGAAGTTGAAAAAGTGACTGCCTCCGTCGGCGATGCGGAAGTTGAAAAAACCATCGACATCCTGCGTCAGCAACGCACCCGCTTCAACCACACCGAACGTGCGGCCAAAGACGGCGACCGCGTCATCATCGACTTCGCAGGCAAAATCGACGGCGAAGCCTTTGCCGGCGGTTCTGCCGAAAACTACGCCTTCGTATTGGGTCAAGGCCAAATGCTGCCCGAATTTGAAGCAGGCGTGAACGGCCTGAAAGAAGGCGAAAGCAAAGACGTCGAAGTAAATTTCCCCGAAGACTACCACGGCAAAGAAGTTGCCGGTAAAACCGCCGTCTTCACCATTACCGTGCGCAACGTAGCCGAGCCGGTACTGCCGGAAGTAGACGAAGTCTTCGCCAAAGCCTTGGGCATTGCCGACGGCAACATCGAAACCATGCGCGCGGAAGTGAAGAAAAACGTTGAGCGCGAAGTAAAACGCCGCGTAGACAGCCAAAACAAAGAAGCTGCAATGGAAGCACTGCTTGCCGTGAGCGAATTGCAGGTGCCGAACGCCCTGATTAACGAAGAAGCCGCCCGACTGGCTGCGGAGATGAAGCAGAACTTCATCAACCAAGGCATGGCCGATGCGAAAAATTTGGATTTGCCGCTCGATATGTTTAAAGAACAGGCCGAACGCCGTGTCAAATTGGGTCTGATTCTGGCCGAAGTCGTACAAGCCAACGGATTGGAACCGAGCAAAGAGCAAATCGATGCAGTTATCGCCGACTTTGCCGAAAGCTACGAAGATCCGCA
>ERZ773049.944-NODE-944-length-17174-cov-7.676266_pt1 | contig 17174 bp, 11 predicted proteins | sample MGYA00580633_ERZ773049 | MGnify/ENA primary metagenome ERZ773049 (study PRJEB29015, sample SAMEA2737991) | human oral metagenome | biome: human oral; feature: human-associated habitat; material: dental | place: China | collected 2066 ... | reverse complement strand
ATGGGAGATTCGGGTCGGCGGCTACCTTTGCCGCCCGATTTTTTTAAGGTATACGATGAACGAAAAGATGAAGGGAGAGACGAAAAAGTTGTATGTGGAGACGTACGGGTGCCAAATGAATGTGGCGGACACGGAGGTGGTGGCGTCGGTGATGCAAACCGATGGCTACGAGCTGACGGCCAACCTGGAGGAGGCAGACGCGGTGTTCGTGAACACGTGTTCGGTGCGCGACAATGCGGAACAGCGGGTGGTGAGCCGGCTGCAATATTTCCGGTCGCTGAAACGCGGGGGACGGCCGCGGCTGATCGTCGGTGTGCTGGGCTGCATGGCCGAGCGAGCCAAGGAGGAGCTGGTCGAGAAGCATGGCGTGGACCTGGTGGCGGGGCCGGATTCGTACATGGACCTGCCGAACCTCGTGGGGGCAGTGGAGCGCGGCGAGAAGGCTGTCAATGTGTCACTCTCGACGGAGGAAACGTATCGCGACGTGAAGCCATTGAAGATGGCTGGGGTGCATGTGACGGGGTTCGTTTCGATCATGCGGGGGTGCAATAACTTCTGTTCGTACTGCATTGTGCCCTACACGCGAGGGCGGGAGAGGAGCCGCGATGTGGACAGCATCCTGTCCGAAATCGAGGATATGCGGGCGAAGGGATACCGCGATGTGACGCTGTTGGGGCAGAACGTGAACTCGTATCTCTATCGGTCGGCGGAGGGCGAGGAAGTGAGCTTCGCGCGGCTGCTGGAGCGGGCTGCGGAGGCGGCTCCGGACGTCAGGATCCGCTTCATGACGTCGCACCCGAAGGACATGAGCGACGAGATGCTGCACGTGATGGCGGCACACCGGAACATCTGCAAATACATCCACCTGCCGGCGCAGTCGGGCAGCTCACGGATGCTGGCGGTGATGAAGCGAGGCTACACTCGGGAGTGGTATCTGGACCGGATAGCAGCCATTCGGCGGATCCTGCCCGGGTGTGCCATTTCGACAGATCTCTTTTGCGGCTTCCACTCCGAGACGGAGGCGGATCATCAGGAGACGCTCTCGCTGATGCGTGAAGTGGGCTACGATTCGGCCTTCATGTTCAAGTACTCGGAGCGGCCGGGGACGTATGCGGCGCGACACCTCGAGGACGACGTGCCGGAGGAGGTGAAGGTGCGGCGGCTACAGGAGATGATTGCGCTGCAGAACGAGCTTTCGGAGGCGAGCAATCGGCGGGATGTGGGGCGTCGATTCGAGATCTTGGTCGAGGGCTTCTCAAAGCGTTCTCGGGAGCGGATGTACGGGAAAACGGAGCACAATAAGGTGGTTGTTTTCGACCGCGGCGGGCATCGGATCGGGGACTTTGTGCGGGTCGAGGTCGAGGAGGCCACATCAGCCACGCTGCTGGGTCGGGAGGTGTTCGATTGACGCCTCGAAGTCGGCTTGAGAGGTGTTTTGGAGGCTGTTAAATATCACAAAGGGGGCGAGCGGGCCGTGGATTAGCCTTTCTTTTGCGCGCTCATCATCATCCCCGCGCGCATCGCATGGCCTATAAAAAATCCGGTTCGGCATCCTTTTTCAGCTCACGTTTGACCTCCGTCATCAGCATCGCATTGGCGCTGTACATGACGGGCGTTTTTTTTGTGTTTGGGCTGTTGAGCCGCGGGCTGTCGGTGTACATGAAGGAGAACTTGGCGTTCTCAGTCGTACTGAAGGACGACCTGCGCGAGTCGGACATTCGCCGCATGCAGGATTACCTCGAGGCGCAGCCGTTCGTGCGCTCCACGGAGTACGTCTCGAAGGCTGAGGCGGCGGAAGAGATGAAGGCCGAACTGGGGGAAGATCCTGAGGTGTTTTTAGGCTACAACCCGTTTCATGCTTCGATCGGCGTAACGCTGAAGTCAGAATATGCGAACGCGGAGAATCTCCGAGAGATTGAGAAGAAACTGACGGCCGATGTGCGCGTGATGGAGCTGGCCTATCGCAAGGATATCATGCAGACAGTGAACGACAATATCCGGCGCATCGGGCTGGTGTTGGCACTGCTGATCGCGCTGCTCATGGTGATCTCGTTCGTACTGATCAGCAACACGATCCGACTCCTGATTTACTCGAAACGTTTTCTGATTTACACCATGCGACTGGTGGGCGCTACGCCGGAATTCATCCGGCGACCGTTCATCCACAGCGCCGTAGTGAACGGTGCGGTGGCGGGTGGGCTGGCCGACATATTGCTGGCGCTGACGGCTGTCTATCTACAGAACGAACTGAGCGGACTGGACCGTATCCTGCCCGTGGGCGGGGTCGTGACGGTGTGCCTCGTACTGCCATTGCTGGGCGTGGCGCTGTCGGTCGGTGCGGCGTATTTCTCCGTGAACCGCTATCTGTATATGGAGCGAGGACAGCTGTATTCAGTGTAGTCCGGAGTCGGGTAAGGGGAGAGTGAGAAGTAGCGAACGGCGATACCTATTATATGTGTGATTTGAATCATGGATAAAGAAGATAAGATGAAAGATTTTGCGTTGGGGAAACTCAACTTTATGCTGATCGGGGCCGCGGTGGTACTGATCGCTGTGGGCTTTATGCTGATGAGCGGTGGCGGATCGACGGACGGCGTGTCGTTCAATCCTGCGATCTTTAGCAAACAACGGATCTCGGTGGCACCGATCGTGACGATGGCCGGATTTATACTGATGGTCTTCGGAATTTTAGTGGGCGACCGTAAGACGACGTTGGACAAGGATCAGACGGAGGCATGAACGAGGCGGAAGCGATTGTGCTGGGCCTGATCCAAGGCCTGACAGAGTTTCTACCCGTCAGCAGCAGCGGCCACTTGACAATAGCGGGCACGCTGTTCGGCATGAATAGCGGGAAGGAGATGCTGGCCTTCACGACGCTGCTCCATGTGGCTACGGTATTCAGCACGTTGGTCGTGCTGCGTAGCGAGATCGGTGAGCTGATCCGCGGACTGTTTGCTTTTCGGCGAAACGACGAGACGGCGATGGTCGGTAAGCTGTTGCTGTCGGCCGTGCCAGTGGGTATTGTGGGGCTGTTCTTCCGCGATTGGGTAGAGGCTGTGTTTGGCGAGGGATTGCTCGTCGTGGGCTGTATGTTGCTGCTGACGGCGTTACTACTCGGCTTGGCGTCGTTCATAAAGCCACGGATGGAGAAGTCTGAGATCTCGTATCGCGACGCATTTGTGATCGGCGTGGCGCAAGCCTGTGCCGTGATGCCCGGACTGTCACGGTCGGGGACGACCATTGCGACGGGGCTGGTGCTGGGCAACAAGCGTGAGGCAGTAGCCAAGTTCTCGTTTCTGATGGTGCTGATCCCTGTGCTCGGTGAGGCTCTGCTGGACGTCGTAAAAATTCTCAAGGCGGGATCGACCGAGGCGGCTTTCGGTGGTATTTCACCGGCGGCGATGGTCCTCGGTTTCCTGGCTGCATTCGTGACGGGCGTCATGGCCTGCCGCTGGATGATCGGCGTGGTGAAGCGCGGCCGACTGATCTATTTCGCCATCTATTGTGTCATAGCCGGAGCGGTGGCCATCGTTTATTCGCTGCTGTGATGGACTTTCTGAAGGGGGAGATCGTAGGCTTCGACAAGCCGCTGGACTGGACGTCGTTTGACGTGGTCAACAAGTTTCGCTATGCCCTCTCTCGACGCCTCAGCGTGAAGAAGATCAAGGTGGGGCATGCTGGGACGCTCGACCCGAAGGCCACGGGAGTCTTGGTGCTCTGCACGGGCGGCGCTACGAAGCGCATCGAGGAGCTGCAAAGTCACACGAAGGAATACATCGCCACACTGCGACTGGGCGCCACCACGCCCTCGTTCGACTTAGAGAAGCCCATCGACGCCACGTACGCCACAGACCATATCACCCGCGAGATGGTGGAGCGAGTGCTCATGGCGTTCACGGGCGAAATCCGACAGGTGCCCCCCACATTCTCAGCCTGCAAAGTGGACGGGAAACGAGCCTACGACTTAGCTCGCCGTGGCAAGGACGTGGAGCTGGAGGCGAGGCCGATCGTCATCAGCGAGATGGAGCTGCTGGACTACCAGTTGCCGGGCATGATCCGCATCCGCTGCGTATGCAGCAAAGGCACCTACATGCGAGCCTTGGCACGCGACATCGGCGAGGCGCTCCAGTCGGGCGCCCACCTCATCGAACTACAACGTACACGCAGCGGCGACATGACGCTCGACCGCTGCATCACCCCGGACCAGATCGGGGATTTCTTAGACCGTGCCCTCGGCGCGACGCATTCAATACGTATTTAATCACTGACCAAATACCCTTTTTACGCCACATGAAACTTTCGAGATACAAATTCACCCTGCCCCCAGAACTGATCGCTACGCACCCCGCGCCCTACCGCGACGAGTCGCGCCTTATGGTGGTGCACCGCGACACGGGTAAGATCGAACATCGGGTCTTCAAAGACCTGGTCAAATACTTCGGCGCCGGCGACGTGTTTGTGATGAACAACACGCGCGTCTTCCCCGCCCGCCTCTATGGCAACAAGGAGAAGACCGGCGCACGGATCGAGGTCTTCCTGCTGCGCGAGCTGAACGAGAGCCTGCGCCTGTGGGACGTGCTGGTCGACCCTGCGCGTAAGATCCGCATCGGCAACAAGCTCTATTTCGGCAAAGACGAGAACATGGAGGACCTCGTGGCCGAGGTGATCGACAACACCACCTCGCGCGGACGTACGCTGCGCTTCCTCTGCGAAGGCGACCACGATGCCTTCAAAAAGAAACTCTATGAGCTGGGCGAGACGCCGATTCCGAAATACATGAACCGCGAGGCCGAGGAGGAAGACAAGGAGCGCTACCAGACCATCTACGCCACCGAAGAGGGCGCCGTCGTAGCCCCCGCTGCCGGACTCCACTTCAGCCGCGAGCTGATGCGCCGACTCGAGATCAAGGACAGCCGCTTCGTCTACCTCACCGTCCACTCTGGGCTGGGCATCTATCGCGAAATCGACGTCGAGGATCTCTCCAAACATAAGATCGACTCCGAGCAGATGATCATCGGTCGCGAGACGATCGACGCCGTCAATACGGCCATCGACACCAACCATCGCGTCTGCGCCGTCGGCACCTCCGTCATGCGCGCCATCGAGACGGCCGTCGGTACGGACGGGCATCTCAAGGAGTTTGACGGCTGGACGAACAAGTTCATCTTCATCCCCTACGAGTTCTCCATCGCTAACTCGATGATCACCAACTTCCATCAGCCTTACTCCACGCTGCTGCTGATGACGGCCGCCTTCGCGGGCTATGAGCTGACGATGGAAGCCTACGACATCGCCATCAAGGAGAAATATCGCTTCTGCGCCTATGGCGACGCGATGCTTATCCTGTAATTAGAGGGTAGAGGATAGAGATTAGAGGGTAGAGGGTAGAGGGTAGAGGGTAGAGGGTAGAGGGTAGAGGGTAGAGGGTAGAAGCAAAACGAAAGAGAGCGTAAAGCATAAATACTCGACCATCCGACTCCACCCCCTATCCTCTACTCTCTATCCTCTAATCTCCCCCCTCCCCTCTACCCTCTAATCTCTACCCTCTATTAACATGTCTGACGTCTACCTCAGCCTCGGTTCCAATTTAGGCGACCGGCACCGACTGATCACATCGGCGATCGCGCTACTAGCCGAACGCACCGGCGAGATCGTCGCCGTGTCACGTTGCTATAAGACCGCGCCGTGGGGTTTCCAATCGGCGCACCCCTTCCTCAACGTCGCCCTCAGCCTCCGCACCGACCTCGCCCCCCTACCCTTGCTCGACCTGACGCAACAGATTGAGCGCGAGCTGGGCCGCACCGTCAAATCCTCGCTCGGGGGCACCTACGCCGATCGTCCGATCGACATCGACCTCATCTTCTATGCCGACACCTGTCTCGACACGCCCCGCCTAACCCTGCCCCACCCACTGATGCACCTGCGACGCTTCGTCCTCGAGCCGCTCGCGGAGATCGCCCCTACGATCGTCCACCCCACGCTCGGTCGCACAGTCAGCGAACTGCTGGAGCAGTGCCCGGAGTAATCCCCTGAGGGGGGCGTAAACCTCCGTTCACCCCTTGCGCAGGCCGGCGCAGTGTGTGATACGAGTGTGCAACACCTGCACAGTCCTTTCACAGCGTGCGAAATGACCATGCAACACCTGCGCAGCCCTTTCACAGTGTGCGAAACGACTATGCAACACCTGCACAGCCCTTTCACAGTGTGCGAAATGACTATGCAACACCTGCACAGCATCGTCGCAGTGTGCGGTGTGACTATGCAACACTTGCTCAGCCTTTTCACAGGGTGCGAAACGACCATGCAGCACTTGCGCAGCCTTTTCACAGGGTGTGAAACGACCATACATCCCTTGCGTAGCCTTTTCACAGGGTGCAGCGTGACCATGCAACACTTGCAGGGAGTCTTGCACGCATTTCCCCCAAGCGATGGAGGCGCGAAGCACGCCTTTATGGTGCACCCTGAGAGGCGCCTTATGAGCAACGGCCCTTTCTGGCTGCGCACCGACGAGGCCTTACCTTTGCGGCCATGATGAGAAAACTACGCAACATCCTGCTCACACTGCTGCTGCTCGCCATCGTGGCGCTCACCGCAGGCAGCTTCTTCTTGCTCAACCATGCCCTCCGACCGGCCGACAATAAGGGGCGCGACACGGAGGGATCGTACGCCTACATGTTTCAGGCTTACCCCTTCTTGCGACCTTGGGTGGACAGCCTCCGCCGTGCGGGTGCCCTGCGCGACACGTTCATCATCGCCGACGATGGCGTCCGTCTGCATGCCCTCTACGCCCACGCCACACGGCCCACGCGCCGATCGGCCGTCATCGTCCACGGCTACAAGGATTGCGCTGTGCGTATGCTCATGATCGGCTATCTCTATCACCACGACCTGGGCTTCAACATCCTCCTGCCCGACCTCTACGGCGCCGGTCAAAGCGGTGGCGATTATATCCGTATGGGTTGGCTCGACCGCTACGACGTGATCCGTTGGACGTGCGTCGCCGACGAGCTCTTCGGTCCCGAAGCCACGATCGCCGTGCACGGCATATCGATGGGCGCCGCCACGACGATGATGGTGGCCGGCGAAAAGCAGCAGGCGGACGTGCGATGCTTCGTCGAAGACTGTGGCTACACCAGCGTCTGGGACGAGTTTGCCAAGGAGCTGCGCGCACAGTATGGCCTGCCCGAGATGCCCCTGCTCTACACCACCAGCATGCTCTGCCGCGCGCGTTACGGGTGGGACTTCCTGCAGGCCTCGTCGCTGGCGCAAGTGGCCGCTTCGGAGCTACCCATCTTCTTCATCCACGGCGAGGCAGACGACTATGTGCCCACCGAGATGGTTCACCCCCTCTACGAAGCCAAACGCCGTGGCGGCCGCGAGCTCTGGATCGCCCCCGGGTCAGCCCACGCCCTCTCCTATCACGATCACCGCGCCGAATACACCGCCCGCGTCCGCGCCTTCGTCCGGCGGTATATGTGAGCCCGACTCCCGCTATACTTTTTCAATCCTTTAGCCGTTATGAGGGGACACGTAACCAATCTCTTGAGAGGGCTTCACAGCCTAAACAGAAGCAACCGTACACCTCTCAAATACGTTTACATGTAAATGATATATCGCTCGATTATGAATACGACTCTCACGAAATCTTCTGCGTCTATTCGGATCAACACCGGAGTGCTGAAGCAGCTGAAAGAAGAAGCCAAGAAAGAAGACAAGAGCCTAAGCAGCTATCTGGAGACCTTGCTTTACGAGATGGGATACAGGCCCTATAACGAAGAGACCGTGCAAGCCTGTCGGGAAGCCAGAGAGGGTAAAATAGCCGGCGTCGTTGATACAACCAGTCGAGAGACAATCGAAGCCTCGCTGTTCGGAGATGAAGAAGCGGAGGATTGAATACACCGTGAGGTTCAAGAAAGACCTCAAGAAGTTTCGCCATCTGCCGGAGAAGCGAGTCAAGATCACGAAGGCGGTCCAAATGCTGGCAGAAGGGCTCCCGATACCTTTATCCATGCGGCCTCATAAACTCATCGGAGACTATGCTGGATACATGGAGCTTCATATCGAAGGCGATCTTCTTTTGATCTGGATCGAACTTAACGCGAACAACGAAGAGATCATCCGGCTCTCTCGCATAGGATCCCATTCCGAACTGTTTGGAACATAGAATCAGCATCCTCCCCCTATTAAGAACCACCCATAGACATATGATCGAATACATCAAAGGAGAAATCGTAGAACTGCAACCCGCACTGATGATCATGGAGTGCGGCGGCATGGGCTACGAACTCAATATCTCACTGACCACCTACAGCACCTTCGACGGTCTCCGCGAGGGCAAGATCTACGTCCACGAAGTGATCCGTGAGGACGCCCACCTGCTTTACGGCTTTGCCAGCCGCGAAGAGCGCGAGCTCTTCCTGCTGCTCACATCCGTCTCCGGCGTCGGGCCGAACACCGCGCGCATGATCCTCTCGTCCTTCAAGCCCTCGGACCTGATCGACATCATCGCTTCTGGCGACGACGCCACACTGACCACCGTCAAAGGCATCGGTAACAAGACGGCCCAGCGCATCGTTGTCGACCTCAAGAGCAAGGTGCGCCCCGTGGCCGGACTCGACGAACGGCGTGCTGCAGCCTCGCGAGGGTCACAGACAGATACGTCCGAAGAGGCCGTGGCGGCACTCGTCATGCTAGGTTTCCAGAAAAACGCCTCGCAAAAAGCCGTCGAGAAACTCCTCAAGGAAGACTCCAACATGCCCGTCGAACAGATCGTACGCAGTGCCCTGAAAGTGCTCTGATCGCCTTGACGCATCGTTTCCCGTCACTATTCCCCATCCGTATGAAAACAGGTCGCCCCTATCGTTCCACCCTTCTCCTTGCACTCTTCTTCGCCATACTCTGGTTCGGAGGGCGCGCCGCAGCGCAGGCTCCGGCTGACTCCGCGCGCAAGGACTCCGTCCCCCCGACCATCGCTACGCTGGGCAAGCCACGCTTCCCCGTGGCACGCACCGCTCCCCTCTTCTACCGCGACCTGACACAGCCCATGCCTGCCGACCTCCACAACCCGGACAATCTGCAAACCACCGTTGAGTACGACATCCTCACAAACCGGTATATCGTCCGTACACGCGTGGGCGACATGGAGCTCGGCACACCCATCACCATGACTCCCGAGCAATACCAGCAGTACAGCATGCAACAGTCGATGAAGGCCTATTATCGCCAGAGAAACGACGAGAACTTCCGACAGGCAAGCGGCGAAAAGCTGAACTTGATGGACATGCGTTTCAACATCGGTGCCGCTGATCGGGTGTTCGGTCCCGGAGGCATACGCGTCAAGTCGCAGGGGACGGCGGAGATGAAGGTGGGCATGAAGTTCAGTGGCACGAAGAACCCCACCCTGCCTGAACGATCGCGCAACCATACCTTCTTCAACTTCGACAACAATGTCCAGCTCAACATGCAGGCCTCCGTCGGCACGAAGGTCAATTTCGGGCTGAACTACAACACCCAATCCTCGTTCGAGTTCGACGCTTCACGTTTGAATCTGGCCTACACGGGCGACGAGGACGAGATCATCAAAAACATCGAGGCCGGTAACGTGAGCCTGAACACGGGCAACTCACTCATTCGTGGTGGGGCGGCCCTGTTCGGCATTAAGACGGAGCTACAGTTTGGCAAACTGCGCGTCAACGCCCTCTTGGCCCAACAGAACTCCGAGTCGCGTACCATCACCTCGCAGGGGGGCGTACAGACGACGGACTTCGAGATCAACATCGACAACTATGACGAAAACCGCCACTTCTTCCTGGGTCACTTCTTCCGTGACCGCTATGACGAGGCCATGGCCAAGTTGCCCCTCGTGGCGTCGAGTGCCAAGATCACCAAGATAGAGGTATGGGTGACCAACCGCCGTGGCAATTACAATGAGGCGCGAGACATTGTCGCCTTCTCCGACCTCGGTGAGAACGTCCATATCGGCAACACGGCCGAGGTGCAGGCTTCGGGTACGGTGCGGATGACCCACAACGAGGCCAACACGCTCTACTCCCGCGTCAACGCCTTGACCGATGCGCGCAGCATTGACCGCGTCAACGGGGCACTGAGCTTCTTGGAGGACGGGCGCGACTATGAGAAGATCGGTAGTGCACGCCTACTCAGCCCCTCCGAATATTCGCTTAACGAGGCCTTAGGGTATATCTCCCTCTCGACCGCCTTGCAACCAGACGAGAGTTTAGCGGTGGCCTTTGAGTACACCTATGGCGGGCAGACGTTTAAGGTGGGAGAGATCTCGACCGACAATACGAATAACACCAGTGGATGCCTCTTCGTCAAGCTGATCAAGGGTATCAATGAGGCTCCGGGCATGCCATTCTGGGATCTGATGATGAAGAATGTCTACTCCCTCGAGGCATTCTCCGTGCAGAAGGACCGCTTCAAACTAGACATTGTCTACCAGAGCGACACGGTCGGCACTTACGTCTACAGCATCCAAGAGGGAAATATCGCCGGGCGTACCTTGCTACAGGTAATGAACCTCGACCGCCTCGACGTCAACAATGAGCCCTATCCGAACGGTTCGTTCGACTTCGTGGAGGGCTACACCATCCAACCCGCCAACGGACGCATATTCTTCCCCGTCGTGGAGCCCTTTGGACGGCACCTCCGGAAGGCTATCGGTAACAACGCCATTGCCGATCGGTACGTGTTTCAGGAACTCTATGACTCCACCAAGACCGTCGCCCAACAGATTGCAGAGAAGAACAAGTTCAAGCTACGTGGCAAGTACCGTGCGTCATCGGCATCGGACATCAACCTGGGTTCGACCAACGTGGCCCGCGGATCTGTTGTCGTCACCGCCGGGGGCGTTCGACTGACCGAGAATGTGGACTACGTCGTGGACTACGCTTCCGGTATCGTCAGTATCATCAATGAGAGCGTGCTGGCCAATCGCAGTTCCATCAGTGTATCGTTAGAGAACCAGTCCGTCTACAGCATGCAACGCAAAACGATGATGGGCCTCGACCTGAACTATGAGTTCTCGAAGCACTTTTCAGCCGGAGCCACCGTGATGCACCTCTCCGAAATGCCCCTCACCACAAAAACCGCCATGGGCGAGGAGTCGATCAACAACACCCTTTGGGGGGCCAATCTGGCCTACAAGGGAGAAAGTCAGTGGTTGACGAACGTAGTGGATAAGCTCCCGCTCTTGAACCTCACCCAGCCCAGCCAGATCTCCCTCAATGCGGAGTTCGCTCACCTCATCGCCGGACACTACCAGAACGAGAACACGGGTCGCTATTCCTACCTCGACGACTTTGAGTCCACCCGAAACAGCATCGACCTACTGAACCCTTACCTCTGGTCGCTGGCCAGTACACCCTACGATAACGGCGCCGCAGCGAAGTTCCCCGAGGCCTCACTCGTCAATAACACAGAGTATGGCAAGAACCGCGCGCTCTTTGCTTGGTATTACATCGACGGACTCTTTACTCGCCGCAACTCGAGCCTCCGACCGAAGTATCTTACGGACAAGGACATCTCGAACCACTATGTCCGTCCGATCGAGTATTCCGAGATCTATCCCAACAAGGATTTGGCATACAACGAGACCAACATGCTTAACACCCTCAACCTGGCCTATTACCCGACCGAGCGAGGCCCCTACAACCTGGACGTAGATGGCATGAACGCCGATGGCACCTTAGTGAATCCGCAGCGCCGTTGGGGTGGCATGATGCGACGACTGGACCAGACGGACTTCGAGGCTTCCAATATTGAGTACATCGAGTTTTGGATGATGGATCCCTTCATCTATAACCGGGAGACAACCAAGGGGGGCGACCTCTTCTTACATCTCGGCGACGTATCGGAAGACATACTGAGGGACGGCAAGAAGTTCTTCGAGAACGGTCTGCCCGTCAACGGCAACCTGAGCCAGGTTGACACGAACGTCTGGGGTCGGATACCCCGACAGCAGAGCACTGTCTATGCCTTTGACAACACCACCGGTGCACGCCGTGTGCAGGACGTAGGCCTCAACGGTCTTTCCTCCACCGAGGAGCGCGCCTTCCCCACGTACAAGAATTATGTGGAACGGCTGCGTGCCAAGGTCTCGGCCGACACATGGATGCGATGGGAGCACGACCCCTTCTCACCCGTCAATGACCCTGCGGGCGACGACTACCATTACTTCCGTGGTTCGGATTACGACCGTGATCAGGTAGATATCCTCACCCGATACAAGCATTACAACGGTACGGAGGGCAACTCCACCGCCTCGGAAGATTCTCCGGAGAGTTACGACATCTCATCCAAGACCAACCCCGATGTGGAAGACATCAACGGAGACAACACCATGAGCGACTTGGAGCGCTATTATGAGTATCGTGTCTCGATCCGCCCCAAGGACATGGTCGTGGGGCAGAACCATATCGTCAACGAGCGACGCGTCCGCGTTCGCCTGCCCAATGGTGACACGACGTCCGTCACCTGGTACCAGTTCAAGGTACCGGTCAAGGAGTACCTCCGCCGCGTGGGCACCATTCAGGGGTACAAGAGTATCCGCTTCATGCGCCTTTACATGACTGACTTTTACGAGACCACCATCCTACGTCTGGGCACCTTCGACCTCGTTCGCGGTGACTGGCGCACCTACCTCCAGAGCCTGGCACCTATCGGCGCGCCCCCGTCAGTGAACGGCACCCTCGACGTCACTTCCGTCAACATAGAGGAGAATGGCGACCGCGAGCCGGTCAACTATATCCTGCCCCCAGGCGTCACCCGAATGACCGACCCCAGCCAGCCGCAGATCCGGCAGCAAAACGAGCAGGCCCTCTCGCTGAAGGTCACCAATCTGGCCTCGCAAGACGCACGCGCCATCTACAAGAGTACCAAATACGACATGCGTCGCTACAAGCGCCTCCAGCTCTTCGTTCACGCCGAGCGATTGATCAACGACGTCACCAGCCTGGCCAATGGCGAGCTGTCCGTGTTCATCCGACTCGGATCGGACTACAAGAACAACTACTACGAGTATGAGGTACCCCTCACCCTCACCCCTGCCGGACGATACAATAGCAGCAGCGAGGCCGACCGCTCCACCGTTTGGCCGGAAAGCAATATGATCGACTTCCCGACCGAGGTGCTTACCAATCTGAAGAATAAGCGCAACCGGGCCAAGCGCGAGGGTCGTGCGGGGGTATCGTTTGCCACGGTCTATTCCGAGATGGATCCGCAGCGGCAGATGAATAAGGTGAGCGTGGTGGGCAACCCTTCGCTTGCTGAGGTGCGCACGATTATGATCGGCGTCCGCAACAACGCTAAGGACCTCAAGAGCGGCGAGGTCTGGGTCAACGAGCTTCGCTTGACCGACTTCGACGAGCGAGGCGGATGGGCCGCCAATGGCTCGCTCAGTGTGGCCCTCTCGGACCTCGGAACGATTCAGGCTGCCGGGCGGATCACGACAGCCGGATTCGGGCAGATCGACCAATCCATCGGCGAGCGCAGCATGGATAACTACACCCAGTATGCCGTCTCTACCTCCCTCCAGCTCGGCAAGTTCTTTCCCGAAAAGGCTCAGGTGAACCTGCCGCTTTACTATGCCTATTCGCGTGAGACTATCTCGCCGGAATACAACCCGTTAGACGGCGACGTCCACCTCCGCGATGCCCTTGACGCCGCCGTAACCACGGCCCAAAAGGACTCCATCCGCAACCTCACGCAGCAGAGGGTCACCACCAAGAGCGTCGCCCTTTCGAACGCGCACGTGAACATCCAAAGCAAGACACCTATGCCTTACGACCCGTCGAACTTCTCCTTCGGCTACGCCTATAACGAGCGCGAACGGAAAGACCCAGAGACGGTCTACGAGACTACGAAAAATTATCAGGGCAACCTCAGCTACATCTATACGCCCTACATCCGACCCTTCCAGCCCTTCGAGAAGCTGCAGAAGAGCAATGGCTATACCCGCTATATCAAGCAACTGGCCTTCAATTACCTCCCCTCCACCATCACCTTCCAGACCACCATGCTCCGCAACTACAACGAGCTTCAGCTCCGCGACATGGACCACCTGGACGACGCAGCCTCCGCGACCACCCTGCCGGTCTCCTTCAGCAGCCTATTCACCTGGGATCGCAGCTTCAGCATCCGATGGAGCCCCCTGACGAACCTCACCGCCGACTTCTCCGCCGGAACTAACGCCCGCATCGAGGAGCCGCACGTGCAGGTCAACAAGAAGCTCAACCGCTCGGACTATGAGCTCTGGAAGGACTCCATCAAGCGCAGCATCGCCGACCTTGGCACGCCCCAGCTCTACGACCAAACCCTGAACGTCACCTACAGCCTGCCCCTGCAATACATCCCGGTGCTCGACTGGGTGGCAGCTAACATGACCTACAATGCGCAGTACAACTGGGAGAGCGGCTCTCGCGTTGACCAGACCACCAAGACCGGTAACACGATCAAGAACCAGCGCCAAATGAATTATACCGCCGGCCTCAACCTGCAAGGCCTTTACAACAAGAGTTCGTTCCTCAAGACCGTGAACCAGAAATACGGCGCTCTGGCCGATGCGCAGCGCAGCGAGGGGAGCCGCCGACGTCGCGTGAAGCAGAATTATGAGGCCACCATCCGGCTCAGCCCTGACAGTGGCACGATCGTATCGCACAGCCTGATGACCAAGAAGTTAGCCCGCGTCACGGCGCGGCGAACCGACGACAGCTCGCGCTACAACATCACGTACAAGGTGATCGACTTCGCCCGCATCCGCATTACGAATCGGGATTCGGTGGAGCTACGCATCGTCGTCGTCCCTGCCCCGCCCAAAGAGGAAACGCCCGCTTACAAGGGTCTGGAGTACGCCGCACGCTTCCTGATGATGGTGCGCCGCGTCAACCTACAGTTCTCGCAGACGGATGGCATGAAGGTGGACGGCTTCCAGCCTCAGATTGGCGACTGGATCGGGCAAGCCTCCACGGCCTACGGTCGGGCACCCGGATGGGGGTTTGCTTTTGGCGACGTCCGCGAGAGCTATGTCCGGGAGGCTTACGACCGCCACTGGCTGATGACAGAAAGCGAGCAGAACTATCTGGCCCAGATCAATAGCAGCCGCACCTTGACCGGATCGGCCACCATCGAACCCGCCGTGGGCATGAAGATCGAGCTCAACATCAATCGAGTGGACTCCCGCGACGCGGAGATTCAGTATCTCTATTCCGGCATGCCCACCATGCACCGAGGCACCTTCACGATGACCACCGCTACGATCGGTAGCGCCTTTGCCAGCCTCGGCAGCGCTGCCAATGGCTACGAGTCCGGACCTTTCCGACGTTTCGTGGAGAACCGTGCCATCATAGCCTCGCGCATCGAGCGTGAGTACGCCGGGGCCACCTATCCCAGCGAAGGCTTCCTGGCCCAGTCCGAACTGGCCGGTAAGGCCCACAACGCGACGAAAAGCCCCGTCAGTCAGAACGCGTCCGACGTACTCATCCCCGCCTTCCTGGCCGCATACACCGGCCGCAGCGCATCCCGCGTGGCCCTGACCGCCTTCCCCTCCATGCTCAGCCTACTGCCCAACTGGCGCCTCTCGTACGACGGACTCGTGCAGATCCCCTTCATCCGTCGCCACTTCAAGACCATGACCCTCAGCCACCAGTATCGCTGCGTCTACACCGTCGGCACCTACCAGTCACACCTATCCTGGGTCGGCATCGGTCGCGGCGACCGCGGTTACATCAAAGACGCCTCGGGCGACCCTCGCCCGTCATCGCCGTATGACATAGCGTCGGTCAGCATCACTGAGGCTTTCTCGCCCCTCATCGGAATTGACGCCATGTTCCTCAACAACGTCACGGCCGGTCTGAAGTACCAAAAGACGCGCAACCTGAACCTGAACATCACCTCTTATCAAGTCGTCGAGACCCACAGTGGGGAGTTCACGGTGAGTTTAGGCTACAAATACGCCGAGTTCAATAAGGTATTGAAGATGCGCAAGAAAGGTGACTTCAGTAACGACCTCATGCTCCGGTTCGATTACAGCCGCCGCCGCACGCAGTCACTGATCCGTAAGATCGAGAATGCCTATACGCAGCTGACCGCCGGTACGATGACCCAAAGCCTACAGTTCTCTGCCGACTATGCCTTCAGCCGTGCCGTCACCGTTCGAGCCTACTACGATCTCCAGATCAATACGCCGCTCATCTCGAACAACTCCTACCCGACCTCCAATGCTGACTATGGCATCAGCCTCCGCTTCTCTCTGGCGCAATAACCCTCCCTCTGACATATCCCTATCCCGAACCCCGGCCCCGCCGGGGTTCATTTTTTTGTGCTCTATGTTGAAGCTCGACAGCCCGGCGGTCGATGTTTTTCGTCCGAATGGGTAGGGCGCAAAAGAATACGCCCTCCCTGGCGGCCCCGTTAAGGGGACGAACACCCGTACCGGGTTTTATCGATGGTTATTTTAGGACAACCATCCGGGCCCTATCGTGCCCGTTTGGAGGGCGTATGCTTTTGCGCCCTACCCTGACGGTCGAAAAAACACGTTCGTATTTTGAACTCCTGAGGGGTCGGAGTACCCTTAACACGTTCGTATTTTGAAGTACCGAGCACTATTGTATGACAATACGGCAGGTATTTTGAAGTACCGAGTGGTAGGAGTGCAAAATTCGGTGCCGTATTGTCATGCTCCACCCCTCAGGAGTTCAAAATACCTGCCGTATTTTCAGTCAACACCCCTCGGTAGTTCAAAATACCTGCCGTATTGGCAGTCCCCACCCCTCGGCAGTCCAAAATACGGACCCGTCACGTCCCCTCCGCCCCCTCCGCAGTCCAAAAAACGGACGCGACATCCAAACCCTACACCCACCTCCGTTCCCTTGACGGGGACGTTTTATGGGGCGTCAAGGTCGGACGATTGGCAAAATGATCCCATACAATCGACCGTCAGGGTAGGGGCGTATTGCATACGCCCCACAAACGGGAACGGCTGGGCCCGGACGCCCCCAATAAATTGCCCTGCGAAATAACCGGGCACCCGCATTCGTCCCCTTTTCAGGGACATCTGATGGGACGTATGCTGTTGCGCCCTACCCCTTCGGATGAAAACAATCGACCGTCAGGGTAGGGGCGTATTGCATACGCCCCACAAACGGGCACGGCAGGGCCCG
>ERZ773049.939-NODE-939-length-17207-cov-20.104011_pt1 | contig 17207 bp, 16 predicted proteins | sample MGYA00580633_ERZ773049 | MGnify/ENA primary metagenome ERZ773049 (study PRJEB29015, sample SAMEA2737991) | human oral metagenome | biome: human oral; feature: human-associated habitat; material: dental | place: China | collected 2066 ... | reverse complement strand
CGACCCATTCGCGCATGGCTTCGTTCATCGCGTCTTTCAGCGTGCGGCTGCCGCTATCGACGCTGACCACGTTTGCGCCCAACAATTTCATGCGGAACACGTTGGGCATTTGACGCTGGATGTCGTCCGCGCCCATGTACACGTCGCAAGTCATACCGAAGCGGGCGGCGACGGTGGCGGAGGCCACGCCGTGCTGACCCGCGCCGGTTTCGGCAATGACGCGTTTTTTGCCCATGCGGCGGGCAAGCAGTGCCTGACCGATGGTGTTGTTTACCTTGTGCGCGCCGGTGTGGTTCAAGTCTTCGCGTTTCAACCAGATTTGCGCGCCGCCCAAATGCTCGGACAATCGCGCGGCATGGTAAACGGGGCTGGGGCGGCCGACGTAGTGTTTCAAATCGCGATGGAACTCTTCCCAAAACGACGGGTCGTTTTTCGCTGCTTTATAGGCATCCGCCAGCTCTTGCAAGGCGGGAATCAGGGTTTCGGAGACATAAAGCCCGCCGTGTTCGCCGAAAAAGCCCTTCTCGTCGGGTGCTTGGTAGTTTTTCATTATTTAAGCCTCTTGATTGAATAAGAAGTTATTTTGCTCTGATTGTGTTCATCCGCCATCAAAATAAGCGGTTGATATTCAAGCCGGAATGAAAAACGAAATTCCGGCTTGGTTCGAGCTATGGTTTGCAGCATTATTCCTTATTGCCATTACCCAACTGCGGCAATATCGAACCTTCGCCCAGCGACAGCAAACCGCTTTGCGAGTAGATGCCGAGTTTGGCGCGGGTGTCGGTGATGTCGAGGTTGCGCATGGTCAGTTGGCCGATGCGGTCGAGCGGTGTGAACGCTGCGTCTTCGACTTTTTCCATGCTCAGGCGTTCCGGTTGGTAGGTCAGGTTAGGTGATTCAGTGTTCAGAATCGAGTAGTCGTTGCCGCGACGCAGTTCGAGGGTTACTTCGCCGGTTATGGCTTTGGCGACCCAGCGTTGGGCGGTTTCGCGCAACATGAGGGCTTGGCTGTCAAACCAGCGGCCTTGGTAGAGCAGGCGGCCGAGGCGCAGGCCGTTGATGCGGTATTGCTCGATGGTGTCTTCGTTGTGGATGCCGGTAACCAAGCGTTCGTAGGCGATGTGGAACAACGCCATGCCCGGGGCTTCGTAGATGCCGCGCGATTTGGCTTCGATGATGCGGTTTTCGATTTGGTCGCTCATGCCCAAGCCGTGGCGGCCGCCGATGCGGTTGGCTTCGAGGAAGAGTTCGACGGGGTCGGCGTATTCTTTGCCGTTCAATGCAACGGGCACGCCTTCTTCAAAGCGCACGCTGACTTCTTCGGGTTTGACTTCGACGTTTTCGTCCCAGAAGGCAACGCCCATGATGGGTTTGACGATTTTGATGCCGCTGTTGAGGAATTCCAAGTCTTTGGCTTCATGCGTCGCGCCGAGCATATTGGAGTCGGTGGAATAGGCTTTTTCAATCGACATTTTGTAGTTGAAGCCGTTGGCAATCAGAAATTCGCTCATTTCGTGGCGGCCGCCGAGTTCGTCGATAAATTGTTGGTCGAGCCAAGGTTTGTAGATTTTCAGCGCGGGATTGGTCAAGAGGCCGTAGCGGTAGAAACGCTCGATGTCGTTGCCTTTGTAGGTGCTGCCGTCGCCCCAGATGTTCACGTCGTCTTCCTTCATGGCGGAAACGAGCATGGTGCCGGTAACGGCGCGGCCCAGAGGCGTGGTGTTGAAATAGGCGATGCCGCCGGTGGAAATGTGGAACGCACCGCATTGGATGGCGGCGATGCCTTCATGTGCCAACTGCGCGCGGCAGTCGATTAGGCGGGCGTTTTCCGCACCGTATTCCATCGCTTTTTTGGGAATGGCGTTGTAGTCGTCTTCGTCGGGCTGACCGAGGTTGGCTGTGTAGGCATAAGGCAGCGCACCTTTGAGTTTCATCCACAACAGCGCGGCGGAAGTATCAAGGCCGCCGGAGAAGGCGATGCCAACTTTTTGACCGATGGGGAGGTGTTGCAGGATAGTATTGTTTTGGCTCATGGGGGAATCCTTCGGACTAAAAATAAAAGCAGAACGAGGCAAACCGCTCTGCACATGATTTGAACTTATTATCTTATAAATAGATGAGATAATCTAGTTTGATGCCGTCTGAAAAAGCATTCAGGTTTTCAGACGGCATTTGTCCGCAATTATTGAGACGCTATCCGAAGCTGAATACAATGAAGCATGCTGCCCAAACCGAAGCAGCTGCCAAAGGCCACAACAAGTAGCCTTTTTGCCCAGTCAAACGCCACATTTCATCTGCATTGGTTGCAACAAAAAACAACCACAAAAAACCAAGTAAAATATCCGTAAAGACTGCCAGTGAAAAAATCATACGGTTTGCAGGTAAGAAGCTGAATGCGTTCAGAACAACCCATTGTATAAAAAATGTGGAAAGCGTAGCATATTTGGCGCGAAAATTGATTGCACGTTTGTCTTGATGAATTTTACGGCGAATAATCAAATACTGAACAATCAGCACAAAAGCATACACAAAAAGGCTGATAATGAACATGAAAAACGCAACAATGCCGATTACAGACATGAGTCTCTCCTATCCGTTGCACCTAATAAGCAATATTGGAACAGTAATCATGGGAAATCATGAATAGCCTTTAGGCAGAAGGAAAGATTATGAAAGATCGACAGCATTTGTTCAACCTCATCATCATCGGCGACGAAATCCTGCACGGCAGCCGCCAAGACAAGCATTTCGCCTTTTTCAAATCCCTGTTGGAATCGCGCGGACTGAAGCTCAATCAGGTGCAATACCTGCCCGACGAACCTGAATTGTTGGTCAAACAACTGCGCCGCAGCTTTTCAGACGGCCTGCCGACTTTCGTTACCGGCGGCATCGGTTCCACGCCCGACGACCATACCCGCCAAGCTGCCGCCGCCGCTTTGGATTTGCCCGTCGTCCGCCATCCCGAAGCCGCCAAGTTCATCGAAGCCGTTACCCTTAAACGCGGCGAACCGCTTGACGCCCCCGAACACGCCCAACGCCTGAAAATGGCGGATTTTCCCGCAGGTGCAGAGCTTGTGCCCAACCCGTTCAACAACATCGCCGGATTTTCCATCCGCGAACATTATTTCTTCCCCGGCTTCCCCGTGATGGCGCATCCGATGGCGGAATGGGTTTTGGATACTTATTACGCCGACCGCTTCAACCAAACCGAACGCGGCAGCCGCAGCGTGTATGTATTCGGTCAGCCCGAATCGCGCGTCGCCCCGATTATGGAATACGTCGAACGCACCTACCCGGGCGTGCGCTCTTACAGCCTGCCCAGTGTCGGCTGGCAGAATGCGGACGGAACGGCGGTCAAACCGCATATCGAGTTCGGCATCAAGGCGGAGGGTGGAGCATGCCGCGATTTGGACAAAGCCTGGGACGAAGTATTGCAGCGTTTGCGGAAACTGGATGCAGAGTTGAAAGACAGGGCAGGATAAATACATACGAAAGGCCGTCTGAAAAAATGGATTTGGAAAAAATAGGTAAACGCAGCGGGCGGGGCGACCATCCCGATGCCTCGGCACAACTGAAATTCCTGCTGCAAAGCGCGCAAGCCTGGCAGCAGATAGACCGCCTGGTCAAACAAGAATTGCCGGCCAACCTGCACCCGTATATTCAGACGGCCTGCATCAGCGAAGGCTGCCTGGTGTTGTTGGCGGCCAACGGCATGGCCGCATCCCGCGCCAAAATGCTTGCGCCCGGCCTGCTGCCGCGCTTGCAAAGGCATACAGACCTGATCCGCGACATCAAGGTCAAAACCGTGCCGAAAACACCACCTCCCCAAAAAATCAACAAATTGGAGCTCAGTCCCGCCGCTTTGGAAAGTTTCCGTCAAAGTGCGGAAAGGCTGCAACACCATCCGAAGCTGGCCGCCGCCTTGCGAAATTTGGTCAATAAGCGACAAAAATAATTATCTTTTAGGCTGGTTTTATGGTAAATTTTTATAGGTAGCGCATATTCGGGCAAGAGGGTAACAGCCGCCTTGCAATGAATATGTTTTATCTTTCCCATACCCGTAACACCTCAGGAGATAAATATGAAAACATATCTGGCATTGATTTCCGCCGCAGCCTTGGCATTGAGCGCGTGCGGCGACCAAAACAAACCGGCCGCGCCTGCAGCGTCCGCAACCCCCGCCGCCGCTTCTGCCGATGCTCCCACAGCCCCTGCCTCCGAAGCCGCCCCCGCAACCACGGAAGCGTCTGCCGCTGCGGCAACCGATAAAGCACCTGCCGCCAACGCTTGCGAAGCCGTGGTGGAATCCGACGACGCAATGAACTTCAACACCAAAGAGCTGGTTATCGACAAAACCAACTGTAAAGAATTCAAAGTAACCTTGAAACACACCGGCAAAATGCCGAAAAACGCCATGGGACACAACATCGTCATTTCCAAAGCCGAAGACACCAAAGCCGTATTGGCCGACGGAGCGAAAGCCGGTGCGGATGCTAATTATGTAAAAGCGGACGATGCGCGCGTAGTGGCTCATACTTCGTTAATCGGCGGCGGCGAGGAGACCAGTGTAACCATCGATACCAGCAAATTTGCCGACGGCGGAAAATACGAGTTTTACTGCTCGTTCCCGGCGCACTCTTCCCAAATGCTGGGCAATGTAACGTTGAAATAAGCCGTATTGTTTTTTCAGACGGCCTGCCTCGTGCGGGCCGTTTTTCCGTTTGTTACGCCTTGTTGCACCGCGGGCTTGGCACTATACTGCCCGATTTACACAAACCATACAGGCCGTCTGAAACCGATTGATAACTTTTCAGACGGCCTTCCGAAACGAGGCTGCAATGAATTTATTTGATACGCGTAGCGTTACCTTTGCCGAACCGATAGAAATGCTGTACGCCTGCCACGGCAAAGTACGCCGTTTTTGCGAACAGGTCGGCATGTTGGACGGCTATATCGCCGAACACGGCCGTAACGACATCGTGTTGCAGGCCGTGCGGCAGATCGGCCAATATTTCAACGTCGCCGCGCCGCTGCACCATCAGGACGAAGAGGAAGACTATTTCCCGCTGCTGCTGCAATACGCGCCGCAGGCAAAGGCCGATGTGGACGAACTGCTGCGCCAGCACGGATTGCTGCACGACAATTGGGCGGCGGTGGCGGCGGAATTTGAAAAGATTGCCGCCGATGAACACTACCGGCCGGACGCGGCCGCGTTCAAACGCTTTACGGACGGCTATGCCGTGCATCTGGCTTTGGAAGAAGGCTTGTTCGAATTGGGCAAGGAAAGCATTCCGGCCGACAAACTGGCCGCAATCGGAAAAAACATGGCACGGCGGCGGCAGGCAAAATAGGCAGGGATTTCGTGCGACATGCCGGCCGCAACCGGCTTGCGTTTCCAAACAAACAGGCCGTCTGAAAAAACAAAACGCTTTTTCAGACGGCCTGTCTGCCGTTTTAAAATAAATGTGTAAAGGCCGTACGGGAAGTGTTGAGGCCGTCTGAAAACCCCCGAAACGGTTTATCAGAGATTTTCCGCACTCAGCCGACGGGCGGCAGCAGTTTTTCGATGGCGGGAAACAGCTCGCGTTCTTCAAAGCGTGCATGGTCGCGCAGCAGGGTGGCGAACTCGACGTTCCATAACGGATTGTCATATTCCGGCGCGGCGTGCATGGCGCGCAGCACGGCGTGTTCGTTTTCAAAACGGGCGCGCAGGTCGTCGCGGTTCAAGTCGTGCCACAACGGGGCGAACATGGTTTCTTCGTGTTCGAAATGGGGCATCAGGCCGACGTAGTGTTCGTTGATGTCGGCCGAATGGTTGAGTTCGGGATGGCGCAGGATGCGGGCGCATAGGGCGAGTGTGTGATGATGCTCATGCGACAGGGGGACCAGTATGGGGTGTCGTTTCATGGTTTTTTGTCTTAGTGGTGGCGTGTCGTTTGTGTATAATGTTGCAGATATTATGAAACTTTAACACCACGCTGGCAATATGTACCTAACCCAACAAACCGACTACGCCCTCCGTGTTTTGGCCTATGCGGCCGCCAACAGCGAAGAACTGGTCAATATCGCGACCATCGCCGAAGTTTACGGCATTTCCAGAAGCCACCTGATGAAAGTGGCCACCGCCTTGGTAAAAGGCGGTTTTTTAGACAGCGTGCGCGGCAAGGGCGGCGGCCTGCGTTTGAGCCGTTCGGCGGAAGGCATCGTTATCGGCGACGTGGTGCGCCACATAGAACCGATGAAACTGGTGGAATGCATGGGCGCGGACAACCACTGCCTGCTGACTTCCTGCTGCCGGCTCAGCAATATATTGAACGATGCCGGACGGGCGTTTCTCGCACACCTCGATAAATTCACCCTGTCCGATTTGATCAATCAGCCCACCCTCGACATGCTGTACACGCCGAAAATCTCGCTGTACGTCGAAACCGCCTGAAACATCCCCTCCCGGCCGTCTGAAAAGTCCGTTTGTTTTCAGACGGCCCGCACATCCCATTTAAGGAAAACCGATGAACACACCGAAAAAACTGGTTATCGCCAGCAGGGAAAGCATGCTGGCGATGTGGCAGGCCGAACACATCAAAGGCCGTCTGAAAGCCCTGTATCCCGACTGCGAAGTGGAAATTCTGGGCATGACGACGCGCGGCGACCAAATCCTCGACCGCACATTGTCGAAAATCGGCGGCAAAGGCCTGTTTATCAAAGAACTCGAACAGGCATTGCAAGACGGCCGTGCCGATTTGGCCGTCCACTCCATCAAAGACGTGCCGATGGAATTGCCGGAAGGATTCGCACTGGCGGCAATCGGCGAACGCGCCAGCCCGTTTGACGCATTCGTATCCAATCAATATGCGCGTTTGGAAGAAATGCCCGAAGGCGCAATCGTCGGTACGTCCAGCCTGCGCCGCGAGGCACAACTGCGGGCGAAGTTCCCGCACCTGACCATCCAACCCCTGCGCGGCAACGTCCAAACCCGCCTGTCCAAGCTCGACAACGGCGATTACGATGCCGTCATCCTTGCCGCCGCCGGCCTGCAACGCTTGGGCTTGGACAGCCGCATCCGCGAAATCCTCTCGCCGGCCGACAGCCTGCCCGCGGCAGGGCAGGGCGCATTGGGCATCGAAATCGCCGCCCGACGCACCGACCTTGCCGACATCCTGCGTCCGCTGAACCACGAAGAAACCGCCGCCTGCGTTACCGCCGAACGCGCCCTTGCACGCGCGCTGGGCGGGAGCTGCCAAGTACCGCTGGCGGCTTATTGCGTGATGGAAGACGGCCTTCTGACCCTCAACGGACTGGTCGGCCATCCCGACGGCTCCGTCATCATCGAAGCCTCCGCCCAAGCCCCGGCCGCCTATGCCGACGCACTCGGCCGCGCCGTGGCCAAACGCCTGGCCGACGACGGTGCGGAAGAGTTGATTGCCGCCGTTTTGGCGGAACAGCAATAAAAGTTTGCCCTGCCGCTGTTTTCAGACGGCCTTTAAACATCAGAGGCCGTCTGAAAATATCAAATGCCGGCCGGTATATGTAAATAACGGAAAGCAGAAAATTCCAGCCCGTATCGCAGAAACAAAAAGCAATATATAAACAGAGCGCAAACAGACTGCCGCCCTTGTAAAACATGGCAACCGTATCAGTTTTCGGCAGGAGGCAAGAGCCAAACGAAGGCCGTCTGAAAACTTTGCATCCGTTCCCGCCAACCCAATCCCGTTTGATCCGACCGACCATGCCTACCCTCCTGATAGTCCGACCCGCCGCCCAAGCCGCCGCCGACCGGCAAATCTGTACCGCCGCAGGCTGGCAAGGCAGCATATTCAGTCCGTTTGCCATCGAAGCCGACGCGGATGCACTCGCCCGCCTGTCCGGGCAGTTTCAGACGGCCTCCGCCGTGTTTTGGGTCAGCCCCTCGGCCGTGGCCGTGGCTGCGCCGCATCTCGAATTTTCAGACCGCAGCCCGCCGCAGATAGCCGTCGGCGGCAGCAGCGCGCGCGCGTTGCAGGCGTACAGCCATACCCCGGTCTGTTTCCCCGACGACGGCAACGACAGCGAAGCCGTTTTGCGGCTGCCGTTGTGGCAAACTCTGCCGCAGGGTGCGGCCGTATTGATCGTCAGAGGCCACGGCGGACGCGAGTTTCTCGCACATCAGCTTACCCTGCGAGGTTTCAACGTCCAAACCGCCGAAGTGTATTTCAGACGGCCTCTCGAACCCGATTGGACGCAGTTTGCCGCCGCCCCGCCCGATGCGGCGTGGATTACCTCGGCCGAATCCGTGCGCCTGCTGTTTGCCGCCGCACCGCCGCCGTTCACGCAAAAGCTGCAATCCTTGCTATACTTCACCCACCATCAGCGCGTGGCCGAGGCACTCCGTGCCGCCGGCGCGACACGGGTAGAACTGATTCCCGCGCTGGACATTGACACTTTAAATCGTTACGCGGAGCAAAACCGATGAGCGGACAAGAAACCGAACAGGCCGTAAACAACGGCGGCGAAAACATGGAAAACCCGAAAAACACCGTTTTAGACGGCCTTCAGAACGACAGGCCGTCTGAAAGCCCATCCGGCGGCAAAACATCCCCTCTGCGTGCAGAGGCGGAAAAAACGCCCGAGCCCCCACAGGCTCCCGCGCCGGTCATCATCCGCGAATCCGGCGGCAAAGGTTTGGCCGTCGGCGCGCTGGTATTGTCGCTGCTGGCCTTGGGCGCAGGCGGCTTCCTGTTCGTCCAAGGGCAGAACGTATTGAAAAACCAGGAAACAGCCTTCAACCAAAAAATCGACCAGGCCGCGGTAGGCGAAAGCGAAAACGCCCAAATCCTGAAAGAAAACAGCCGCAGGCAAAGCGAGCTTGCCGCCGCGTTGCAGCAGATTGCCGACGGACAAAGAGACAATAAGGAACAAATCGAAGCAGCTAATCGCGCCTATCAGGAACTGTTGCGCAACCGCGCCGACTGGCTGGTGGACGAAACCGAAGCCACACTGAACATGGCCGCCCAACAGCTCTTGCTGTCGGGCAACGTGCCGGTGGCCGTTACCGTGCTCGAAAATATCGAAAGCCGTTTGAGCCGCTTCGGACAGGCCGACCTGCTGCCGATCAAACAGGCCGTCAGCAGCGATTTGGCGGCCTTGAAAAACCAGCCGTATCTGGACATCTCCGGCACGGCTTTGCGTTTGGACCGTCTGGAAAATGCCGTTGCCGGCATGCCGCTGGTGTTGGAAAGCACCCTGCAGCCCGGACAGGTCGAAGCCGCCCCGCAGGAAGACCCGAACGCCTCCTGGTGGCAGCGCACATGGAACAAAACCCTGCATGGGCTGGGCAATCTGGTTGAAGTGCGCAAGCTGAACAACGGCGACGCCATGCTGCTGGCGCCCGAACAAGCCTACTTCGTGCGCGAAAACCTCCGCCTGCGCCTGCTGGACGCGCGCATCGCCCTGATGCAGCACAACGGCGAAGTGTTCCTGAGCGATTTGAACAACGCCGAAGCAACGGTGAAACAATATTTCGACAACCAGTCCCCGGCCACTCAGGCATGGCTGAAAGAGCTGGCCGAACTGAAATCGCTCGATATGAGGATGGTATCGAACGAATCCCTGAAAGCCAGCCTGGCCGCTGTCCGCAACTATCAGGATACCGTACGCGGCACGCAAAGCATCCAACTGCCCGATCTGAAATCCGTGGCACCTGCCGAAGTTCCGGCTTCAGCACTGGCCGAAAAAGCCGCTTCCGATACCGCCCCTGCGGCACAGGCGGCCTCCGCGCCTGCTGAAAAAGCGGCCTCCGAAGCCAAAGGGCAGGATGGGGAAAATAAGGCTGACAAAGCAGCCAAACCTGCCGAGCATTCGGCTTCCGAGCCGGCCAAACCCGCCGCCGAAGCGGCTAAATCCGCGAAGCCTGCCGAACCCAAAGCAAACGAAGCCGCCAAGCCGGCCAAACCCGCAGGAAATAAAGCCTCCGAGCCGGGCAAAGCGAAAGGCGGTGCGGCATGAAAAGCCTGTTGTGGATTATCATCCTGTTTGCCGTCGCCGTCGGTTTGTCGATCGCATCCACACTGTTCAACGGCAACGTGTATTTCGTCGTCGGCAACACGCTGGCGCGGCTGGACTTGATGTTGTTTGTGCCGGCATTGATTTTATTCGTCGTCATGCTGTATATCGTGGTTCAACTGATGGGCGGACTGTTTAATATTCCCGCCCGTTTGAGCCGTTTCGGCAGCGCGCGTAAAAGCCGCAAGGCCGGTACCAACCTGAACGCCGCCGGTTTGGCTTATTTCGAAGGCAAATACCAAAAAGCCGAGCAGGAAGCGGCCAAGGTGCTGAAAAACAAGGAAGCCGGCGAGAGCCGCGCTTTGGCGTTGATGATTGCCGCCCATGCCGCCGACCACATGAACGACGAAGCATTGCGCACCCGCTACCTGGACGAAATTTCCGCCCTGCCGCAGGCCAACCAGCTTTCGCGTTACCTGCTGCTTGCCGAAGGCGCGTTGAACCGCCGCGACTACCCCGAAGCTTCCGGCAACCTGGCCGCCGCCGCCAAAATCAATCCTCGGCTGACCCGCCTGCTTCGGCTGCAACTGCGTTATGCCTTCGACCACGGCGATGCGGCCGAAGTGTTGGACAAAACCGACGAATTGCAAAAACAAAAAGCCGTCAATCCGCATGAGGCGGGCGAATACCGCGATTGGGCCTACCGCCGCCTGCTGGCGTCGGCCACGGATGCCGACAGCCTGAAAGCCGCATTGAAGCGTATTCCCGAGGAACAAAAATCCGGCGCGCTTTGTGCGGCGATAGCGGAAAAATACGAAAAGCTCGGCCTTTATGCGTCAGCCGCCTCGTGGGTGGAAAAGCATTATCCGCAAAACCGTCAGGCAGAACTGTTGCCGCCTTTTGCCCAAAGCGTGGCTTATTTGGACGACAAAGAACAGCGTAAAGCCATCGATGCCGCCGAAGGCTGGCTGCAAAACAGTCCGCAGGATGCCGACCTGCTCGTGTATCTCGGCCAGTTGGCCTACAGCAAGCAATTGTGGGGCAAGGCACGCGGGTATCTGGAAGCGGGCATTGCCGCGCGCGACAGTGTTCAGGCACGGCTGGCTTTGGCCAAAGTGTTTGATGAAACAGGCGAGAAGGAAAAAGCCGAAGAGCAGAGAAAGCAGGCTTTGTCGGCAACGCAGAATACGATGCCCGTTTTGGCGAAACAGCCTTAAAATCGTTATACAAGGCATAAAGAGGCCGTCTGAAAATGCAAAACTGCATTTTCAGACGGCCTCTTTGTCAGGACTCCGGCTTCTTCCTTATTGTTCCTGCACCCGTTTGCTGCTCAGGCTTTTGGCAATTTCCACCAATTCGACAAATTCTTCCTGCAGGCCGAAGGGGTCTTTGCCTTTGGCCTGTTTGGCCATTTGTTCGATGGCGTCCCAATCCAGCTTGCCGTTGTATTCGCCGCCGCGCAGGGCTTGGGCGTAAGACGCGGCGGCCAGCGCGAGGCGGGTGTCTTCATCGGCCTGGGCCAGCGGGATGCTGACGGCAGGGACGGCCTGCTCGATGAGTTTGCTGGTGCTTTGGCCGGGCAGTTTGTAACGCACTTTGACAAAGGCGTATTCGTTTTTGCCGCCCGATGCCGCCGGGGCTTTTTGGTAGCGCGATTCGTTCAGCCAGCCTTGTTTGCCTTGCGGGATGATTTCGTAGATGGCGGTTACGCTGTGGCCGGAGCCGATGTCGCCCGCATCCACTTTGTCGTTGTTGAAGTCTTCGTTGCGCAGGGTGCGGTTGGTGTAGCCGACCAGGCGGTATTCCTTAACCGTGGCGGGGTTGAATTCGACTTGGATTTTCACGTCCTGCGCCACGGTGGCGAGGGTGGAAGTCAGCTGGTGCTGCAGGACTTTTTTGGCTTCTTTTTCGTTGTCGATGTAGCTGTAATTGCCGTCGCCCGCATCGGCGATTTGCTCCATCATGTCTTCGTTGTAATTGCCCGTGCCGAAACCCAGCATGGTGAGCGAGATGCCGCTTTTGCGTTTTTCCGCCACCATCGATTTCAGGGCGTCGGTGCTGGAAACGCCAACATTGAAGTCGCCGTCGGTAGCCAGCAGGATGCGGTTGATGCCGTTTTTAACGTAGGCTTTTTGCGCCTGCTCATAAGCCATTTTCAATGCGGATTCGCCCGCCGTGGAGCCGCCGGCCTGCAGTTTGTTGATGGCGCGCAGGATTTCGTCCTTGTTGTCGCCGGAAGTCGGCGGCAGGACGAGTGCTTCGCCGTCCGCATAGGTAATCAGGGTAACTTTGTCTTGGGGGCGCAACTGTTCGGTTAGGATGCGCAGGGTTTTTTTCACTAAGGGCAGTTTGTCCGGTTCGTCCATGCTGCCCGATACGTCCACCAGGAAGACCAGGTTGGCCGGCGGCAGTTCCTTTTTCGCCAGGTCTTGCGCCTGTATGCCGATTTTGATGAGTTTGGCCTCGGGCTGCCACGGCGAATCGACGGTTTGGGTATGGATGGCGAAGGGGTGCGTGCCGGTCGGCAACGGGTAGCTGTAGGGGAAATAATTGACGATTTCCTCTATTCTGACCGCGTCTTTGGGCGGCAGTCTGCCGTTGTTTAAAAAGCGGCGCACGTTGGCATAGCTACCGGTATCGACGTCGATGCTGAAGGTGGAAACGGGTTCTTGGGCAACGGCTTTGACGGGCTGGTCGGGCTGTTTTTGGTAGCGTTCGGTGTCGGTAACGGGCGGTGCGGTTTCCCGCGCATCGTATGCGGCGGCAGGCGAATACGCCACTTCGGCGGGTGCTTCGGCCGGCATCGGTTTTTCGGCAGCCCCGTCTAAAGCCAAATCTTTTTTTGCCGCGCTGTTTTTTTGCATACCTGATTCATAAGAAGGGGAGGCCGGCTGGCAGGCGGTTAGTGCGGCAACTGTCAGGACGGTTGTGATGTTCAACAGGAAATGTTTTCTTGCGGGGATGTTCGAATAGTTTTTCATCGTTCGTTCCTTTATGGTTGGAGTCCCGCCGTTTGGGCGGCAGGGGGTAAACTCTTGTATCCGCCGCAGTGTTTCCGGCAGCCTACCTTTTCGGCAATCCTAACCCTTTTTCTGCTTTTGTTTCAAGTTTTTGGCAAGGCGAAAAATTATTTTGTATGTATATGGCGAATAAATTGAACCGTTTCCGCAATACCGGCCCTTCTTTTAGATTGGTTTGCCCGATCAGCCGACGGGCTTTTTGCCGTTCCAGTCGTTAAAAGGGTCGGTCGTTCCGGTTTCTACGGTTTCGTATGCGGCAGCATCGTCAATGCCGCTGTATTCGCCGTCGAACAGGTCGTTCCAGATTTCCCGGCAGCGTTGGCGTACGGAGGTTGCGTTTGTGCCGTCCAGCCAGTCGTCTGCGCAACGGCGCAATGTTTCGTCCGACCAGAAGTTCAGGCCGTAACGGAAGCTTTCTTTGATACGGAGTTGGCGGGCGGGGGAGTATTCTTGAAATAGGGGGCGGAGGTATTCGTTTACCCGGCGGCGAACGCTGTTGCGGTTGGCAAAGTTCAGGCTGCACAATTCGGTGTATTCACTGTCGCAGCCTTCGTAGCCGTATGCTTCGTAAATGGTTGAAATATCGAGAAAGAAACGAAGGTAGTTCGGGCTGGTTTTATAGGTTTTCATGATGTTGCAGACCATAAAAGGCCGTCTGAAACATGGGTTTCAGACGGCCTGCCGTTTATTTCGGTTCGGGTATTTGGAAGGTTTGGCGCAGGTAGGCGAGGAAGGTGTCGTTGTCGGTCATGGTTTTGCCCGGGCTGTCGGACAGCTTGGCGACGGACTGGCCGTTGCATTCCACCAGTTTCAAGACAATGTTCAGCGGCGTGTGGCCGAGGTCGTTGGTGAGGTTGGTGCCGATGCCGAAGCTGGTTTTGAAGCGGTCTTTGAAATATTGGTGCAACGCCCATGAGCGTTCAATGTCGAGGCCGTCTGAAAAGGTAAGCATTTTGGTGCGGCTGTCGATTTTGAGTTTTTTGTAATGAGCATAGGCTTTGTCGCCCCATTCGTAGGGATCGCCGCTGTCATGGCGCAGGCCGTCGAAGAGTTTGGCGAAGTAGAGGTCGAAATCGCGCAGGAAGGCGTCCATGCCGACCACGTCTGTCAGCGCGATGCCCAAGTCGCCGCGATATTCGTGTACCCAGGCTTCGAGTGCGGCCGTCTGAAAATTGCGCAGGCGCACGTCTAAGGCCTGGAAGGCCTGCAAAAATTCGTGCGCCATCGTGCCGATGGGGGTCAGGCCGAGTTTTTTGGCCAGATAAACGTTGCTGGTGCCGCGAAAGATTTCGGGTGCGGCCTGGTGGAAGGTGCGGATGACGTGTTCCTGCCACTTAAGGTTGTAGCGGCGGCGGGTGCCGAAGTCGGAAATGAGAAACGGCGGGTCTGCGGGATTTTGGCTGTCGGCGAAGGTTTTCAGGCGGGCCGCCTTTTCTTGCAGGCGGCGTTCGCCCTCGGCCAGCACTTCGGGCGTTTCCAAACGGCGGAAGTAGAGTTCGTTGACGATGGACAAGATGTAAATTTCAAAGAACATGGCCTGTATCATCGGGCCTTCGACACGGATATGCAGCCGGCCGGCCTCGTCGGCCGTTACCGTTACGAAGCGGCGTTTGAGCTGGAACAGTTCGAGATAATCGACAAAGTCGCTTTTGATGAAACGCAGGCCGCGCAGGTAGTCCAATTCGTCCTGCGTGAATTTCAGGGTACACAGCGCGTCGAGTTCGGCCTCCAAATCGCTTTTGATTTCCGCCAGCGGGTAAACGGTGTCCGCATTGTTGCGGCAGCGGAATTCGTATACGCCGTGCGCCTGCGGAAATTGGTGCAGCACGACTTGCAGCATGGTGAATTTGTAAAGGTCGGTGTCGAGCAGGGAGTGGATGATGGGCGTGCGTGACACGGTTTTCTCCTTGTGTGTTGGGGGAAGGCGAATTAAAACATGTTTGCGGTGAAATTACTAATAAACTGTCGGGCGGATCGAATTGTCCGGCGCGGCACGGCGTCAGTGTGGTTTGCCTGCCTATACAGGCGGATCCGCTGGGCATATTTGGGGGAATGAATGTTTACCAGTATGCCTATGGGAATCCGTTGGTTTATTATGACCCTTATGGACTGTTTGGATGGAGCAGTATGCCACCATTGCCGCAAGGTCTGGTGGATTTTTCAGCTGGATTTGGAGATTCATTGTCTTTTGGAGTGACTCGTTTTATTAGAACGACAGCAAATATTGGATCGATTAATTATTGCTCTTCTTCATATAGGATGGGGGAGGGAGCGGCAGTAACTATGAGTATTGTGTTTGGGGGAGCGCATTTGGGTCGCAATGCCATATATCAAATGGGGAAAAAAGGAGGCTTGCGTATTAGCTTTATGAGAGGATTCAAAAGGTTGAAATTTGATAATCGGCAATGGGGATCTGTCAGGGATAGTTGGAGCAAAGCAGCAGGTCATGGTAAACGTTGGCTCGAAGCTAATAATCAAAGCCTGCATCACTGGCTTATTCCTCAACGGGCCAAGAATATTGATATTGGGATTATTAATGCTGGATTCAACTATTTGCCATTAACGGCTGGGTTTAATCGCTGGATGAATGGAAGTACAAATGCAAGACTGTTTGTTGAATATATGCTTAAAGCCAATATTGGAGGAATCTATGGGGCGTCTCCGACTGCATTGTTAATGAACTGCTCATGTTAGGTGATTTCATGAAAGATGAACAAAAAACTTATGAATCCAAAAAAAGAGTAAAAAGTGGCTCGGAGTTGGTGTTAATTCTCTGGGGCATCTCATTGGTGGCTTGGATACTGGATATGCCACAAGGTGCAAAAGTGATATTTTATTTTTCCATTTATTTTTTTATAATGGTTGCATTAGAGGTGTTTAATATGAAATATTCTACCAAATCTAAAAATGACAAGTCAAATTAAGCATTTACGACGCCGCAGGCAACCGCCTGAGCAGCGCCCACCAGGCCGGAGCGTGGACCTACAACCAAGCCAACCAGCTGCTGCAATACCCCCGGGCGCTCGACGAAAACGCCCCCGCACAGCAAAGCCAAACCGAACAAGTCAGCACCAGCTACAACGCGCTGGGTCACCTCATCTCGGAATTGCAAAATTATGAAAATGATAGTTATAATTATTTATTAAGAAGGCGGCAATATCGTTTTCTGTTTTTCCATTTCGATTTTAAGGAGAGTAGTGATGAGCACCCGTACCGAACACGACACCATGGGCAATGTCGAAGTCCCGTCCGAAGCCTATTGGGGCGCGCAGACCCAGCGCAGCCGCAACAATTTCAAAATCGGCGGCGAAACCCTGCCGCAGCCGCTGATTTATGCTTTGGCGCTGGTGAAAAAAGCCGCAGCCGCCACCAATGTTTCCCTCGGCAGGATTAAGCCTGAGCAAGCGGATTTGATTACGCAGGCGGCGGACGACGTGTTGAACGGCAAGCTCGACGGACAGTTCCCCTTAGTGGTTTGGCAGACTGGCTCCGGCACGCAGTCCAATATGAACATGAACGAAGTGCTGGCAAACCGCGCCAACGAAATCGCCGGTACGGGTTTGGCGGCGTATCAGCCCGTCCATCCCAACGACCATGTGAATCACGCGCAATCGACCAACGACGCGTTCCCGACCGCCATCCACGTCGCCGCCGCGATTGAAATCAACCGCCACCTTATTCCGGCGGTAAAAGCCTTGCGTGATACATTGGACAAAAAAGCACAAGCTTTCGCCCCTATCGTCAAAATCGGCCGCACCCACTTGCAGGACGCAACGCCGCTGACTTTGGGACAAGAATTTTCCGGCTACGTTTCCCAACTCGACCACGGCTTAGGCCGTCTGAACGACGCGCTCAAAGGTTTATACGAACTCGCTTTGGGCGGCACGGCGGTCGGCACAGGTTTGAACAGCCATCCCGAATACGCCGAAAAAGCCGCCGCCAAACTCGCCGAACTGTCCGGTCTGCCGTTTGTCAGCGCGCCGAACAAATTTGAAGCCTTGGGCGGACGCGATGCCGCCGTTGCCGCTTCGGGCGCATTGAAAACGCTGGCGGCAAGCCTGAACAAAATCGCCAACGACATCCGCTGGCTGGCAAGCGGCCCGCGCTGCGGTTTGGGCGAAATCAAAATCCCCGAAAACGAGCCGGGTTCGTCCATCATGCCGGGCAAAGTCAACCCGACCCAATGCGAAGCAATGACCATGGTGTGCT
>ERZ773049.933-NODE-933-length-17260-cov-3.646963_pt1 | contig 17260 bp, 11 predicted proteins | sample MGYA00580633_ERZ773049 | MGnify/ENA primary metagenome ERZ773049 (study PRJEB29015, sample SAMEA2737991) | human oral metagenome | biome: human oral; feature: human-associated habitat; material: dental | place: China | collected 2066 ... | reverse complement strand
AGCGAGCCAGAAGCTTATTGGCATTGGCACGACCTAGGATGATATCCATCCCCGAGTGCCCACCACGCAGACCTGTCAGGGCGATACGTACGGCGATATCCCCTTCGGGCAGGGGCTCCTGATCCTTGTATTCTAGGCGGACGTTCACATCGACACCTCCCGCACAACCAGCGAAGAGGAGTCCTTCGTCTTCGGAGTCTAGGTTGATGAGGATATCTCCCTTGGAGAAGCCTGGCTGGAGCCCATTAGCTCCGACCATACCCACCTCTTCGTCGATGGTGAAGAGCGCTTCGATCGGGCCGTGCTTGAGCGTAGGGTCTGCTAGCACTGCCATAGCGTAAGCAGCACCAATACCATTGTCGGCACCGAGGGTCGTATCCCTAGCGGTCACCCATTCCCCATCGATATACGCATCGATCGGGTCCTTAGTGAAGTCATGCTCGATATGGCTATTCTTCTGAGGCACCATATCCAGATGCGCCTGGAGCGTGACGGTAGGGCGCCCTTCGAGCCCAGGTGAAGCAGGCTTGCGAACGAGGACATTGCCCGTAGCGTCGTGCAGGGCTTCGAGGCCGAGGCGCTTGGCTAGAGCCAGGACATACTCCTCAGAGGCCTTCGTATGGCCTGTGGGACGAGGGATCTGTGTCAGATCATAGAAGAAGCTCCACACTGCCTGAGGAGCAAGAGTCTTGATTTCAGCAGCCATAGTCGATGGGTGATTAGGGTGAATATGTGTTTAGTAGCTTACAGGTGTGTCGGCAGGAGCCGTACGCACCCGAGTGTAGTGTCTATTGATGATCGGCAGAGCTATGATAGCTAGGAGCCCGACGAAGGTAATCCATAGCGTCTGAGCCGTGTGTACGATGAAGGCAAAGTCCTTGGCAGGCTGGGTCGCCATCCCAAAGGTAGTGAAGGTGATGATCACAGCAGCATGCCATGCCCCCATACCGGCCTGCACGGGCACGATGACCGACATGCTACTCATGGCGAAGGCGATGCAAGCCACCGAGAGAGGTAGGTCACGTGTGCTCTCAAAGGCAAAGAGAGCAAAGTAGAAGTAGCAGAAGTAACCGATCCAGATGAGCACCGTCAGCAGGAGGAATCGCCCCCTGTGAGGCATCCGCTGGATACTCAGCATCCCCCGGCCTATGTGCATGAAGAACTGCGCAATCCGACTGGAGCGTCGGGAGCGAAGGAGCCAGATGAAGCCCCCCAGCACCGCTAGTCCTAGGAGCACCAACAGAGGGAACCACGGCGAGCCGAGGAAGCTCTGGAGCGAAGCCATCAGCTCGGGATGACTCTCTACATAGCCTATGAAGAAGTCTGTGGAAGAGAGGATGATCACCAGGAGGATCAGACTAAGCATCAGGACGTCGGTCAGCCGGTCTACGATGAGCGTACCGAAGAGTCCTGCGAAGGGAAGATCCTCACGGCGCTCCATCTCGATGCACCGCCATACTTCACCCGAGCGAGGGATACCCATGTTGACGGTGTAGGAGCCGAGGACGGTACAGATCGCATTGATTCGGCGGGGTGGCGCTCCGTCGGTAGCGATCGGGCGGACGAGGAGCTCCCAGCGGAGACCTCGGCAGAGATTGCTCATCAGCCCGAAGAGGAGACTGAAGACGAGGATCGGATAGTTCACCCCCGTACGGAGCGTATGGATCAGCTCACTCCAGTCGGTATCTCGATAGAGCCCATAGAAGCCCAACCCACCGAGGAGCAAGGGGACGATGATCCAGAGGATGGACTTCAGTGTAGGATTGATCTTCATTCGATAGGCACTCTCCTGTATAGCTACGGCCCCTCGACAGGGAGCGTGCTGTGGGAGTGCTTTCTTAGCTACTATAAGAAATTGTACTACTTTAGTCTTAGCAAATGTAATAAGTTTTTAGTTATCAGCCATGCAGCAAGTTAAAGCGAAGAAAGCTCTAGGCCAACATTTTCTCACCGATCTCTCCATCGCCGAGCGTATCGCCGATAGTATCGCCTCGCACAGCACCCTACCCGTGCTGGAGATCGGCCCTGGTATGGGGGTACTGACACAGTTCCTCCTGGAGAAAGGCTACGACACGCACGTCATCGAGATCGACACGGAGTCGGTAGCCTATCTACGAGCGCACTTCCCTGCGCTTGAGGGGCGTATCATCGAGGGAGACTTCCTGAAGATCCCTATCGAAGACTACTTCCCAGGCGAAGCACCCTTCTGCCTCATCGGGAACTATCCATACAATATCTCCTCACAGATCTTCTTCCGCATGCTCGACTATCGGGAGCGTATCCCCTGCTGTGCAGGCATGCTCCAGAGGGAGGTAGCCCTGCGCCTCGCTTCGCCCCCGGGCAACAAGGACTACGGCATCCTCAGTGTCCTGCTACAGGCCTGGTATGATGTGGAGTATCTCTTCACCGTCGACGAGCATGTCTTCAATCCCCCCCCCAAGGTCAAGAGCGGGGTCATCCGCCTCATCCGCAACGGACGCACCGACCTCGGATGCTCCGAAGCGCTCTTCAAGCAGGTCGTCAAGACGGGCTTCAACCAGCGACGCAAGACCCTACGCAATTCCCTCAAGTCCCTATTCGGAGCAGACTACACGGGCTATACGGCGGAGATCTTCTCCAAGCGTCCGGAGCAACTCGGTGTCGAGGAGTTCGTCACGCTGACCCGCCTACTGGAGGAGCACCAACGGAAGGCTTAGCGCCTCAGATCTCCTTCGAGAGAAATCACCCAAACCGACGGCGGGCTCAGATGGTCTTCATCTGAGCCCGCCGTCAGCTTTTTGTGTTCGGCCCGGATCGAGATGTCCGCACGGCTTCCTAAGGGAGGTTTCTGTGCTCCAAAGGGGGAAGAATCTAGCCCTTGGGGAACAAGCGCCCGAGAGGGGCAAAAAGGGATCCACGGTAGGTCGCCTCGACGACCTACGGTAGGTCGGTCGACCGACCCACTATAGGTTTTAAAGGCGACCTACCGTAGGGTCCTTTTTGGGGGTCCCTTTGAGCCTGATTTCGACGGCTAGGACGGAGGGCGTCAAGCGAACGAAGGGAGCGCTCTTGATAGACAAAGTCCGCCCCTGAAGCACCAAGGCACTTCAGGGGCGGACTACTTAGAGGGAAGACTACCGAGCAAAGGTAGTCAAGGGGGGATTACTTCGTCAGCTCGACACGCTCAGCTGAAGGGGGAGGCGTAGCTACTCCCCAGCTCTTATTGGGTCGAGGGCCCATGGTGAAGACGAGCTTACCACCGGCAGCCAGTTCGCTGTGGCGTAGCCAGGGACGATCCAGAGGCTTCCCATTGAGTGTAGCCTTCTGGATGTACTTATTCTCTGACGAAGCACCTTCGGCCTCGATGACGAAGGTACGCCCAGAGGCTAACTTCAGAGTTATCTTAGAGAAGAAGGGCGTACCGATATTGTACACGGGCATCCCTGGGGTCACCGGATAGAACCCCATCATCGAGAAGACGACGAAAGCACTCATCCCACCGCCATCTTCATCCCCAGGCATCCCCATGAGATCACTGCGGAACCATGTGTCGATGAGCTTACGCACCAGACGCTGTGTGCGCCAAGGTGCTCCCGCATAATTATAGAGGTAAGGGATGTGGAGGCTAGGCTCATTGGACATGGCGAACTGCCCTACATTGCCCGTCTGGTCAGGGAGCTGACTGTAGAACTCCCACTTAGACTTGCTCAGTGGCGTACGTAGCGTCTCGTCCAGAAGGCTAATGAAGCGTTCACGCCCACCCATCAGGTAGATCAAGTCTGCAGGATTGTGCTGTACGTCCCAGCGATAGGTATAGGCATTGTTCTCGTCGTAGTAGTCACGTGCTCCCAGTCCGCCTGAGAGTTCGTAGTCGAAGGGCTCGATGAAGCGACCACGGCTATCCTTAGGATGGAAGAAGCCCTTATCGTAGTTGAAGAGCTTGCGGTAGTCGTAGGAGCGACGGAGATAATCTGCATGTTCCCCATCATGACCAGAGAACTTCGCCAGCTGGGAGAGACACCAGTAGTCATACGCTGCAGCTAGGCTCACGGCCACACTCTGACGCTTCTCCCAGAGCGTCACCTCGGGGACGGTCTCCCGCTCTCCAGGGTGCAGAGCAGGGAAGTAGCCCTTCTCATCCATGAACTTAGAGAGCACACCCTTCTCCCGGCGCGTCCAGGGAAGGTAAGACTTCTCTGCTAGTGTCTTCTTCGAAGCCTGATAGGCAGCGCTGAGGCTGAAGCCTGTGACTCCCTTAGCATAAGCATCGGCGAAGGTAGCGATGGTGTGTGTCCCATTCATGCGGTGAGTATCGCCCGTGACCTCGGGGAAGGTAGGGAGCCAGCCTTCAGGGCTCTGCTCTGCCATCCTCAGGTAGCTAGTGAGCATCTGCTGCTCCTTGACGGGGTCGAGGAGGATACGTAGCGGGTGTGTCGCCCGATAGGTATCCCAGAGCCAGTCATCGGTGTAGAAGGGTACTCCCTCGTCGTCATGCACCTTCTTGTCGAAGCCACTCCAGTAGCGCCCGTCTTCCGAGAGGCATATCATGCGCTCATAGGTACGATAGAGGGAGGTGTAGAAGACCCGAAGCTCTTCGGGTGTCCCGCCCTCTAGCTGGATCTTGTCAAGGGCCTTGGACCATTCGTTGCGTCCGTACTTAGCGACCAGTCCCAGTTCAAAGGATTGGATCTCCTGCTCCACGTTGCGCCGTGCCTGCTCGACACTGATGTACGATACCCCGTAGCGCAGGGAGACGGTCTTCTTGGGGAAGGTAAGACAGAGGGTCTCACCACGTACCACGCCCGTCACAGGAGAGATATTACCCGTCTTGGGGTCACGGAGGCTACGCACAGTAGGCTCTACGTCTGTCTCAGCATAGACATAGACACGGGTGGAGTCCTCGAGCTGTTGGTAGCCGAAGACTGCCTTGCCTGAAGCTACCAGTTCGCCATCCTTAGTAGAGAAGACGAGGTGGCGTCCTCCCGCCTTCCCCTCATAGTCGAAGCGGTAGATAGCGCTCCTGTATGAGGGGGCATAGTCTACTTTGACTTCGGGCTCGACGAGGTAGGTCTCATAGAGGTAAGGGCGTACTTGCTCGCCGTCGTAGCTATAGCTGGTCACCTGAGGGACGAGGCCTGAGATATTCCTTCGGGGGCTGATGCTGAAGGCTGAGACTCCTCGGTGCGAAGTCAGTAGGACGGGTAGGCCTGCTATCTGCTCGCTAGCGTAGTCCGAGCGCTGAGGGTGTACACGCATCATCCCGTTGGGAAGATGGATCGTGGGGAAGGTCGGCACGAGCAGATGGCTGATATTCCCCATGTAGGGGTCGACGTAGTCAATAGGGTCGAGCCTAGTGGAGCTCTTGAGGCCCGTGGCTGAGCATCCAAATAGAAGGCCACCTAGGATAAGCGTAGCGAAGAGGAATCGAGTCTTATACAGCATAGTCGGAATACTTATATACAACCAAAGATAGCGAAAAAGCCCCATCTATCGGAGGGATAGATGGAGCTTTCATCGGAGGAGGAGTAGTGCGTCTCGGGCTTACTTCTTGAGCTCGATATCTACACGACGTGCCAGACCCTTGAGGTCTGTAGTGCGATCTACGCCACCAGCTACAGTGATGAAGCGGTCGGAGGAGATACCGCAAGCCACGAGGTAGTCTAGTACCGCCTGGCTACGCTGACGCGAGAGGAGCTCATTACGCTGAGCGTTGCCCTCGGGAGAAGCATACCCTGTAAGGTAGAGCTTCATATCAGCGTCGGCAGACATGACACGGTAGACTTCATTGAGCGTAAGGCGTGCTTCTGGCAGGAGCGTGCTCTGCCCAACAGCGAAGAAGACCTGACGCTTGAAGTAGGAGACGACGACCGTGTCCGTGCGGACCTCTGTCTTCGTCTGCACCTCGGGCTGCTGGGGCTGCTGGATCACCGTAGGAGCGGGCTGCTGGATGATCACCTGAGGCTGCTGAGCCTGCTTAGGTTGAGCCTCACGCAGGGCGATGAGCTCCTGCTGGAGGACACGCAGTAGAGAGTCGCTACTCGAAGCGGGAGCTTCGTGAGCCTGAGGCTGTGCGAGCTGAGCGGGAGCTGTCCGGCTAGTACCTCGGGAGCGCTTGTCCGGAGCGCTGGGCAGTACCAGTGCCTCACGGGTAGCATTACGCTGCTGGAGCATGAGGAGCATCAGTTGCTCGAGGCGATCCAGACGGGCGTTGCTGGGCTGAGAGGAGTAGGCTGGAGCCGTCGCCACCTGCGGGTGCACAGAGAGATAGTTCACAGAGCCGGGCTGAGCGATCGGAGCGGGCTGAGGAGCTAGTGCGGACGGTTCAGCGGGTGGGACAGCACCAAGCCCCAGTGCGTTGAGGAGCAACTGAAGCTTGAGGACATGAAGGTCGGAGGCGGAGAGACCTACAGCCGTCTGAGACCGCTGAGGAGACTCTATTGCTAGGCGAGCTTCGGCGACGGCACGCACGGCACGCAGGAGTTCGTCCTGCGTCAGGGTGATGAGCGTGTCAGCCGAAGAGCGCTCTAGGCCTCGTGCCTGCCCTGAGCTCTGTGCCGAAGCGACAGAGCCAAGGGTAAGCATAGAGAGTGCTAGAAGAAACGACTTCATAGATCGTCCTAGCATTAGAAGTGGAAGCGATAGCCTACCGCGATCTGGCTATTACGGACGAGTCCACGAGCCGTATAGTCTACGAAGAGGCGACCACCAAGTACCTTAGCCAGCGTCGTACCGACGACGAAGTTGGGGAGGAGGCGGCTCTCGACAGAAGTACTGTTGAAGCCAAGACCTACACCGAGATAAGGAGCAATAGCGCCGTTGAAGAACGAGGGCAGGTTGTAGATAAGATTGGCGTTGACACCGAAGCCGAGCTTGTCACCGAGCAGACCTACATAGGCATCTGGGACGAGGTCGAAGTTGGTGTTGCGGAGCTGGAGGTAAGCTCGAGCACCTACATTGAGCTGGGTCTTGTCACCGAAGTTAGGACCAGCAAAGAGAGCGAAGCGGTTGAAGAAGAAGACATCTTCAGCCTTCTTTACCTTGATCTCTTCAGCATAGATACGACCATTGTCCTTGCGGTCTGCCACGACGATACGATCACGGCTATCACGAAGGAGGGCTTCAGTAGCGGTGAAGCGGTCGTTGACGGAGCTCGTCATATCCTTCTGCACGAGTGCGCTCTGCTGGGTAGAGATATTGTCCAGACGGTCGATGACCTGGTCCAGGCGCTTGATCAGTGCGATATTGTTATCCACCTGCACGGCCTGAGCCTGAGCAGCCTGTGCCTGTGCCTGCTGGAGCTGATAAGCCTGAGCCTGCTGTGCGGACAGCTGTGCATAGGGAGCACGATAGAGGGCGTTCAGCAGGAGGATCTTGTCGAGCTCGGAGAGGCTACTGCTTGTGACGTCAGCGACAGAGACCGTAGAGCCCTTGGTGCGCTTGAGGTCGCTGACCACCTGATCTACTAGGGCATCGAACTGAGCCTTCGTGAGGGTCACGTTGCGCTGGGCGGGTGCTACGTAGGCAGGAGCGACAGAGGCAGGCTGAGGCTGGGTAGCCAGCTGCGTCGTCTGCGTCTCTACGTCAGAGATACGGTTGTTGACCTCGTTCTTCTCATGGAGGACACGGGTCACCGTGACGGTATCTCTACGGGAGACAGCTTCGGCGAGCTCAGCATTGAGCTTCTTGATACGACTGTCGTACTGAGCACGTAGATCGTTGAGCTCCTCGAGGTTGGCTTCCTGTAGGCGAGCCACTTCATTACGGGTCTGCTCGTCGCTGTAGCTGTGGTAGAGAGCACGACCATCACGGCTGGAGCGACCGAAGTTGAAACGGACGCCTGCCTGGTAGAAGGTACTTACCTTGACATTCGCTGGGTCTGTCACCTTCGTGATGTCAGGATTAGCACGCTCGGTGAGCATAGCGTTGATGCTCCCGTGCAGGGCTACGTACTTGTGGAGAGGGATCTCAAGACCACCACCACCGAAGAGGAAGAGACCACTCTTAGGAGTTGCTCCTGCTACTGTGGGGACGAACTTCTTGGTGACTTCGAGGTAGCCCGCACCGAGGTTGATGTAAGGCGTAAGCCCAAGAGGCATGTTCAGACGTGCTAGGAAGTTACCCCCATACATACGGAGTTCGTTGTTGAGGTTCAGGTCAAGCGTACCTGGCTTCTTCGTAGCTGCGTAGTAGAAACCACGGAGACCGAAGATGGAGGAGAAGTCTACCCCTGCCGATCCCCCTACGAACCACTGATCCTCCAGACCCGTAGCCTGAGCGAAGTCAGCATAAGCCACACCGGGCTCAAGCACGAACTTCAGCCCACGGAAGCCATCCGTATAGAGATTGCGGTAGGCACGTGATACTGCATCAGTGGGGCGGTAGGTGCTCCCTCCGAAATAAATATCAAGAGAAGCCTGTCCCGTCCAGTTGTGCAGTTGCTTCCCTGCGCTAGCAGGCTCAGCGAGGTAGCGATTGTTCTCGTTGACGTTAAAGATAAGGTCCTTCCCTTCGAGCGAGAGAGAGACACGGCGGCCAAGGTTGAACTTCAGTCCAAGCCCCCCTGCTCCGTAGATCTGCTCTTCCTTGTAGTCGGTAGGTAGACCAGCAGCACTCTTACCCGTGTAGGCGAACTTCATCACACCACCACCTGCAGTGAGGTAAGGAGTGAGGAAGGCGTTCGACCAGAGGTTGAGCTTCAGTTCACCCCCGTAGCGGGTGATATCGACGTTGGACTCCTCGAGCTTGTCTGCCCAGTTCTGGAGCCACTTAGGATTTGCCGTCGACTGAAGCTTGCCCTTCAGGTCGAAGCTACGCTCGTAAAGACCACGAATCTCAAAGAGTGGACCGAAGCCGAAACCAGCACGAACACCCCAGTAGGGAGCATCACCGAGGTTGAGCTTCTTGTCCCAGTGCGTGTAACCAACGACAGGTGCTACGGTGAAGCTTACATCCTGGACCTGAGCCAGAGCCTGGCTACTGATCCCCGTAAGGAGCGCCGCAGAAAGTACTAATGATAGTTTCTTCATATTCTTTTTGTTTAGCAGGATTTTGTTCGTGAAGCTCGCCTTAGCGAGCCGACAGGGTCTACCGGTGGGCCTGTCTGGTAGAACCCCTCACAGAGTGATAATGTTTGGAGTTGAGCGTGAAAAGCCTTCTCCGAGGTGCCCTTATCTCGAAGAACGTGCCTCTCACGTGTAAAAAACCTAAACAAAGGTATAAAATTCATTGGACTTCTCCCTCATCCCAAGCCATAGCGATAGGGAAGATTTATCCTCAGATAGACTCGATGAATCCCATCGGCGATCGACTCGGCTTTCTCCGTATGAAGCCATAGCCTTTCCGATGAAGCTTTCCCCACGGGGGCAAGCCTTCGCCGAAGTACCTGGGAAGGGGAAAACGAGCCACCTTCTCGGCTGACTTCAGTGTCCGTACCCTATCAGAAGGGAAAGGGCAACTTAGGCTTAACTCATCGAAGGGAAAGGAGAACCTGGACTATGTCGGAAGGAGGCCTGCCGTGGCTTCACTTATATCAATAGCCAAGAGGCGCTACTGGTGCCACTCGAGCGTCACCAGTAGCGCCTCTCGGGAGGGAGCAGTAGCGCCTCCGAAGGATGGGCAGTCGTGCCTTCCCAAGCGAAATAGGAGCGACTCCCACAGGGGAATACTCCACCTTCCCCTGCATGCCCTACCCCACCCGCGAGCCAGCACCTTCATAAACGAACACGGGGCAGACCTCCTCGCTGGAGATCTGCCCCGTGGGTTTTAGCTAAGCCCGAGCGGGCTTGTGGCTCTAGAAGGTGTACTTGATACCGACCTGTGCTCTCCAGCGAGAAGCGATGTCGCTATACGTCCAAGGATTGGGCGTGGAGATAGAGAAGGTGTCAGAGTTTGCCCCTGAGATAGGAGTGATGCTGCTATAGTTGACATAGGGCTCCATACCCCAGCCACGGTTCAGCAGATTGCCTACGTTGATGATGTCGGCATTGAGCTGGAGGGTGTGGCGCTTGCCCGATACCTGGAGGAAGAAATCCTGGGCGAAGTGGAGGTCGAACTTATGGATGAAGGGAGCCATCAGCGCATTGCGAGGTACGATCTTACCCTTGTAAGCAGCGATGTCTGGGTTCTTAGCCAGGAAGTCTTCGTAGCTCATCGCCGAGCGCTTGTCCGTAGTAGCCTTCTCAGGCAGGTAAGCTAGGTCGTTGCGCTCCCCATCCCCGTTGAGGTCCGTGTAGGAGAGGATAGAGTAGCGAGGGCCTGACTGACCGTTGTAGATCAGACCGATCGTCGTAGCGAAGTGCTTAGCATACTCGATGCGGTAGTTGAGCTGCCCTACGAAGCGGTGGCGCATATCAAAGTTGGAGTAGTAGAGCTCATCCCCGTTGATGTCGGTGGAGTAGTTGTACTTCCAGTTCGAAGCAGCCTGCGAAGAGAGCCCGTCGTTAGCAACCTTAGATTCGCCGAAGGTATAGGCGATCGAGGCATCCAGCCCATGTCCGAAGTCCTTGCTCAGCGTAGCGGTGATGTTGTAGCTATACCCCTTGTTGGAGTTGCTCAGCAGAATGAGGTTAGAGTACTTATTCCCTTCCTGACGGGAGTAGACAGGACGTACTTCTCCAGAGGGGTAGACGATCTCAGAGGTCTTCTTCAGCCCTAGATCCTGGTAGCGGATATTATTGAGGGTCTTGGTGTACATCCCTTCGAGCGTACCACGGATACCCCAAGGAAGACGAGCTTCGAAGGCTAGGCTCGAGCGCCATACCTGTGGGTAAGAGAAGTCGGAGCCGACCATATCGATCTCACTGGATCCTGGTTGTACGTTGGCCTTACCGATAGCGGAATTAGGATCGGGAGTGAAGCGTACGTTGTCGTTAGCATCCTTCTTGAAGCGGGCGGTACGAGCGTACTCGATACCACTGTTGGAGAAGCTATTCGAGATCCACACGAACGGTACTCGCCCGGTGAAGATACCCGTACCCCCACGGAGCATGTAGCGTCCTTGTTCGTCGATCTTGTAGCGGAAGCCGAGACGGGGGGAGAAGAGGGGACGCAGAGGAGGTAGGTAGTGATTCTTGACCCCGTACTGCTTAGCGATGTCGGAGTTGTTGAAGGCATCGTTGGCCGTAGGACGCTCGATGAAGAAGGGCATATCTACACGCAGGCCGTAGGTGAGGCGGAGCTTGTCGTTGACCTTCCAATCATCTTGTGCATAGAAGCCGAGCTGACCGGCATGGAAGACAGGCGCCCAGCGGTCTACACCCGTGACAGCAGTATTAACGGAAGAGAGGTAGAAGTTCGATGGGCCTACTTCCTGAGGCGTACCGATAGCCAGGAAGTCATCGATCCCGTTGCGGATGATGTTCTTTCCATCAGGGCCCTTACCGACGATGCGGTCACGGTACTCGTAGCTACCGTAGAGGTTCGCGATAAAGAGATTGCGCATGCGGAAGAACTCGTTGTGCGTCCCGAAGGTCAGGGTATGGTCTCCGAGGTTGAGCATGAGGTTATTGCTCAGGGAGTAGATGTCCTGGTCGAGTTCGTTCGCTGGCGTGTACTGGTCGACACCAGCCTGGATCTGACGGCTGTTCCCTAGGTCGATGGAGACGAAGGGGAAGGGCTTACCATTGAAGGAGCGCTTGTCACGGATACCACTGTAGCTCACACGTAGCTCATTGGAGAGCGTAGAGGTGAGCTTGGAGTTCAGCTCTGCTACGATGGTGTTGGTGACGCTTCTCTTGAAGTAGCCCGTGTTGTAGAACTTCATACGCGTCGGGCTATTGCCGAAGATATAAGGCTTGTCGTCGATGTGGCTGTAGCGCAGTGTCAGGTGGTGAGCATCGTTGATGTTCCAGTCCAGACGAAGTAGCCCCTTGAACGTTTCGCTAGGGATGCTGCGAGAGGTGTAGCCCCCAGCGTCGTAGCCGAGTTCCTTGAGCTTAGCCTGTACCTTCTCAGCTTCTTCCTTGGTGATCTTAGAGTTCTCCTCCCCAGCGATGTACGTCGAAGGGTTGACCTGCTTGACATACTCACCATTGGCGAAGAAGAAGAGCTTGTCCTTGACGATCGGCCCACCAAGTGTGAAGCCGACAGTATTCTCGTACTGCTTGTCGAGCTTCTTGCGCACCTTGACATCCTTGCCTGCAGTCGTGCCGTAGAAGTCCTGGTTGTGATAGTAGTCGTACACCGAGCCGTGGAAGGTATTCGTCCCTGACTTCGTGATGGCGTTCATACCACCACCGGTGAAGCCTGACTGACGTACGTCGAAGGGAGCGATGACTACCTGAAGGGCGTCGATAGCCTCTAGAGAGATAGCATTCTTCCCTGAAGCCCCGAGGCCGAAGACGTCGTTATTGACAGCGCCGTCGATCTGGAAGCTGTTGAAGCGACTATTTGCTCCTGCGAAGGAGCCACTACCGTTGGACTGAGGGGTGAGCTTAGCGATGTCCATGAGACTACGCGATACGGTAGGGACACGCTCGATATTGCGACGGGTGAAGTTGGTCCCAGCGCCCGTCTTCTGAGCATTGAATTTATTCCCCTTAGAGCCAGTGACGACAACGGAGGTGATCTGCTTGGTATCGTCCTTGAGCTCTACATTGAAGGTCTCCGTCTCACCCAAGGAGAGCTGGATGTTCTCGAGCTTTATAGACTGATAGCCGATATAGGAGACGGTCAGAGTGTAGGGGCCACCTGGGCGCATACCTACGATGCTGAAGTTCCCCTTGACGTTAGTGACAGCGCCATAGGTAGTCCCGGTAGGCAGGTGCTTGGCGACAACGCTGGCGCCAATGAGGGCCTCTTTAGTCGCAGGGTCCGTGATGGTCCCGTTGATGGCCGAGGTAGTCACCTGCGCCCAGAGAGCTGGAGTAGCAAGGACTAGCAAGGCGCAGGTAAAGAGACGAAGTAGATACTTCTTCATACGCTTTGATGAGTACTTACGGCTACACGAGGTAGCCAGGGTGTGAGAGTGATGGATGGAAGATAGATGAGGAAGACAAAAATAAGCGGACGCTCGTCGCTCCACCTCGAGAGGTGAAGGACGAGCGTCCGCTATATTTATGTCGGAGACATCTCTGTGTGGAGACGAGGATCGACTTATTCAGCTGCAGCCTCTTCCTGTGCTGGAGCTTCTTCGGCTTCTGCAGGGGCTTCAGCAGCTGCCTTAGCCTCTGCTTCGGCAAGCTTCTTAGCAGCTACAGCGGCAGCCTTAGCCTTGTTGGCTGCCTGCTCAGCTTCGAGTGCAGCCTTAGCAGCATCTGCCTTGCTCTTAGCTAGGCCTTCACGGATGGTCCCGAGGGCGCCGTCCTTCTTAGCCTTCCAAGCGTCGAACTTAGCATCAGCGGCAGCCTGATCGAAGGCACCCTTAGCTACACCACCCTGGAGGTGCTTCTTCAGCAGTACTCCTTCGTGAGAGAGGATGCTACGAGCGGTGTCCGTAGGCTGGGCACCAGTCGTGAGCCAATACAATGCGCGCTCGAAGTCCAAATCTACTGTGGCAGGATTGGTATTGGGGTTGTAGGTACCAATCTTCTCAATAAACTTGCCATCTCGTGGCGCTCTACTGTCAGCGACGACGATCTTATAGAAGGCATAAGCCTTGCGACCGTGGCGCTGTAAACGGATTTTAGTTGCCATTAAATCGGTAAAATAATTAGAACCTTCTGCATCGTTGCATTAGTCGGGTGCAAAGATACGCAATAAAAGCTTAACTCCTAAGCCTAGGTTATCCCCCCCTTCTCACGAGCCCTTTTGTAAGGAGCTACAGCCCCCCCCAAAAAAGGACCCTACGGTAGGTCGTCGAAGCGACCCACCGTAAGTCGCATCGACGACCTACCGTAGGTTTTTTCAGCGACCTACCATGCATCCCTTTTTAGCCTCTCCGAGACCGCCTCGGGAGCGCCTCTGGAGCGGATGATTTGGACTGGCCTAAAAAGAAGAGAGAAGGCATACACTCTATCGCTAGAGGGTACGCCTTCTCTCTGTATGGGGATGGAGGGCTCTTGAGGAGCTCACCCTACTAGGTGGGGAGCTCTCGAAGCACTGGGCTACTGAGCGGGAGTCTCTGCTGGAGCCTGGTTCGAAGTAGCGGGTGCCTGAGGGGCAGACTGACCAGCGGGAGCTGCGCCACCACCTAGGGCGGGCAGAGCCGTAGGAGCTGCACCCTTGGCAGCGTTCTGCTCGAGGGTCTGCTGGGTCTTGTTGCTAGCGTCCGTACCCGTCCCAAGGAAGTGAGTAGAGACGATGCAGAGCACAGCGACGATGCCGAAGAGCCACCAAGTAGTCTTCTCTAGCACGTCCGTCGTCTTGCGCACCCCCATGATATTGTTCGTCGAAGCAAAGGGAGAAGCCAGGCCACCGCCCTTAGACTTCTGTACGATGACGAGCAGTACCAAGGCGATAGATGCTACGAGGATCAGTACCGTAAGTAGGTAAAACATGTCTTATACTAGTTTGTGGATTTATTATGCTCGATTAGGCGCTCCAAGAAGCGTATCTGGTCTGCAAAGAAACGATTTTTCTCTGGATAATTCAAACTCAGTGACCGAATGATCCTCAGCGCCTTATCATAATGTTGCTGCTGGATATATATCTTGGAGAGGGTCTCGGAGAGTAGCTCTTCGGGGGCGGTCTCTTCCGAGGGAGAAGGCTGAGCCGTAGGCTGGGAGGAGGGCTGCTCCTTAGGCGAAGAGGCGGGCTGAGGCTCTAGGAGCTGATCCAGCCCTTCCCCCTGTAGCGGTAGGGCTTCCTCGGTAGCGAAGTAGTCGATCGCTTCGCTCGCCCCTTCGTAATGGAGCGCATCTGGTAGATCCTCTCCCGAGGAGCGAGCCCCCTCGAGGAAGTGGTCGATCAGGTCGAAGGCGTCCTCTCTCTCCCCGGTCTCTGGGAGGGTAGCGAAGGCTGGGCGCTCACCCTCGACCATCTGGAAGAGGCGCTCCCGATCGGGGAGCAAGACCGAGAGTCGGCGGAGCTCCGAGGGGTAGCGGACATCGTCGGTGAGCGACAGATTATATAGGTAGAGGAAGGCGAAGGGAGCGCAGTAGGGATAAGAGTCGTAGAGCTGTCGGATGGGCTCTAGCGTCTCGGCATTTAGTCGCTTGGGGTCGGCCAGATAGCCGTAGAGTTCGTCTCGTGTCATCTACCAGTTCTCCACAGTGGCATTATAGACCTGCTTGAGTAGGTCGTCCATGATCTCCCGGAGTAGATCATCCTGTACCTGTACGAAGGGCTGACTACGGGGGAAGTCTCGGTAAGCCTTGAAGCTTCGGTCGAAACTCTCCTTCTCGTTGACACGATTCGTATACTTGACCTGCATGGTCACAGTAAAGGCAGTTCGCTCGGCGAAGTTATCCTGTCCGATGGACATCGGTGTCAGGTCGTAGCCCGTGATGGTGCAGTTGAGCTCGAGGTCGCCCGCCTGTGGTACGAGGCTAAGACGTGTACGGCTCTCGTAGTAATCCTTGATCTTCTCCGTGAAGGTAGGAGCGAGGGTTGGGTAGACGACGGGCGCCTTGTTGATGACCTCTCCGATGGTGATCGTCTTGAGCTGGGTATAGTCCAGCGCCCCGCCGTTGGGGCTATAGCTGATACTACAGCCTGCCCAGGAGAGAGCAAGACAGCTCAGGAGCGATACGAATATTATATGTAGCTTATTCTTCCAGTCCATATTCCTTGATCTTGCGGTAGAGGGTACGTTCGGAGATCTTGAGGTCCTCGGCGGCCTTGCGTCGGCGACCTCCGTGGCGAGCCAACGCAGCCTGTATCATACTACGTTCGGCTTCCTCGAGGGAGAGGGGTTGCTCCTCGAAGTCTGACACCTCGCTATGCTGGATAGTAGGGCGGGCGGTATGATGGAGCTCGACGACCTCCTCTACCGGTGTATAGTCAGCGGGCTGTGTGAGGAAGTTCGGGAAGTCCTCCCCGTGGCTCAGCCCCTTGGACACGTGTACCGCCTGAGGCTCTACCGCCGTATAGTCGACATGCTTTGGGGAGGAAGGTACCTTCACATCGCCCCGCATGATCCCAGCCACGAGGCTCTTCATCTCAGCCATATCCTTCTTCATATCGAAGAGCACCTGATAGAGGATCTCACGCTCGTTAGCGAAGGAGCTCCCTTCGCTCCCCGTATAGGCACTCTGGCGGAGCGCCGGATGGTAGTCTCCCTCGGGTGTACGGGGGAGGTACTTACGGGCGATCTCAGCCGTCACCTCTCGCTTCTCCTCCAGCACGCTCACACGGTCGGTGAAGTTGCGTAGCTCACGTATATTCCCGGGCCAGCGGTAGCTCTGCAGGAGCTCCGTCGCCTCGGGGGTAAGGCGCAGCGGGGGCATGTTGTACCGCTCTGCACTCATGGAGGCGAAGAACCGGAAGAGGAGCGGGATGTCCTGTACTCGGCTACGCAGGGGGGGGACCTCGATAGGGACAGTATTTAGGCGAAAGAGTAGGTCTTCACGGAAACGGCCACGCTCCACAGCATCCTGGAGGTTCACATTCGTTGCCGCTATGATGCGCACATCGGTCTTCTGCGCTTGGCTGGCACCGACGGGGATGAACTCACCCGTCTCCAGCACACGCAGTAGGCGTGCCTGAGTGGCGAGCGGGAGCTCGCCGACCTCATCGAGGAAGATCGTCCCGCCGCCAGCCTCCTGGAAGTAGCCCTTGCGGTCGTTGATGGCGCCCGTGAAGGAGCCCTTGAGGTGGCCGAAGAGCTCGGAGTCGATCGTCCCCTCAGGGATAGCCCCGCAGTTGACCGGCACGTAGGGCCCGTGCTTGCGCGCACTCGATTGATGGATGATCCGGGGGAAGTTCTCCTTCCCCACGCCGCTCTCCCCGATGACGAGGACGGACATATCGGTAGCGGCTACCTGCACTGCCGTGCGTAGCGCGTGCTCCAGGAGCGGGCTATTGCCTATGATGCCGAAGCGGTGCTTGATCTGCTGAATATCTATACTCATCTGGCTGTAGGGCTTATCCTTTGGAACTACAAAGATACGCAAGACTAGCCGAAGCGGCTAGCTCGGCCGTCGGGTCGGATAGAATAGCGACGTCCCCACACCGTGCACGAGGGGCAGGGTGTGGGGACGTATATATATGTAGGACGGCTGGGGACAGCCACCCTAAGGAGGGCGGAGGACTAAGCCTCAGCTGCTGCCTCCTCGGCTGCGGGAGCCTCAGCAGCAGGAGCCTCTTCCTTCTTCTCCACCGCGAGGGGAGCATCGGAGAGGACTTCGACGGGGATTTCTACAGCCACTTCCTTGTGCAGGCGCACGGTAGCGACGTAGTTACC
>ERZ773049.922-NODE-922-length-17351-cov-4.872514_pt1 | contig 17351 bp, 16 predicted proteins | sample MGYA00580633_ERZ773049 | MGnify/ENA primary metagenome ERZ773049 (study PRJEB29015, sample SAMEA2737991) | human oral metagenome | biome: human oral; feature: human-associated habitat; material: dental | place: China | collected 2066 ... | reverse complement strand
GCGGGAATTTGACATCGGCAAACGCGTGCGTGCCTGCGGCACACACCCTACAAGCTAATGGTGTAGCTCACAAAATCGTCGCCACGCAACCGCATTGGCTTGGGCGTATTTACGGCTGAATGGTAAACAGGCCTTAACCAAACCTACGAACAAAATCATTGTGTTATGACCAATTGTAAACAGCTCCTGGGAGGATGGCTATACAATTGCATTCTCCGGCGACGTGGCAATATGAAGCGCGCGTGGCGCGCATATTCCCAATGAATGACAAAACACCCCTGATACCTACATGAACCCGATTCCCGAAACGCCGCTCAAAATTGGCGCGCTGGCACAGGCGAGTGGCGTCAGTGTGCGAATGCTGCGCTTTTATGAAAAGATGGGGCTGCTTACGCCCGCACGCAATGCCGCCGGCTATCGTCTTTATCGCGCGACGGATGCGGATTTGGTGCGCAAGGTGCGATTACTCAATCAAGCGGGGGTGCCATTGAAAGATTTGGCGCTGATGCGCGATTGTTTGCGCGATGCGCCGCAGCATTTTTGTCCGGATTTGCGTCGCCGCCTGTTGGCACAACAAGCAGCGATTGCGCAACAGATAGTCGAATTGCAGCAGTCCCAAGATTTGTTGACTGCATTATTGGAGCAGTAATGGTGATTGATGAAGCGACGGATTATTTCCGCCAACCGCTGTTAAAGCGGGCGCATGATATTTACAGTCTGTTTTTTGTGGGGGCGATGATTGGCTGGCTGACGATTCCGCTCGGCAGTGTGCTGGCGCTGTTGGCATTGCCGCGCGCCAAAGGTTCGCCTCTCGCCAGCCATTTCCGTTTTCAGGCGTGCAGCGCTTTGTGGATGGTGGTGTTATTGGCGCTCGGTCTTTGTCTTTTTAAGGGATTGCGCTTATTCGCCGATTTGCATTTTTGTCCGGCGGGGCAGATTTTTATGCCGCCGCGCTGGAGTACGCTGTTTATGGTTTTTTACAGCATCGCGCTTTACGGGTTGTGGATGGCTCGTTTTTGGCGCGGTTATCAATTATTATCGCGCGGCGCGGGTATTCGCCAGCCGTTGACGCCGTGGTGGCCACAGCAATGGATTAAAGAGTAATCCATAAAATCAGTCTGTAGGGGCGGTTAGCGACAGCGTAACCGCCCGATTTATTACGGCTGCGGTTTCAATCCATTTTCGTCCCGGACGGTTTATCGCAATCCGCATTAGGCAGCAAATGCAGGCCGGGCACATACCCGACATTCTTTATATTGTCGGCCATGAATGGCCGACCTACGCGGGTGTTGGTTTTGCATCGGCGGTGAAACTGACGAACTCCGCCCTACAGGGCAGGTTCTCAGGGATTTTTGACGATTTTGTCCATCCACGCGAACAGCTCATCCAGATCGTAATCGCCGCTGTGCGGCACGCCCCACGGCATCGCCAAATCGACGTTTTTGCCGCTGTTTTGCAGTTTGGCGGCAAGGATGGCGGCGATGGCGTGCGAGGTGTCGCGGTCTTTGGTGCCGACGCGGATGCGCCAGTGCTGCGGCGCGGTTTTTTCGTTGAGGTAGGTGAGCGGGTTCATCATTTTTACCGTCGCTGCGTCTGCGCTGCCCGCGCCTTTGACCGCGCTGTTTGCGGCGCTGTAGGCGGTGAAGTGGCGCGTGTCCTGGTTGGCGTCGCCAAAGAGCTGGTTTTCGCCGCTGGAGAGGTCAAGCGCATCGAAGGCGGGCGGGGTTTTCTGCCGCCCCATCGCTTTGGCGTAGGCGGCGAAATCTACTTTTTTGACGTGGTTGCCGTCGATGCTCAGCCACGGGTTTTCTTCGGCGAAGGCAGTAACCTGTTCGGGATTGAGGGCGGGAGCGAATGCACCGAGCGCACCAGGGATTTGCTTTTTGTTGAGTTCGACATTGGCGGCGGCGGCAATGTAGCTGGCGACGTAATCGCGGAAGCTGCCGCTGCCGTCGTCGTTAAGCATGAGCGCTTCGCCGCGCGCGTTTTTCAGGCCGAGGCTGTTTATATAGGCGGGGAACTGCGCTTTCAGCTCGTCCGAGACGCGCTGCTCGGCGGCGTCCAGCGTGCCTTTCACCAGTTTGCGCTCGACTTTGTAGTCGAGCATGGTGATGTCCATTTTTTCGTAGTCATTGACGCCGTTGAATTCCCATTCGTAGGCGGCGTCGGCGTGTTCGAGGATGCTAATCGGGCAGTAGGCGGAGACGGCGTAGATGTCGTCGCGCGCTTCCGCCGCGCCGAGGGCTTGCAGGGCGGCGGCGTAGTCGTCGCTGTTGCCGCTTGCGCCGAGCAGTACCGAGAGCGCGCCGCCAGCGCTGGTGCCGTTGCTGATGATTTTTTCCGCGTTACCCGGCATGGCGGCGTCGTTGTAGCGCAGGTAACGCACCGCCGCTTTGAGGTCGATGATGGCGGCGGGCGCTTTGCCAGTCGGGCTGGTGCGGCCGCGCGCGCCGGGCGAGGCGACGATGTAGCCTTTGGCGAGTGCGGTTTGCATCGCGTCCGCGCCTTGTTGTTCGCCGTGTTTGTTTTCGCCAGGCACGCCCGGTTTGGCGGGCATGTAGCCGCCGATTTGGTTCGGCAGGAAGATGGGCGCGCTGTCGGCGTTGTAGCCGTTGATGCTGCCGCCGCTGAAGTAGGCTTCCGGGATGTAGAGGTTGATTTGCTGGTATTCGGGCTCAACCGGGTGGGCGACGTAGGGGATGCCTTCGTAGGCGCGGTAGCTGATGGTTTTCCCGTTTATTTGCGCGGTTTTCGCTTCATATTTGTCGGCGGCGAAGTCGAGGCTGTGCGCCTGGGCGAGTTGGGCAAGGCCGATGGCGGTGAGGAGGGCGGTTTTTTTCATGGTTGGCTCCGGTTGGGTTGTGGGGGCTCAGGCGCGCGGTAGGTGGCGATGACATCGGCCAGCGGCGGGTTGGCGCGTGCCTTGTCACGCACGATGACTATCGGGCCACTTTGCCGTGCCAGCGCGTCAAAGCGGGCGCGTTCGCCCGGCGCGGGGTCGTTGCGCAGGTAGCGGCTGGCACGCGCGGCGGGGATGTTTTCCTGTTGTAGCGCCTGTTGCAGCGCGGCGGCGCGTTGTTCCAGGTCGGGCGCGGCGTGCGGCGGGGTGAGGATGAGGACGGTGTTCGCGTCGGCGCCGTCCGGCAGCGGCAGGGCGATGAAGCCGTGCGGGTCGGCGGGGGTATCGGCGAGCGGGTCGCGGCTCCAGTAGTAGAGGCCGCCGACCAGGGCAAAGACGGGAATGAGGATGGCGAGGAGGCGCATGGGATTCAACTGTTGTCGCGGATGAGATAGTAGTGGTCGTCATGGAAGCGGTCGCGGCGCAGCTCGGCGAGCGGCAGCCAGAAGGCGCGGGCAGCGTCGTCCATCCCCCGGACGGCAGGCGGGTCGCCATCGAGCGGGATGACGTGCAGATGGGTGATGACACGGCCAATGGCGCTGCGGTCGGGTTTGTCGGCCACGAAAACGCGGCGGACGGCGTCGCGAGGTAGGCGCAGCCCGGTTTCTTCGTGCAGTTCGCGCAGGCAGGCGGCGCGCAGGTTTTCGTCGGGGTTCAAAAAGCCGCCGGGCAGCGCCAGTAAGCCGCAGCCGGGCTGGCCGCCGCGTTCGACGACAAGGACGTGTTCGCGGCAAACAACGAGCGCATCCACCGTCACGAATATCGGCGGATAGGGCGCGGCCGCCCACGATTGTTTGTAGTCTTCGACGTAGCGCGCCTCGCGGGCAACGGCGCGGTAAGCCTCGGTCGCGCGGAAATCGCGCAGGGCGGCAGCGACGGCGGGTGGCAGACGCGGTTCTTCCCACGTTTCGCCGTCTGCCAACAGGAAATAGCGGCGGCGGATGGGGGTGGCGCTGATGCCGTCGGTATCGGCCTCACTGACGTAATCCCACTGCGGGAACAGGCGCAGGTAGAAGGAGCTGGCGTCTTTTTCGTGACCAAAGAGGCCGATGCGCGCCGCTGGTGTGCCGTGTCCGGCGAGAACGGCGGCGACGGTCGCCTCCACCTGCGCCACCCAGCGGTCATCGTGGTAGGGGTCGTCGTGCAGCGGGCGGATGTCGGTGCGCGCGTTTTCCTCGGCATTGAGCGCGGCGCGAATCATCGCCTCGCGCTCGGCAAACGTCCACGGATTGCGCGAGCTGCGCGGCGCATCGGCGGTGCCGACGAGCAATATCAGGCGTTTGCCACGGGCAAGGGCGCTTTGCACCATGCGCAGATGGGCGTTGTGGAAGGGCTGGAAACGGCCAATAAAAACAAGGTAGTCGTGCATGGGGTTCTCGCAGTAGGGAAAGTCCGCATTATCGCAGATGCGAAACGACGGGCAGAAATGCGCATTGCCATGACGGCCGGCTGGCGAGGCCACATCAGCAGCAGACTGCCTTGAAAGCGTTTGGTGCGCTGATAAAGGGCGGAAGTGCGGTGATGTTTTTGCGAATCCCAGCGTGATAGCGTATTTTGCCCGTCTTTGTTTTGCGCGTGGTGATTGTCCCCATTCCTCTACCGCTTGAGGCGCCCAATCGCAAGCGCCCCGCCCTATCCTGTTAAAAAAGGAATTTATGCAACTCATTGAAACGCCAGAGCCGCACCGTTTTTGCGTCGCGCCGATGCTCGATTGGACGACCCCGGAATGTCGCGCGCTGCACCGCCTTTTTACCCGACGCGCCTTTCTTTACACGGAAATGGTCACTACCGGCGCACTGATTTATGGCGATGCCGCGCGCCATTTGCAGCATCAGGCGGACGCGCCCTGCGCCCTGCAACTGGGCGGTGGCGAGCCGGAAGCATTGGCGCGCGCCTGCGAAATCGCCCTGTCCTACGGCTATCAGGAAATCAACCTGAATGTCGGCTGTCCCAGCGACCGCGTGCAGAACAACCGCATCGGCGCCTGCCTGATGGATGACGCGCCGCTGGTTGCCGAATGCTTGAGCGCGATGCAGCAGACGGCGGGCACTGTGCCCGTCACCGTCAAACACCGCCTCGCCATTGATGAACAGGACGAGCGCGACGTGCTGAATTTTGTCGAAACCGTCGCCAACCGCAGCCCCTGTCGCATTTTCATCATTCACGCGCGCAAGGCGTGGTTGCAGGGGCTGAGCCCGAAGGCGAACCGCGATGTGCCGCCACTCAACTACTCGCTGGTTTATGAAGTGAAACGCCGCTTCCCCGCGCTCACCGTCATTATTAACGGCGGCATTACCGACCTTGCGCAATGTCGCGCCCACCTGCAACACGTCGATGGCGTCATGCTCGGCCGCGCCGCCTACCAGAACCCGGAGCTGCTGCTCGCCGCCGACACGCTTTACGGCGATGCCGCGCAAACGCTCAACGCCGTGCTGCCACAAATCCGCGCGCTCATCGCCGCGCGTCTCGCACGGGGCGAACCGCTCAGCCATTACACCCGCCATCTGCTGGGACTATTTCCCGGTGTACGCGGTGCCAAACACTACCGCCGCATTTTGAGCGAAGAAGCACGCGCGCCCGGCGCGGGCATCGATATTTTTGACCGCGCACTGGCGGCGGTCGCTCCCCCTTGAAATTGCGTAAATAACCGCCAAAACAGCAAAAAGTTTAGCGTTTTGGTATCATGCGCGCCCTTTAATTCCCCTGTCTGCATACTTCGTCATGACTCTTTCGTTCCTGCAAGCCTTTTTCCTCGATTACGGCTATTACGCCGTCTTCGGCGCCCTCGTTCTCTGCGGCATGGGACTGCCGCTGCCGGAAGACATTACCCTCGTCACCGCCGGCGTCATCTCCGAACTGGGCGACAAAAACGTCCATATCATGCTGATCGTTGCTTACTTCGGCATCCTCTGCGGCGACTGGATGATGTACCTCATCGGCTGGAAATTCGGGCCGCGCCTGCGCCAGTCGCGCTGGTTTTCCAAAATCCTGACCCCGGAGCGGATGATTCAGACCGAAACCCTCTTTCACCGCTATGGCAGCCGTGTCATCTTCGTCGCCCGTTTCCTCCCCGGCCTGCGTGCCCCTATCTACGTCATGACCGGCATCACCCGCCGCATCAGTTTTTGGCACTTCACCCTGATGGACGGCCTCGCCGCGCTGGTTTCCGTTCCCGTCTTCGTCTATATCGGCTTTTACGGCGCGGAAAATCACGAATGGATGCTGAAAAAAATGCACGAATTTAAGTACGCGACCATCGCGCTGTTTATCATCGTCGCGGGCATCATCGTCTATTACATTTGGCGCCGCCGCCGCCGTCGCGCCTATTTCCGTGCCACCCGCGCCCGCCTGCGTGCCGAGCGCAAACAGCAGGCAACGGCCTCATTATTGAAACCGCAGTAAATCACTGTTAGCTGCGCCGTGACAGAAGCGGGCAAAAGAAAAACCGGATGCGGTGGCATCCGGTTTTTTTGATTCCAATAAATTCAGGCCTTGCCGACGGATTTGGCGAGCGCTTCGTCGTACACGCCGTAAAGCACCAGGCTGTGGTCTTCCAGTTCGTAGCCGTATTCGCGCGCGACTTCTTTCAGGCGTTTGGCGATCGCCGGGTCGTAAAATTCCACCACTTTGCCGGTTTTGACGCAGATGAGGTGGTTGTGATGGTCGCCGTTGTCGATTTCAAAGACGCTGTGGTTGCCTTCAAAGTTGTGGCGTTTGAGGATGCCGGCCTGTTCAAACTGGGTCAGCACGCGGTACACGGTGGCAAGGCCGATGTCTTCGTCTGCCTTGAGCAGGATTTTGTAGACGTCTTCCGCGCTGAGGTGGCGGTCGTTGTCGGTGGTTTCGCGTTCCATGATTTCGAGGATTTTCATGCGCGGGCCGGTGACTTTCAGTCCGGCTTTTTTGATTTGGGCACTCACTACGGGGTCTCCTGAATTTGTTGTTTGCATGGCGGTATTATAAGGGGATTGTGGGTGGGCGCAATCGGCGCTGTGCTTTTTTTCCTTGCATTTCAAGCAAAAACCGGATGCGGGCATCCGGTTTCGCTGGGTTGTCAGGCTTCGATATGCGCCCGCAACTGGTGCATCGCCTGTTGTTCGATTTGGCGGATGCGCTCGGCAGAAACGTTGTATTCGCTGGCGAGCGTTTGCAGGGTCGCCTTGTTGTCTTCGTTGAGCCAGCGTGCCTGGACGATGGCGCGGCTGCGCGGATCGAGCGCTTGCAGGCCTTTCGCCAGTTTGCGCTGCATCAGGTTTTCGTGCTCGGCGTGTTCGGTGTGCTCGGCCGGATCAATGCTGTCATCGGCCAGCCATTGCGACGGACTGAAGTGGTCGTTGTCTTCGTCATCATCACCCAGTTCAAAGGCGATGTCCTGGCCGTGAATGCGGCTTTCCATCTCAAAGACGTCTTTGGTGCTGACGTTGAGTTCGTCGGCAATCACCTTGGCCTCGCTTTCGTTCAGCCAGTTCAGGCTTTTTTTCATGCTGCGCAGGTTGAAGAAGAGTTTGCGCTGCGCCTTGGTGGTAGCGATTTTGACCATGCGCCAGTTGCGGATGATGTATTCGTGGATTTCGCTTTTGATCCAGTGGACGGCGAAGGAGACGAGGCGGACGCCGCGCTGCGGCTCGAAGCGTTTGACGGCTTTCATCAGGCCGACGTTGCCTTCTTGGATGAGATCGCCGAGCGGCAGGCCGTAGCCGGTGAAGCCGCGCGCGATGTGGACGACGAATTTGAGGTGGTGCACGATGAGGGTTTGCGCGGCGTTGATGTCGTTGGTTTCTTGCAGGGCGATGGCGAGTTTGCGTTCTTCTTCGGCATCCAGCGCCGGGATTTGGCGAACTTTGGCGATGTATTGGTCGATGTCGGTGCTTGGGGTAAGCCAGTTTTTGTTTGTTAAAACCAGTGCGTTAGCTGTCATTTGATCTCCGTTTGTGTTTTGAATTTCTGTTTGTTTGGTGGTTTATGTTTTATTCTGCATATAGTATCGCCTGCACAAATTCTTGTGCATTAAAGGGTCGTAAGTCTTCAGGCTGCTCGCCAACGCCGATGTAGCGGATGGGAATCCCCAGTTTTTCGCTGATGGCAAAGAGGATGCCGCCTTTGGCGGTGCCGTCCAGTTTGGTGACGGTGATGCTGTCCAATTGCATTGCTTTGTGGAATTGTTCGGCCTGGCGCAGCGCGTTCTGACCGTTGCCCGCGTCGATGATGAGCATGGTTTCGTGCGGTGCGGCGGGGTCAAGTTTGGCAATAACGCGCTTGATTTTTTTCAGTTCTTCCATCAGGTGATCCTGGGTGTGCAAGCGGCCGGCGGTGTCAATGATGAGGACATCAATGCCGCGCGCGGTGGCGGACTGGAGCGCGTCGTAGGCGACGGAGGCGGCATCCGCGCCCGTTCCCTGCGCGATGACCGGGACGTTGTGGCGCGCGCCCCAGGTTTGCAGTTGTTCTACGGCGGCAGCGCGGAAGGTGTCGCCTGCGGCGAGCATGACTTTTTTGCCTTCTTGCTGGAAGTGGCGTGCCAGTTTGCCGATGGTGGTGGTTTTGCCCGCGCCGTTGATGCCGGTCATGAGGATGACAAACGGCTTGGCGCGGCTGGTGTCGAGCGGAATCGCGTAGGGGGCGAGCAGGTTTTGCATATGGTCGCGTACCGCCGCCTTGACGGCTTCCACGTCTTTCAGTTCTTTGCGGTCGATTTGCGCGGTGACGCTGTCGATGATGCTGCGCGTGACTTCGATGCCAACATCAGCGGTAAGCAGCTGGGTTTCGAGGTCGTCAATCAGGTCCTGGTCGAGTGTTTTTTTGCCGAGAAAGAGGTCGGCAAAGCCGCGCCGGGTTTTCGCCAATCCCTGACGGATGCGGGCGAAGTAGCCGCCGCTGTCGTTTTTGGGTTTTGTCTGCGGTTGGACGGGTTCTGCTGCCGCTTCGGCGACAGGCGGGGTAGCGGTTTCAGCGGGTTGGGATTCTTCTGTCGCGGTTTCAACGGTTTCGGACGCGGGTGTTACTTCAATAATTTCTGTGGTTTCGGCAGGCAGCTCTGCGGTGGTCTCTGCGTTTTCTGCTTGTTCTTCGGTTACGGGTTCTGCTGTTGTGGCAGCTTCGGAGCCGGTCGTTGTCGCTGCTGCGGTGGGTTCGGTAGGGGTTTCAAGGGTTGCCGGTTCTGCGGCGGCAGGTTGGGCGGGGGCGTCGCTTTTGCTGAAGTGTTTTTTGAGCCAGTTAAATGCCATGATGCGGGGAGGTTTGGTGGATGGTGGGAGGGGCGATGCAGGCGGTGATTGTCGCGGGATTCGCCGCTGGTGGTAACATATTTGATGCCCGTTTTTGAGCTGCGGGATTATAGCAGCGATTGGTCTTTATTGTTGAAAACGCGCGGTATTGCGCAGGGATTGGAGGAGAATGGATGGTAAATCAGGTAAACACAGAACAGGCGCCCAAGCCGGTGGTAACGGCAAAGATGCCGCGCCCGCGCCCACGGCACGATGTGGTGAAGCGGCTGTTTCTGCTGCTCGCCGCATTGAGCGGTTTTTTGTGGGTGACACTGGGCGCGCTGGCAGGACATGGGCTGTTCAACGCCGGGCAACACGCCGATTTTTTCGACAAGGCGCACCGTTATCAGATTGTGCATACGCTGGCGCTGTTGGCGCTGGTGTCATTGCCGCCGTCCTGGCCGCTGCTGCTGTGCCGCACCGCCGGTTTTTTGTGGATTTTGGGGTTGTTCGCCTTCTGCGGCAGCCTGTACTGGATGGCGTTCACGGCAACGCCGGATTTGCGCCTGGTCGTGCCGGTAGGCGGTATTGCCTTCTTGCTCGGCTGGGCAATGCTGTTTTTTGCCGCCTGTTGGGGGGAGCGTCATGGCAGATAAGCGTATTGTGATTTTGACCGGCGCGGGCATTTCCGCCGAATCCGGCATTGCGACTTTCCGCGCGAGCGATGGTTTGTGGGAAAACCACCGCGTGGAAGACGTGGCGACGCCGGAAGGCTTTGCCCGCAATCCCAAACTGGTACACGAATTTTATAACGCGCGCCGCGCCCGCCTGCACGATGCCGATGTGCAGCCCAACGCCGCCCACATCGCCCTCGCCCGCCTGCAACAGGCGCTGCCGGGGCGGGTAACGCTGGTGACGCAAAATGTGGACGACCTGCACGAGCGCGCCGGCTCAGCGGAAGTGCTGCATATGCACGGCAGCCTGCTCGCCCTGCGCTGTCTCTATTGCGACAGCGTCGCCCATGACTGGCACGGCGACTGTTCGCAGCAAACCGTCTGCCCGACCTGCAAACGCGCGGGCGGGATGCGGCCGGACATCGTCTGGTTCGGTGAAATGCCCTATTACATGGAAACTATTGAAGAAAAACTGGAGCGCTGCACCCATTTTGCCGCCATTGGCACCTCCGGCCATGTGTACCCGGCGGCAGGATTCACTGCACTCGCCCGCCACTACGGCGCAGACATCAGCGAAATCAACCTCGAACCCGGCGCAGGGGCGGCACAATTCCACCACGTTTACAGCGGCAAAGCCACGGTGGAAGTGCCGCGCTGGGTGGATTCCATGCTAAACTGACGCGGTTTTTCAACCACTCAAACCCGTAACTTTATGATGAAACGACTGCCCGTCATTTTCTTTGCCATCCTCCTTGCCGCCTGCGTACACAGCAACGCCGGCCAAACCGCTGAAAAAGTTCCCGATTACGCTCCCGAACCGCTGATTATCAGCAACGAACACAAAAAGGCGCTGCGACTGGGCGCCAATCTTTTGGTCAACCACCACTACCGCAAACAAAAACTCTCCGCCGTCGCTGCCGACGTACACCGCGACTACCTGCAAGCGCTCGACCCGTCGCACATCTACTTCCTGCAAAGCGACATCGACGAATTCAAACGCTACGGCGATACCCTGATGCAGGCCAACAAAGGCGACCTGGGCGGCATCCTCGCCATCTACCAGCGCTACAGCGAGCGGGCGAACGCGCTCAACCGCTGGTCGCTGGAGCGCCTTTCCCGCCCGTTCGACCTGAACGGCAAAGACACCGTCACCTACCCCGACTACAAAGCCGAAAAAGAGCGTCCGTGGCCGACCACCGTGGAAGCCGCCCAGGCCGAGCAGGAAAAACGCATCGAAGACCAGCTCATCCGCCTGCGCGTCTCCGGCAAAAGCGAAGAAAAAGCGCTGAAACTGCTGCGCAGCCGCTACACCGGCGCGCTGCGACGCCTCAACCAAATCAGCATGAACGACGTCTTCGACATCTACATGAACGTCCTCAGCAACCGTTTCGACCCGCACAGCAACTACCTCTCGCCGCGCAACAACGAAGACTTCAACATCAATATGCGCCTCTCGCTCGAAGGCATCGGCGCGGTACTCTCCTCCGAAGAAGAACAAGTCACCATCCGCGAACTCGTCCCTGGCGGCCCCGCCTACAAAAGCGGCAAACTCAGCCTCAAGGACAAAATCATCGCTATCGCTCAAGGTACGGACGGCGAATTTGTGGACGTCACCGGCTGGCGGCTCGACAAAGTGGTTGACCTCATCCGTGGCAAAAAAGGCACGCTGGTGCGGCTGATGGTTGACCCCGCCAACGCTGCCAAAGGCGTGCGCGAAATCACCCTCGAACGCGACGAAGTCAAACTCGAAGAACAGGCCGCCCAATCTACCATCGAAGAAGTCACCGAAGACGGCGTCACCCGCCGCATCGGCGTCATCAACCTGCCCTCGTTCTACATGGACTTTGAAGGCGCACAACAAGAAAAAAACGACTACCGCAGCACCTCGCGCGACGTCGAAAAACTCCTGCAAGAATTCAAAACCGCCAAAGTGGACGGCGTCGTCATTGACCTGCGCAGCAACGGCGGCGGCTCGCTGTATGAAGCAGTGAAAACCGTCGGCCTCTTTATCGACAAAGGCCCGGTTGTCCTCGTCTCCGACGCCCAGGGCGGCGTGCGCAACGAAACCGATGACGTGGCAGGCGCCACCTATGACGGGCCGCTCGCCGTCCTCATTGACCGCTACGCCGCCTCCGCCTCCGAAATCTTCGCCGCTGCCATCCAGGACTACGGTCGCGGCCTTATCATCGGCAGCAACAGCTTCGGCAAAGGCACCGTACAAACCATGGTCAACCTCAACGAATTCGTCACCAGCAATACCCCCAGCCTCGGCTCGATGAAATTCACCATGGCCATGTTCCACCGCGTCAACGGCAGCAGCACCCAATTCCGGGGCGTCTCGCCGGACATCGCCCTGCCGAGCATCTTCCCGCTCGAAGAAGTCGGCGAGCAAAGCGAGGACTACGCCCTGCCGTGGAAAGAAATCAAGGCAGCGAAAATCACCCCGGCAGGCAAAATCGCCGACAGCACCATCAACGCCCTGCGCCAACTGCACGAAACCCGGATGCTGGGCAAAGCACCGCTGCGCCGCTACCAGGAATACATCGACAAAGTCCTCGAAAAAAACCGGCAAAAAACCTGGCCGCTCAACCTCTCCGAGCGCAAACAGGAGCACGAAAACTGGAAAAAATACCAGGACGACTACGAAGCCGCCCAACGCCGCGACCTGCCTGCGCTGAACGCCGACAAGAAAAAGCGGGAAGAAATTGACAAGCGTAACGCCGTTGTCGAAGACGAAGACGACAAAGAAGAATTCGTACCGGACGTTGCCCTGTATGAAACCCTCAACATCTTCTTCGACTACCTCGAACTGCTTGCCCCAACAGCGCCCGCCACGACCACCGCCGAAGCGGCCTGAATCCCCACCAACCCGCAACAGGAGCGCTTATGACCCCCTTGCAAACCTTCGCTGCATCCATCCGCATCCTCAGCATGGATGCCGTACAAAAAGCCAACTCCGGCCACCCCGGCGCACCGATGGGCATGGCCGACATGGCCGCCGTCCTTTGGCTCAACCACCTGCGCGCCAACCCGGCGGATACCCAGTGGTACAACCGCGACCGCTTCGTCCTCTCCAACGGCCATGCCTCCATGCTGCAATACGCCGCGCTGCACCTCACCGGCTACGATATCTCGCTGAACGACCTGAAAAACTTCCGCCAACTGCACAGCAAAACCCCCGGCCACCCCGAATACCACGACACCCCTGGCGTCGAACTCACCACCGGCCCTCTCGGCCAGGGCATCGCCACCGCCGTTGGCTTCGCCATCGCCGAGCGTCACATGGCCGCACGCTACAACCGCGACGGCCTGCCGCTCATTGACCACTACACCTACGTCTTCGCCGGTGACGGCTGCCTGATGGAAGGCGTCTCTAGCGAGGCCTGCTCGCTTGCCGGCACCCTCGGCCTCGGCAAACTCATCTGCCTCTACGACAGCAACGGCATCTCCATTGACGGTGAAATCGCGCCGTGGTTTGGCGAAGACACCGCGCTGCGTTACGAAGCCTACGGCTGGCACGTCATCCGCGACGTGGACGGCCACGACCATGCCGCCATAGACGCCGCCATCACCGCCGCCAAAGCCGAAACTACTAAACCCTCGCTCATCATCTGCCGCACCAAAATCGGCTTTGGTTCGCCCAACCTCGAAGGCACCGAAAAAACCCACGGCGCGCCGCTCGGCAAAGAAGAAATCGCGCTGACCAAACAGGCGCTCGGCCTGCCCGCCGGCGACTTTGAACTGCCCGACGACGCCTACCAGGTTGCCAGCCTGCGCGACAAAGGTGCCAAACTGCAAGACCAGTGGGAGCACATCTGGCAAGAATACCAGGACAAATACCCGGCAGAAGCCCAAGAATACGCGCGCGCCATGAGCGGCAAACTGCCGGACGGCATTGACCGCGTTATCGACAGTACCCTCGCCCAATACAACGAAACCGGCGGCGCCATCGCCACCCGCAAAGCCTCCGAAAACGCCATCAACCTGCTCGCACCGCTTTTGCCCGAACTCATCGGCGGCTCGGCTGACCTCACCGGCTCCAACCTCACCTGGAGCAAAGCCGCCTCCAAATCCATCCTGCCTGGCGACTTCAGCGGCAACTACATCCACTACGGCGTGCGCGAATTCGCGATGTCCACCATCATGAACGGCCTCGCCCTCTACGGTGGTCTGCGCGCCTACGGCGGCACCTTCCTCGTCTTCTCCGACTACATGAGAAACGGCATCCGCCTCGCCGCGCTGATGAAACTGCCCGTCACCTACGTCCTCACCCACGACTCCATCGGCCTCGGCGAAGACGGCTCAACCCACCAGCCGATCGAACAAATCGCCTCGCTGCGCCTCATCCCCAACATCCACGTTTGGCGCCCCTGCGACCAACAAGAAACCCTCGTTGCCTGGCGCAGCGCGCTTAACCAAAGCACGCCGACCGTACTTGCGCTCAGCCGCCAGAACCTGCCCGAACAAAAACGCAGCGAAGAAACCCGCAAAACCATCGCCAAAGGCGGCTACATCCTCGAAGCGGCCGAAAAACCAGACCTCGTCCTCGTCGCCACCGGCTCGGAAGTCGCGCTTGTGACCGCTGCCGCCGCCAAACTGCGCGAAGAAGGCCTGCGCATCCAGGTCGTCTCCATGCCCTGCTTTGAAATCTACCAACAACAAGACGTCAACTACCGCAACCGCGTCCTGCCCAAAGGCATCCCGACCGTCGTCGTCGAAGCGGGCGTCACCCAACCGTGGCGCGGCGTCTGCGGCGACCACGGCACCGTCATCGGCATAGACACCTTTGGCGAATCCGCCCCGGCTGCCGAACTCTTCCCGCTGTTCGGCCTCACCGTCGAAAACGTCGTCGCCAAAAGCAAGGCGCTGCTCTAAACCAAAACCGTAGGGGCGGTTAGGCGGCTTGCGCCGTAACCGCCCGCATAACCCCAACTAATCCTCCAAAATTGCAGGGTAGTTTTTTAGCCCCCTCCCCTGCGAAGCGGGGGAGGGTCGGGGAGGGGGTGTAAAAATCGCGTAGCGCCAAATCAAAGACAACGCAAACAGACCCTGCCCCACCCCAAAAACTACCACCCCTTCACCCACTAGTCCCTTGAGGAGAGAAAACCATGAAAAAACTCAGCGAAATCGACGTCAACGGCAAACGTGTCCTGATGCGGCTGGACCTCAACGTCCCGCTCAAAGACGGCAAAATCACCAGCGACGCCCGTATCCAGGCCGCCTTGCCGACCATCCGCTACGTCCTTGACCACGGCGGCGCCGTGATGATCATGGCGCACTTGGGTCGCCCGACCGAAGGCGAATACGACGAAGCCTTCAGCCTTGCGCCCGTCGCTGCCTACCTTGGCAACCTGCTCGGCAAAAACGTACCGCTCATCAAAAACTACCTCGACCAGGCGCCTGCCGTCGCACCGGGCGACATCGTCATGCTCGAAAACTGCCGCTTCAACAAAGGTGAAAAGAAAAACGACCCGGCGCTCGCCGAAAAATACGCCGCACTGTGCGATGTTTTCGTCAGCGATGGCTTTGGCGTCGTCCACCGTGCCCAGGCATCCACCTACGGCGTCGCCGAAAAAGCCAAAACCGCCGTTGCCGGACTGCTCATCCAGCAAGAAGTCGAAGCGCTGGAAAAAATCGTCAAAAACCCGGCGCGACCGCTGCTCGCCATCGTTGGCGGCTCCAAAGTCTCCACCAAACTGCTCGTCCTCCAGTCGCTGCTGGAAAAAGTGGACACCCTCATCCCCGGTGGCGGCATCGCCAACACCTTCCTCGCCGCCGAAGGCATCAACGTCGGCGCCTCCCTCTACGAACCCGACCTTTTGAACGACGCCAAAACCATGCTCGAAAACGCGCGCGCGCGCGGCGTCAACATCCCGCTGCCGGTTGACGTCGTCGTCGCCACCGAATTCTCCGCCGACGCCAAAGCGACCGTCAAGGCGGTAGAAGACGTTGCTGACAACGAAATGATCCTGGACATCGGCCCGAAAACCGCCGAAAACTACGCGCGCGTTATTGCAGAGATGAAGACCGTCGTCTGGAACGGTCCGGTCGGCGTCTTTGAAATGGCGCCGTTCGCCGCAGGCACCAAAGCACTCGCCGCCGCGATTGCCGCCTGCCCCGGCTTCACCTTCGCCGGCGGTGGCGACACCATCGCTGCCATCGGCCAATTCGGCATCGAAGACAAAGTCGATTACATCTCCACCGGCGGCGGCTCGATGCTCGAATACCTCGAAGGCAAAAAACTGCCCGGTCTCGACATCCTCGGCGCTTACTAAAACCGCACCGACCATACAAACCGCCCTTCGGGGCGGTTTTTTATACGATGCCCCTCCCAATCAAGGAAGAAACCATGCAGCACATCCTGATAGATTACGAAAACATCCAGCCGGACGCGGCACAATTTACCGCACTCGACGAAAGCCAATGCCATATCTGGCTCTTTATCGGCAAAACCCAAAAAACATTGCCCATAGAACTCTGCGAAGCACTCTGTCGCTTTGGCAAAAATGCCCATATCATCCGTATCGCGAAAACCGGAAAAAACGCACTTGATTTCTACCTCGCCTACTACCTCGGCAAAATCAGTGAGCAGGACAAAGACGCGCTTATTTGCATCTTCTCGCGCGATACCGGCTTTGACATACTGGTCGAACACATGGAAAGCGACCAACATTGCCGTGGCATCGTGCGCATTGCCACATTGGCAGATGCGGCACCATTGCCGCAAACAGAAATAGCGACGCCCGCCATCAAAGCAGCGGACGAAGCCGTTGTACCCACCGCCATTGCGGCGACGGCAGATAAAGAAACCACTGCACCGCTACCACCGCAAAACAATAGCGCCATCGTGCATGACCTCTATAAAAAAGCACAACAATATCTGATGCAACCCGACAGCTTCCGCCCGCGCGGGCGCAACAATCTGGAAAACCTTTTATGCAAGTATTTGTGTGAATCACTGCAAATATATACCGAAAGCGATGCCAAAGCAGCCATTCACAAAGCGGTGGACAAGCTGATTGCAAAAACACTGATTACACTGGATGGGCATGGATTGCTCAATTACCATCTTGACCTGCAAACCATGCAGCAAAAAATCATTACTCACATTACGGCAGCAAAAGCCGGAAAAACAGACGGACTCAAAAATACCATACGCACCAAATCCGTCAGTCTCGGACTGGATTCAGACGACGCGGCAATAGAAAAATGTATTGTTTATTGCGAGAAAAATGGCATTTTGCGCCGCGAGGACGACAAAGTTTTATATCCACCCTTTACCGATGCCATAACGCATCCCGTCAAAAATGAACTTGAAGAAAAAGCAAAACTCTTTTTCAGCAAATTCCGGCAAAACAAACCCGCCAAACGCACCAGCCTGATGACCGTCTGCCAACACCTGCTAAAGCTGGATACCGCGCAAACAGAAGCAATGATTCGCTACCTCGTCGCGCACAACAAACTCCAGATTGCCGAAAGCGGCGCACTCACCTGGCTTACGTAATTTGTTCGCGTATATGTATAGCCATCCACCGAAAGTTTCAGACAAGGCGCGTCGCCGAAGGCAGTACGCGG
>ERZ773049.907-NODE-907-length-17485-cov-21.787780_pt1 | contig 17485 bp, 16 predicted proteins | sample MGYA00580633_ERZ773049 | MGnify/ENA primary metagenome ERZ773049 (study PRJEB29015, sample SAMEA2737991) | human oral metagenome | biome: human oral; feature: human-associated habitat; material: dental | place: China | collected 2066 ... | reverse complement strand
TATTGCTGCGTTTGGCGGCTGCCCTCGTCCAGCAGGCGGCGGCGTTCGTCCGCGGGGTCGTCGGCGTGGGCGGTGATGGGCAGAAGCAGGCAGAGGGCGAGGCAGGAAGACTTGTTCATCGGTGTGGCTTTCGGAAATGATTTTTCAGGTAGCCTGAGGTATTTGGTTTGCGGTTGGGACAGGCTACCTGAAAAACAATAATCCCAATTGCCAACAGGGTTGTCTAACCGTTTGGCGGGCTAACATTAAAGAGGCAGGATACGGCTGCCAACCGCATCCTGCCGTTTTCCCAATCGCTAAATCAAGGGTTATTTGCTGGTGGGATGCCCACGGCCGCCAAAGGCAACATCATCGCCTACGCCGGCCGTACCGCGAGTGGTATATCCGGCCATCGCCGCTGCGCCGCTGCCGTAGAAGCGGCCGGTCATGCCCTGCGTCTGGTCGGCAAAGGTACCATCTTTGTTAGTAATCCTGGCCTTATTGAAATCAATATGGTCATCACCACGGCTGATACTGCCTTCCATCGTTCCGGTAGGTGCCGTACCGAAACGGGCGGTAACGCTGCCAGTGTAGAAGTCGTTGCGGCCGGGCGTATGTTTATTGATACCGACCACGTTGTAGGTCATGCTGCCCAAACCGGCAGTATTGCCAGTCGGGTTGTCGCCCACAAACCAAACAGTGCGTTTGCCGTCCGCCATATTCAGATCGGTGCTGTTTTGCGGCGGGTTGCCTTTGCGCGGTGCCCATTCGCCGAAGAAGACGTTGCCGTTGCTGCCGCCCATGCCCGGTACTTTGGCGATTACCAGGCCGCCGAATTTGGGTGCGGCGGGAATGGCCGGGTTGGCCATCTGGCGCACGCTGTACACTTCGGTGTTGTGGGCGCGGTTTTCATACCACACCTGTCCCAACGGCGGATTATAGAACCAGCCGATTACCGGTTTCACATCCTTTAAGGTCAGATAATGAGGATTGCGCGTGCCGTCCACATTGGCATAGGGATCAGTACCGTTAATTGGTATCGGTGTCTGATTGCGGTCATTATATTTGGCGCGGATATGTTGTACCGGGCCCTTTTCCAAATTGATGGTTGTGGAGAACCCGTTACCGGCATTAAACGACAAACCGGCTTGTCCGGCACCGAAAGGCAGTCGGTCAGATTTATTAGTCCGTACTGCCTGCCGATTGGAAGTTCCTCCCATACCATCATTTTGACCGCTGTCAGCAACAGCCACACCGAAGACGCCGCACAGTACGGCGGCCAACAGGGTTTGTTTACGCATAGACATAATAGTCTCCTTATCAAAAAAGTTGTTGAACAAAAAACATCCGCTTTGTTGCCGCCCGAAGGCGGAAAAAACGGTAAAAACCCTTGCCCCGAAAAGCGGGGGATGGTTTGGTTTGTGTGGTTCCGTGATGCGTCTGTATCGTTATCGTTCTGCCGGCCTGTTTTCGGCCGGTGTGCCGGTCAGGCTACCTGAAAATTCCGGCTGTATAGCAAACGGTGTTTTTCAGGTAGCCTTAATGGCTAGAATTTGGCGGTGAGGCCGAAAGTAACCGTCCGACCCGGCCCGGGGGCGGGCACGTTGGACATCGGGTCAAGGTAGTAGCGGTTGGTCAGATTGGTAATGCCTAAGTTGACGTTGAGGTTTTTGTGCACCTGATAGCGGCCGTACATGTCCCAAGTCAGCGAAGACCGCCAATGGTAGGGTTTGCCGGTTGTTCTGAAGATGACACCCAAATCCTTTTGCAGCAGTTGGTCGTATTGCTTGGTATTGACGCTGCTATGGTAGATGCCGCGCAGGCCGAGTTCCAGTTTTTCACCCAACAGGCGCACCCCGGCATCCAGATTAATTGAATATTTGGGTTGCACGGCCTGATAGCCGCGCGTGCTGCCGTAGCCGCCTTCGATGCAATCCGGTACGCCCTTGTAGCCATACGGATCAAATTCAATGGCGGTATCGCGGTCGCACATCTGCTGTTTCAGGCGGTAGGTGGCACCGAGCGCGGCGAAGAAGCGGCCGGTGTCGATGCGGCTCTGCCATTCCAGCCCGGCGGTATCCTTGCGGTCGTATTGCACGGTGCGGAAGTGGTCGGTGGTTTCGATCACGTTTTGGATGCGGTTGCGGTAGTAGGTCAGGCGCACATCGCCGGCGCGCAGCCGGCTCCAATACGGGGCGAAATTAAAGCTGTAGCCGATTTCCCAGCTGCGGCTGCGCTCCGGCGTGAAACGGAAGTTCGGCGCCTTCGGCTTGCCGACATAGGATAAGTCGTTATGGAAGCTGCCGACCTCATATACGCTGGGGAAGCGGGTCATCTGCGCGTAGCGCACAAACAGGCGGCTGTTGTCGGTCAGGTCGTAGCTGACGGCGACGGTCGGCGCCCAGGCATGGGCGCGGATCGGTTTGGGCTGTGCCCAGTATTGCTCCTCGGTATAATTGCGGTAAAGGATGCCGTTTTGAATTTGATCAGGGCCAACTTGGGGCAGGTCTCCCACCTTGCCTGCCCGAAGCATCGCACAGCCGGGCACCCCTTTATCGCATTCATGCTCATGATCGAGCCTTCCAGAATAGTCGCCCTCTGCCCAATAGCGGTTATAGCGCCCGCTTAAACCCTGCGGGTTGTCTACTTTTTCTTCAAACATACCGAAGCGGTGGTGTTGATCCCATACCCTGCTGTCCAGTTTGCCATTGACATAGGGGACGAACACCGGATGAACCCGATACAAGGGGACATCAGGATGAGTAAGAGGAGGTGCGAATACATGGTAGCTATAATTTACAAGCCCATTACTATCAATCCGGCGATACGCGTCCGTGTAGTATTCGTCTGAATTTCTTTGGTATTTTGGCAAGTTATACCTGGCACCATGTGCCTGTATGGCCTGCTCGGCGGCGGCAATGGCGGCGGTATTGCCCGATTGGTAAGCCTGCCGGCGCTGTTCGGCCACCGCATCCCAGTCGCGCTGCTCCTGATCCCCCACCAGTTCCATATAAGCCAAGGAAACCCCGTCTTCGTAGACATCCATGCCGCCGCCGCCGCCCGCCTGATAACGCGGATCGCGGCGGGCGCGGCCTTCGGCCAGGGCGGTATCGAAGCCCCGGAAGTTGTGGTAGCGGATGCCGGCGGAGATTTTCAGGCGGTCGGTGGCCTGCCAGTCGAACACCAGGTTCGTCCCCCATTCGCGCCGCTCGCCGCCCCTGGGCCCGGCCAGCTTGGTCAGGCCGGAGACCATGCCGGCCAGATTGAACAGGTCTTTTGAATTGACGATTTCCACTTCTTCCTCCAGCTTTTCTTTCTGATAGTCGGCGGACAGGGTCATGTTCAGGCGCGGATGCAGGCGGAAGCGGTTGTTCAGGTCGAATCCGGTGCGGCTGACGCGGGTTTTCTGCTCGGCGCCGGAGAGTACGCGGTATTGGCCGTTGTCGTTGGGCAGGATTTTCATCACTTCTTCTTTGCTCAAACCGTTGATGCCGTAATCGTCCAGCAGGCTGCCGCAGCTGCTGTAGTTGTCGGCATAATCGGGCGGAAGTTGTCCGCGTTTGGTACACCAGTACCAGGCATCATAATAGGGGTCGGGGCGGGCGACAGACAATTCCATGCCGCCGCTCTGGTGGCGGGTGCTGTCGGTTTTGATGCGCCACAGGTTGGCCTGCAGGTCGATCCAGCGGCTGTTTTCCGGCTTCCAAGCCCAGCCGAGTTTGTAGGTGTCGGTGCGGATGGAGGAATCGATGCTCTGCGCCTGCGGCGACAATGATCTGGGGCGGCTGCTGGGATTATGCTCTTCCATATTCATCACATAGGTGGTGTGGAAGGGGTTGATTTCGCCGAAGCGCACGTCGGTGCGCATATATTGCCAGCCGAGCCGATGGCTGCCGGGCAGGTGCCAGTTGTTTTTCAGCAGCAGGGTTTTGGTTTCGGTGTTGCTGTTGAGCACTTCCACCCCGGGGTGGTAGATGCGCGCCATATTGGGGATGAAGGTGGCGGAATTTTTGCAGTTGAAGTCGCTGCCGCCTTCGTCGTAGCATTTTTGCAGGTCGTATACCGGATTATTCAGGTAGCCTTCCGCCCCCTTGGTGCCGGCAAAGTAGTTGCCTTTGTTGCGGTAGCTGTAGGCGGCCAGGCCGTCTGAAAGTTCGGTTTTGAAGGCGGCGGCGGCCATATAGCTGCGGTCGCCGCCGAAGCGCCAATTGTCGCGGCCGCTTTTGTGTGCGGGCGGGGTAAAGTTGTCTACCACCAACGCCTGCGGGCTTTGCTGGCCGGTGAGCGGGTCGAAACCGCCGCCCGCGCCGTCGGCGGTGGCACCGAGCGGCAGGGTGCGGTAGTCTTCCCAGCCCAGCCATTGGTTGAGGTTGTTGGCCGGGCGGCGGCTGTTGTTGGCAAACTCGGTTTTCAGCTGGAAGCCGAATTTCTGCCCTTCCGGCACGATGTCGTCGGCTTCGATGGTGCGGATGGTGACCGCGCCGCCGACGCCCGATTTCACGCCGCGCGTGAGGGCGGGGCTTTTTTCCACCGCGATGCTGCGGAACAGGGCGGGATCAAGATAGTTGCGGTCGCCCACGCCGTAGTTGTTCATCCATACGTCTATGGTTTGCTCTGTACCATCCACGGTAACGGGGATGCGACCCTTGCCGGTGATGCCGCGTATATTGGGCGTAATCGCGCCGCCGGCGGTACGGGTGTTCATGTTGTACACGCCGTTTAGGCCTTTGAGCACGTCGCCGGCGGCATTGATCCGATAACGTTCGAGGTATTCCTTGCCGATATAGGCGTTGGAGACGTTTTTGTAATACACGTCGTCCGCGCCTTTTTGGTCGGCACTGCGTTTGCCGGTAACGGTCAGCGCTTCGATGTTGCTGCTTTCGGTTACTTCGGCGGGCGGGTTGTCGGCGGCATAGGCGGGCAGGGCAATGAGGATGCCTGCGAGGCTGACGGCGAGGATTTTCGGCCGTGAGGGGAATCTGGATTTGTTTTCGGACATTTCTGCAACCTTTCTGTAATCCTTTGTAATGGGATGTGAAGGTTGCGATGTTAATACAAATGATAGTGCGCATCAATTATTTAGATAATAAATAAAGTACGAATGAGAAGTGAGGGCGGCGGCTACGGAATATTATTTGTTTAAATGTTTAAAGAATGGATAAAGGCCGTCTGAAAATGCGGAATGCGCTTTCAGACGGCCTTTGGGTTTGGAACGGATTTACAAAACGGCTAAGGCGGCATCGTAATTCGGTTCGTGGGCGATTTCGCCCACCAGTTCGGCGTGCAACACTTTGTCGTTTTCATCCAATACGACTACGGCACGTGCGGTGAGGCCGCGCAGGGGGCTGCTTTCGACGGCTACGCCGTAGTCGCGGGCAAAGTTGCTGCGGAAGGTGGAGAGGGAGACGACGTTGTCCAAACCTTCTGCGCCGCAGAAGCGTGCCTGGGCGAACGGCAGGTCGGCGGAAATGCACAGGACGACGGCGTTTTCCAGAGAAGAGGCGCGTTCGTTAAAGGTGCGGACGGATTGGGCGCAGACGCCGGTGTCCACGCTGGGGAAAATATTGAGCACTTTGCGTTTGCCGGCGAAATCGGCAAGCGTTTTTTCGGACAGGTCGCCTGCCGTCAGGCTGAAGGCGGGCGCGGTTTGGCCTGCGGCGGGGAAATGGCCGCCGATTTCTACGGGATTGCCTTGAAGGGTAACTTGAGACATTGTTGTTTCCTTTATATAAGGGGTTGTCGGGAAGGGGTTGAGGCCGTCTGAAAGAGCGGTTTCAATAAAATTCAAATAGGGTTTCGGCTTGGGGCGTGTCAGCCGGCCTTTTTCAGTTTTTTGTTGCGGACGGTTTCAATCATGCCGTCGATGCCTTGTTGATTGACCAGTTCGACAAATTGGTTGCGGTAGACGGTTACGATGCTGACGCCGTCGACGCGGATGTTGTAGAGCTTATATTGCGAACCGGTTTGGTAGAGCTGGTAGGCGACTTCGTATTTTTTGCCCGACGGGGTGAGGATTTCGGAATAAACATCGACTTTGTTGCCGTTGGCGGTAATTTTGGGCAGTACTCTGACATCGGCTTTTTCCGCGCCCATCATGGCGGAACGGGCATACATGCCGATAACCATTTCTTTGAAGGCGGCGATGAAGGACTGTTTCTGCTGCGGGCTGAATTGCCGCCAAGGTTGTCCGACCGCCATGGCCGACAGGCGTTCGTAATCCAGGAAGCGGTTGGCATATTGTTCCACTTGGCGGATTTTTTGTTGTTCGCTTAATGATTGGTTTTTGATGATTTTCAGTACGGTATCGATATTTTGCTGTACCTGCTGCTGGGCGGGATGTTCGAGGGCGGCAAAGGCGGCGGGTGCCAGGATGGCGGTTGCAGCCGCAAAAACAATTTGTTGATACATCTTAATAAGCCTTTGTTTGTCTATATGGTTTGCGTCGTATTTTATCGGTTTGCGTGCCGGAGCGTAAGTGTTTTGGTAACGGGTATGCTTGAAAGAATCAGGCCGTCTGAAAATGCCGGTTTGGGGGAAACCGGATATTCAGACGGCCTGAAATGTGATTGACTGCGCACGCTGCGGAAAATTATTGCAGCGGCTGCATATTCATCAGTTCCATCAGGAAGTTGGTGAAGGCAGGATTGGCCGGTTTGCTGCGCATGTTGGGCCAACGTTGTTGCCAGCCTTTCAGTGCGTTTTGAACGTACTGTTTGGATTGCGCGCTGGTAATCGCACCGCGCTGGCTGTCTACGGCCGAACGCAGATAGACTTCGTACACGCTGTCGTCCACCGGATTGCTGCCAACCAGTTTGAGGCGGAAACGGTTCAGGTATTGGGCGGCTTGGACTTTTGTGATTTTGTTCTGACCGACCTGATCGTTCAGGCGAGTGGCTTCATCACGAATTTTGGAAACGTCCGTCCAATGGCTGCCGGCCAAGCGGTAGGTTGCTTTTCCGTTGCCGGATTCCGTTGTCGTTACTGCACCGAAAGACGGGGCTGTGTTGATGGTACAGCCTGCCAGGGCGGCACAGGCTAAAAGGAGTGGGATATATTTTTTCATGGCGCACATTATAGTCGGTCTTTACGCAAACAGCCAAATATTGACAGAAGAAAGCGGTGTTTTGCGGTAATTCTGCAACGTTCCGCGAAAATATAGGGAACAACTTTCCGAGAAGGTAAAAATGACGGGAAATAACGGATTGTTGTTTATCAATAAATCAACTTCGCTGCGGCCTTGTCGTGTTTGATATTCAAAGAAGATGATTTTTTGAATGTGTTTTGAAAAACGGGGAAATTGGTTTTGTGCCGCCTGCGGTTGTATGGTTTTGTGGTTGCCGCCCGAGTATCGGAGATGTGTTAATCCGCTGGCGGCCTGCACAAAACAAACGGCCCCAATCGGCGGCCGTTTGTGTGCTTGGGCGGATTAAACCAAATCGGCGAAAAGCGGGGTGGAGAGGTAACGCTCGCCGTAAGAAGGAATCAGTACGACAATCAGTTTGCCTCGGTTTTCTTCTTTTGCAGCCAGTTGCAGTGCGCTCCAAATGGCCGCACCGGAAGAAATGCCGACCAGAATCCCTTCTTTTTCCGCTGCCGCGCGTGCGGTGGCGAAAGCATCTTCGCCGGTTACGCGGATGATTTCATCGTAAATTTGGGTGTTCAGGATGCTGGGGACGAAACCTGCGCCCAAACCTTGAATCGGGTGCGGGCCTTTTTCGCCGCCGCTCAATACAGGTGAGGCATCTGGTTCGACTGCCACGATTTTGACATCGGGTTTGCGTACCTTCAAAACTTCGCCCACGCCGGTTACCGTGCCGCCGGTGCCTACGCCGGCAACGAAAATGTCCACTTGGCCGTCGGTGTCGCGCCATACTTCTTCGGCGGTGGTTTTGCGGTGGATTTCGACGTTGGCCTGGTTGTCGAATTGGCGTGGCATGAAATAGGTTTCGGGATGTTCGTCCACAAGTGCTTTGGCACGCGCAATCGCACCGCCCATGCCTTCCGCTGCAGGCGTCAGGATCAGTTCCGCTCCGAAGGCGCGCAACAGCATACGGCGTTCTTTACTCATGCTTTCGGGCATGGTGATGGCTAATTTGTAGCCGCGTGCGGCGCAGACCATGGCCAAGCCGATGCCGGTGTTGCCGCTGGTCGCTTCGACGATGATGGTGTCTTTGTTGATTTTGCCTTCTTTTTCCGCCGCCTCAATCATGGCTTCGGCAATGCGGTCTTTAACGCTGCTGCCCGGATTGAAAAATTCCAGTTTGGCGACTACCCGGCCGGGCAGGCCTTCGGTCAGGCGGTTGAGTTCTACGAGCGGGGTGTTGCCGATTAAATCGGTGATGTTTTTAGCGATATTCATGGATTTTCCTTTCCTCAAAGGAGGGCTGATATAAATGACCTGCGTATCTTAAGAGAAGGCCGTCCGAAAGCAAAATAATTTCTTGCCGCCGATATGAGAACTAAAAGTTATAAGAACGGTTTGAACAGTCCGGAAAAGGCATAAACCGTTTGGGCGAACATAACGATCAGCAGGGCGGACTGTATTTGTCTGATACTGAATACGTTGGCCGGTTGGCGGCTGATTTTCCGGTGCAGCAGGAATACCGCCATCAGCAGCATCTGCATGGCCAGCCAATATACGGGCTGGAGCAGATACAGGTCCAGCAATGAAGGCAAGATGCGCGGTGTCAGCCCTTCGGGATAACTGAGGAAGGCCAGCAGGAGAATCAGCCAGTGGGCCAATGTCATGGCGGTACCTGCTTGAGCAAGCAATGCGGGCAGGGGAGGGCAGGCGGTTTGATAGTGAGACCGGTCGGGAAGGCTTTTACTGCGCAGGAAGAGGAACAGCATGCCCGCAGGCGCGATATACAGTTGCGGCATATAGAGGATGCTGAGGCTGAAGGGCGACAGTACGCCGGGTGCCAGCCATAAGGCCAAACCGCCTGCCGCCAGCCAAAGGGAGAGGGCCGACAATGCCCACAACAAACTGCGGCTTTGCATGACTGCAATGACGAACAGGCTGAAATAGGCGGCAATGCACCAAAGGTTCGGATCGGTCATGTCGGACTCAGTAAACCAGTTCGCCTTCGAAAACCGTTTCGGCAGGGCCTGTCATGAAAACATCGCCGCCGGACTGCCAGGCAATCAGCAAGTCGCCGCCGGGCAGGCTGACGCGGATATTCTCGCCTTCATCCAGCCATCCGGCGCGCACGCCGTAAACCGCCGCCGCGCATGCTCCGGTTCCGCAGGCACGGGTTTCACCCACGCCGCGTTCGAAAACGCGCAGTTTGATGTGGCGGCGGTTGAGGATTTGCATAAAGCCGACATTGACCTTTTCGGGGAATTGCGGGTGCGGTTCGATTTGCGCGCCCAGTTCGGCAACGGCGGCCGATTCGGTGTTTTCGACTGCCAGAACGGCGTGCGGGTTACCCATATTGACGCAGCCGACTGTTACGCTCCCGCCGTTGAGACGGACATCATATTGCAACGCCTCCCCGCTTGCGTTTTCAAGCGGCAGGAAGGGGATTTCAGACGGCCTGAAACGCGGTTTGCCCATGTTTACCGTTACGAGGCCGTGTTCCGCCAGCTTGGGGACGATGATGCCGCGTGCGGTTTCAACCTTGATTTCCTGTTTTCCGCTCAGTCCTTTATCGGCCACGAAACGGGCGAAACAGCGTGCGCCGTTGCCGCATTGTTCGACTTCGCCGCCGTCGGCGTTGAAAATCCGATAACGGAAGTCGGCTTGCCCGGATGTAGGCCGTTCTACCAGCAGGAGTTGGTCGAAGCCTATGCCGGTATGGCGGTCGGCCCAGGCGGCAATCGGTGCCGAAGCGGGGTCGAACGGGCTGCTGATGCCGTCGATAACGATAAAGTCGTTACCCAGGCCGTGCATTTTGGTGAATTTCAGAGTGGGCATGAGGTGATGTGTCGGCGGTTTGGGAAGGGTGCAAGTTTAGCACAAAAGGCCGTCTGAAAATGTTTCAGACGGCCTGATTCGGTTCGGCTGTTTGGCAGACAGCTTATTTGCCTTCGGCTTCAGCTTGTTTCAACAGTTGGAACAACTGGTCTTTCAGGGCCAGTTTTTTCACTTTCAGCGCATCGATTTCATCTTGAGCGGTTACGCTGGTAACAGGGTCGTTTTCCAAACCGGAGATTTTGTCGTCCAGTTCGTTGTGTTCGTCGAAAATGCGGGCAAAGTGGGCATCTTCTTGTTTCAATTTGGAAATCAAATCGCGGTATTCGGGAAACATAAATCGTCCTCTTGTTAATGATTAAGGTAACCAACCTGTCTTCCAGGTTCGATGCAATTATAACAAATCACGTTGGAAGCGGCACACAAATTTTAACCTTGCTTGACGTACCGCAAAGGCGGTTTGGCAGGTATCTTCCATTGTTTTCAGACGGCCTTCGGCAGGCGGGAGGCGTATAGGAATACGGCTGTCGGGTTTGGCGGAAAGAGGCCGTCTGAAAACGCACTCCGCTTTTTCAGACGGCCCCAAGCCTTTTCAAACAGGCTGATGACGGGGTAAACTCGCGATTGCGTACTTTAACCGAATGCCCGAACAATTTGAGGAATAGATTTATGCGTATCCTGCTTACCGGTTCGAAAGGCCAGCTTGGCCAATCGATTAGGAAACGTTTGCCTGAAGATTGGGAGTTGATTGCCACCGATTCGAAAACGTTGGACATCACCGATCATGAGGCCGTTTTAAAAATGGTCGAAAGTTTCCAGCCCGACGCGGTGGTCAATACTGCCGCTTATATGGCCGTCGGCAAGGCGGCGGAGGATGTCGAACGCGTCTTTGCCGTCAATGCTTCGGGTACGCGAAACCTGGCTCAGGCCGCTTTTGCCGTTGGTGCGAAATTCGTTCATATTTCAACCGATTATGTATTTGGCGGCGGCAGCCGCATCCCTTATTCCGAGATTGACCCGCCCAATCCGAAATGCGTGTATGCCCGCTCGAAACTGGCCGGAGAGTTGTTGGCATTGGCTGCGGAACCGGATACGGTGGTGCTCAGGACATCTTGGGTATACAGCGAATACGGCCGCAATTTCATTCAAAACCTGCTGCATCAGGCGGCGGAACAGGGTGAAATCCGGCTGAGTGCCGACAATGCCGCTTGCCCGACCTATGCCGGGGATTTGGCCGACGTGATTATCCGCCTGCTGCAATTGCCGAAATTTCCGCAAGGCCTGCTGCATTATTGCGGCAATAAGGCATTCAGCGACTATGCGTTTGCCCAAGCGGTGTTGAAGGCCGAAGCGGAACGTAATCCCGCATTCAAAATGCCGCAGTTGGTGCAGGCATCCGCCGCAGAGATGGGTAAGGGTGGCGCGCCGCTGTATTCGGTGCTCAATTGCGAAAAGGCGCGCGCGTTGGGTTTCGTGCAGGGCGACTGGCAGAAAAGCGTGCCGTCGGTATTGGCGGCACTGGCCGAAATTTGAGAAGCTATCAGGCCGTCTGAAAATCGGGAAACGGTTTTCAGACGGCCTTTTTATCTGTTCGGAGGTTTGCGATGACAAAAACGAATTGGCAGCGTTTACTGAGTACGCAGCGTTTTCGCCTGAAAGACAACGAAATCGTGCCGACCAGTACGCCGTCTACGCAGGAAGGCGCAGACGCGTTGCGTACGGATTTCCACATCGATTACGACCGTGTGGTATTTTCCGGCGCATTCCGCCGTTTGGGCCGGAAAACACAGGTACATCCGTTTGCCGAACATGATTTGACGCACAACCGTCTGACTCACAGTGTCGAAGTGGCCAGTGTCGGCCGCAGTATCGGCAACCGTGTCGGTATGATGATGCAGGCGGGCGGCTTCCTGCCGGAAGGCAATACGCCGAGCGACATCGGCGCAGTCGTTCAAGTGGCCTGTTTGGCGCACGATTTGGGTAACCCGCCGTTCGGCCATACAGGTGAAGATGCCTTGCGCGACTGGTTTCGAAGCCCGAAAAACGCCGTTTTTTTGCAAGGATTGGAAGAGGTCGAACGCAACGATGTACAAACTTACGAAGGCAATGCCCACAGCCTGCGCATCCTCGCCAGTTTGGAAATGTATCCGAACCGCGGCGGCATGCGCCTCACGGCCGCTACCATCGCCGCTTTGTTGAAATATCCGTGGACGACCCGCCATCCGAACGGACGGAAAAAATTCAATATTTATCAAACCGAACTGCCGTTTATCCGCCGTGTGGCAGAGGAATTGGGCTTGGTGGAATTGGGCAGCGACCATTGGGCGCGCCACCCCCTGTCTTATCTAATGGAAGCGGCCGACGACATCTGTTACGCCTTGTTGGACTTAGAAGATGCGGTGGATTTGGAACTGCTGAGTGATACGGAAGTTGAAAGCGTATTGTCCGGCTTAACATTTGTCGAACCGACTTGGCATGCACAATCCAGCCGCCAACGATGCGCCATGCTGCGCGGCATCGCCATCGGCCGCGCTATCGATGACGTGGCGCAAACTTTTATGAAGCACCAATCAGATTTGCTGAACGGCGAATTCAAAGGAAAAGATTTATTGGCCTTGTGTAGCCCGGAAGTGCAGGATACATTGGAAAACGCCAAGGAATTGGCTAAAACGCGGATTTTCCGCCATCAAAGCAAATTAATGACGGAAATTGCCTCTTTCCCTTGCTTGGGTTCGATATTAGATTTGCTCGTCCCGGCAGCGCATCAGTTGCTGACAGAAGGGCATAGCGGCGTCCGCCAGTCGCTGGCTTTGGAATTGCTGAAAAATGAACATCCGATTAGCCGCGAAGACAGCCTGTATCATGCTTATATGAAAATCCTCGATTTCGTTGGCGGAATGACCGATAACGCCGCAGCAAAAATGGCAAGAGAGTTGTCCGGGATCGGCATGATTTAAAAATAGCTGAGAAAATTCTTATTTTTTATATTGGGATAGATGTTTTTAATCGGGGATGGTGAAAATATCCTAGACAAACGGTTGTCTGTTCAATATAATGCCTGTCTTTACTTCGCTTCATGCAGGTAAGCGGCAATGCACCCGTAGCTCAGTTGGATAGAGTATCTGGCTACGAACCAGAGGGTCGGGCGTTCGAATCGCTCCGGGTGCGCCAAAGAAAATTCATTTTATCCGCGCCCATCGTCTAGCGGTTAGGACATCGCCCTTTCACGGCGGTAACCGGGGTTCGATTCCCCGTGGGCGTGCCAGATTCCAATAAACCCTTACTAAAAATAGTAAGGGTTTATTTTTGTTTTTCAAAGTCAAGAAGTTGGTTTCAGTATTGCTCTGTTGATTTATTTTTACAATTTGTTTCAAGTAGTTCGTTTTTTGTTTGTTTTTGGCTATGATTGCATTAAATTTACATCAGCAATTGTATTGGGTGGTTAAATAAAGGGGCTGTGTTAGATTGGCAGATATGTTGCCTTGTATAAATGAAAATAACACCATGAAAATTAAAGAAAAAAGAACAGGAGAACTGTTTTGTATTTTCTGATAAAAGTTACTGCCCGTTCCGCTGCCGATATTTGGGGTATCCATCCCAATTCGGCAGTCTTGCGCTACCGCAAAATCCGCATGGTCATCAGCCATCATTATGGACTTGGTTGCCGATGAAGTTTTTGATTGTCTGCTCGATTCCGGTTGCATATGCGTTGAGTTTATGGAAGCTTTCTATTTGCCGTCCGGTCCGACTATTAGTTAGCCATTTCCATAAATGCCCTGACGAATATTCCTTGCCTTATATAGTGGATTAAATTTAAATCAGGACAAGGCGACGAAGCCGCAGACAGTACAGATAGTACGGCAAGGCGAGGCAACGCCGTACTGGTTTAAATTTAATCCACTATATCAAATTTCGTCAAGCAATCTATCATTGGCCCACTGATCGCTCATCTGTTTTCCGCTGCTTTTTGTATTGCTGAGTAATCCTAAGGGATTTTTGCCCTAGCTAGCGTCTCATCGTTGTCTACATATTTATCCGCATCCGTTCGGAATTTTGTTTCTGTTGTCTCATGCGGCGGCGGATTGGGATTGCCGTTTATACTGTCTATACTGTTTATCCTATGGCCTTTGGGAATCTCTTCCAAACTGTGCATCTGGTAATTATGAAGATATAATATCTGTATCTTTTGATTTATATAAGATGTTGTTTGTTAAATTATAAATTCTACGTTCTTCATGATTATTTAGATTTAAGAAAGAAACGAGCTGATATTCAACTAAACCTATGCAGGAAATATTTATAAATTCATTTACTATTTCTTCTGCCATTTGATTATTTAATTTAATGTAAGTGAAGCTTATTGTAACAATATCTAAGTAATTAACATCTGATATAGAACAATCTCCTAGAAAATTATCTATATATTCCTCATATTTTATTGCTATATAACCTGTTGTGATAATCCATTTGACTTGGTATTTTTTTATAAAATAAAACAAGTTTTTAATTTCTGAATTATTCAAATAATCTTGACCCAAGAGTAGAACTATTGGTTTTTGGGAAATCTGAAATTCATATTTCTTATCATATAAAAAATTTGTGTATTCAATATTAGTAAATCTCATCTCACTTTCCTTCTTTAAAGGGGATTACGCAGACTAGAATGTTACTAATCCATGTCAGTTCCTTTTAATTTTGATAGTTTGTTCAGACGGCCTTCAGTTAATTGTGAATTATCAAAGTGTAGAAACCATATTTCTGCTTAGTGGAGATTAAAAATACAGTTACACCTATTTTTGTTGCCGGTGGTTTTAACATAAAAAACGCACCTTACTGCAAGGTGCGTTTTCATTATTTAAACGATTTAGAATTTAGCGCCGGATTCGTTAGCCATAAAGTCAACTGCCGCTTTGACTTCGTCGTCGCTTAAACCTTCGTTACCACCTTTGGCAGGCATACCTTTGAAGCCTTCAATCGCGTGTTTGTGCAGGGTTTCTTGACCTTGTTTGATACGTGGTTCCCACTCGTCTTTTTTACCTACGCCCGGAGTGCCCGGGATGGTGCCGCTATGACATGCTTTACAGGTGGCTTCGTAAACAGCTTTGCCGTCTACTTTGGCAGCAGGAGCTTCAGTTTTTTCTGCCGGTTTGGCTTCAGGAGCAACGGCTTCTTTGACTTCAGATGCAGCTTTTTCGGCAGTATCCGCTACTTTGCTTGCAGCTTCTTGAACGGAGGATGCGGCGGCATCAACGGCAGAAGCCGTATTATTTTTAACATCGGATGCAATGGCTTGGGCAGCTTCTTTGGTTTCTTGCTTAGCCTCTTGGGAGCAGGCTGTCAAAGCGGCCATCATCATTGCGGCAATCAGTAATTTGTTCATGTTCTATCCTTCTTAAATTTATGGTTAAGGTGCTGTTTTATAAAACAACTGCCAAATTTTATCATATATCGTATCAATTTTTACGTTGTTGCAATGACAAATATTGGTATAAGTCATGTTTTGTACCGAAAAAAACAGAAAATATTGATGCTGCGCAAATTTTGCAATGAAGTCATTTGCTTTTTAGGGTTGTTCGTTCTGCTGCCGAAACTGCGGATTATGGGTCTGCTGCTGGAGTGATTTAAAACGTGCTCTACCTGTCAAATTCAAAAATTTGCCTTAAAAGTCGGCTTTTTATGTTTTCCGACAGCTACATGATTATCCCCAAATATTATCAAGCCTGCTTAAAAAGGCCGTCTGAAACCGAAAATTGCGTTTCAGACGGCCTTTTTATCAATAGCATGGATATTTTGTTTTTGCCTGAGCCGACATTGGCTGAAAAGATGTAAAACTTAGCAAATGACTTTACCGCCGGATAGGGGGATTTCCCAGTCTATTGTTCGAACCGTTGCCTAAGATTACATAAGTTTCATTTTTATTATTTGGATTTAAAGATAAAAATACTTCAGGGTATGCGTATAGCCGTCATCTTCGAATTGTATTTTCTCTATTTCCAACGGTTTCAGACGGCCTTTAAGGCCGTCTGAAAATGCAGTCAGGCGAAGCCGGCATAGCGGGCTTTACGGTTTATTCGCCCAGAGCCTGACGGGCGGCAGGGGAGAGTGGGCGGTTGGTTTGCAGTTGGTTGAACTGCATCACGGTACGGTCGCCCTGTTTTTCATCCAGCTCTACTTTCTGCACCAGCTGGCCGCCGCTGATGACGATTTTGTTGAATACTTGCCGCATGACGGCGGTTTTCGGGGTGAGGGTGAGCTGCCATTGCCGGGCATCGCCGGAAAGGGCGAGGTCGAAGTGGCGTTGCAATTCGGCGGTGTCGCCGCCGAGTACGGCCATGAAAAGTTTTACTTGTGCGGCCTGTGCGGTTTGGCTGCCGTTGGCGCGCCACTGCCCTTGTGCGTCTTGGCGGCTGATGCCGTCGCGGCGGACGCGCAGTTTCATGTCAAACGGTTTTTGCAGATGCCAAAACAGGCCGTGGCCGGGGCGCAGGGCGAAGTGGCCGCCGGTTTGTACGGGTTTGTCCATTGAGCGTAAAAAACGCTGCTGGGTAAACCCGCCCTGTACGCTTTGCGGTGCTTGAAGCTGTGCGGCAAGTTCGGCGGTGCTGAAGGCAAGCGCGGGTAGGGTTGTAAGGGAAAGGAGGAGGCTGATAAGGAGTTTTTTCATGTTGTCAGGGGGAGGCGGGGGAGTTGGGAGAAGGCATAGTATAGTGGATTTATGGTGAAAGGGTGTGATGCGGGGAAGGTTGCAGGGTTCTTGGCAGCCTTTCAGACGGCCTCAAGGCTATGTGGAGGGAAGTTTTGGAGGGGTGTTTCCCACAGAGCCCGGGCTTGGCTGGGATGAAGTGGAAAATGAGAATGGTCGTCGGGCAGGGCTTCCCGACCTGTGTGAATACTATGCCGTGATGCGGCCATTTTGTTTAACGGTTAATCCGAACCCAACTCTATTCGGGCATCTTCTGCAAAAGCAGATTTATTTTCAATCAATTGCTTAAGAATGGTTTGGATGAAGGGTTGTTTCCGATGAAAGGTTAATACATGAAGTGCTGCGCAGTCGATCAATTCGTTTTCATTTTTTGCCACCACGGTTAGCGCAAATTCTGCTTCTTTCAGCGTTATCGGTGCTCTGGTTAAGACATTTAATGCTGCAATCCGCAGATAAAGGTCTTCATCGCTGTTTTCTACAAATCGGATGATTTTGGCGAATATTCCAGTATAGTCAAATTTGCCGATATATATCTTTAAAATAGTGAAGGCTTCGCTGCGGGCGCAATCGGATTCATTCGGGTTTAAGCCGATGTCTAAAATGAATTCTGCCAATTTTTCAGACATTTCTTCATCGGCATAGCTCTGCAGGAAGCTTTCTTTATCGCTGTTTTGATTCAGCTTTTGATAGGCCGATTTAAAATCAGTGTAGTTCATTTTAACGCCTTGGGGTGCGGCAGGCTCAATAGCCGGGTTGCCGTGGTTTGGAACGGATCGCCGGACATTGCTGTACGGCCCGGTGGTTTTCAGACGGCCTTGGATTCGGATTTCAAGTACAACACTCGGGTACCGGTGGTTGGAACAGATTCAAGAATAAAACACTTGGCGTTT
>ERZ773049.901-NODE-901-length-17669-cov-4.120018_pt1 | contig 17669 bp, 14 predicted proteins | sample MGYA00580633_ERZ773049 | MGnify/ENA primary metagenome ERZ773049 (study PRJEB29015, sample SAMEA2737991) | human oral metagenome | biome: human oral; feature: human-associated habitat; material: dental | place: China | collected 2066 ... | reverse complement strand
AAATTGCCCCACCAGAGAGCTTTAATAATTGGCCTGGCGCAGGTATTTGCTTTAATTCCAGGCGTTTCACGTTCAGGTTCAACGATTATTGCCGGCCGCGTGATGGGGATGAAGTCAGCAGCGGCAGCTAAATACTCTTTTCTGGCTTCCCTACCAATTATGCTCGCAGTCTGCGGAAAGTCACTAATCTCTAGCTCAAGTCGCGCCTATATTGGAGCAAATTGGCAGATGCTATTATTCTCTAACTTTGTCGCCTTTGTTTCTGGGTTAATCGCTTTGAAGGTGGTTATGAAATTCTTCAAAAAGGAGAGTTCAATTCCGACCTTTGGTTACTATCGTGCTATATTGGCATGTATCCTGCTTAGCATAATCCTCTTCTTCTAAATAGACAATCCAACAAAAAATCTACACCAGGTGTAGATTTTTTATGTAAAATCGCTCAAGTTTTTACATCGACTCTTATTCTTCGTCTTCAATAATTTGAATATGAGTATCCTTGAGTTGATATTCATCAACAAAGGATGGAGAACTCATCATGAGATCGATGCCGGAACCATTCTTTGGGAAGGCAACAATATCACGAATATTTTTTGTATCATTTAGGACCATAAAAATACGCTCAATACCAAAGGCACAACCAGCGTGAGGAGGAGCACCAAATTTAAAAGCATTGAGCATGCCACCAAAGCGTTTTTCAACGTATGTGTGATCATAGCCAAGAATACCAAAAACCTTATACATGATCTCTGGACTGTGATTTCGGACAGCACCAGAACAGATTTCATAGCCGTTCATTACCATATCATACTGATCGGCAACAATGGCGAGCTTTTCTTCATCAGTAACAGCCTCTTCAAGAGCTTTAAGACCACCTTTTGGCATTGAGAATGGATTGTGGCCGAAGTCGAGTTTATGTTCGCCATCATTCCATTCGTAGAATGGAAAATCAACAATCCAACAGAGGGCTACGACGGAATCATCCTTAAGATTGAAGTGATCAGCAAAGGCGATACGGAGTTGGCCAAGAATTTTATTGACCTTAGCGCGGTCATCTGAACAGAAGAAGACGGCGTCACCATCTTTAGCGCCTGTAACTTCTTTAATTTTAGCTAACTCTTCAGATTGTAAGAACTTTGCGATTGGGCTCTTTTCGGTACCATTTTCATACATGATATAAGCAAGACCAGAAGCACCAAGTTTTCTAACCTTCTCAGTGAATAAATCAATTTGAGAACGAGTAAGCGATGCGCCGTTCTCAACGCGAATAGCTTTGACACATGGGCTCTGAAAAACCTTAAAGCTGGTGTTTTTCAGAATTTCGGTGAGTTCGATCATTTCCATGCCATAGCGAAGATCTGGTTTGTCGACACCATATTTTTCCATAGATTCCTGATATGGAATACGTGGGATGTCTTCTGAGAAAAGTTTTTTGCCAGCAAAGTCAGTAACAAGAGATTTAATGAGAGGTTCAACAGTTTGCCTGACAGTTTCACCTTGGTCCACAAAAGACATTTCACAGTCGAGCTGATAAAAATCACCATAAAGACGATCAGCTCGAGGATCCTCATCACGGAAACAAGGAGCGATCTGATAATAGCGTGGCAGACCACCAACCATGAGGAGTTGCTTAAATTGCTGAGGAGCTTGAGGAAGAGCGTAAAAGAGTCCTGGCTTTAAACGAGAAGGAACGAGAAAGTCGCGAGCGCCTTCAGGACTGGAGTTGGCGAGAATTGGAGTAGTGACCTCGATAAAGTCATGTTGATCCATGTAGTTGCGGAGGTATGAATAGAATTTAGCACGACATCTTAGGGTCTTCTGCATACTTGGACGACGCAAATCGAGATAACGATATTTAAGACGAAGTTCTTCGCCGGATTCAGGACCATCATCGTGGGTATTGACCGGAGGAGTGTCGGCGCGATTTAAAAGCTCAATATCCTCAACAACAAGTTCAATGTCGCCGGTTGCAATATGAGAGTTTTTGAGATCGGCAGCACGCTCACGAATTACGCCAGTAGCAGAAATCACAAATTCATCACGCAAAGTTTCAGCCAAGTTGAAGGCCTGCTGATTTTCTGGAGTAATAACTAGCTGAATAATCCCTTGATGATCACGTAGATCGATAAAAATCAAACCGCCATGATCACGGCGGGAGTTCACCCAACCAGCAACAGTTACTTTTTCATTTAATTTAGTTTTCAATTCTCCGGACAATATTCTCATAAAAACATAATACCATATCTTGGGGGAATAGAGGAGAATATAGACGAGCTTCTAATACTCTAGACTCAATCAAATGCCTTGAAGTCTTTTATTTCGGTTAGAGCGTCTTTTGCTAGAGAGATAATAGCAGCATAGTCCTCTCTTGATCTTTCAATACCATTATTGGCTTTTTTAAGTTCAAAAACCAGCTTTGCCGTTATCGGAAAAAGTTCGTTAAAATCTTTATATCCTGATTGATCCCATTTTAGAATAAGCGCGCGAATACTATCCTCATCATAATCATCCGCGTAACAATCTATAGCAAAACAAAAGTCACGAGGATTTTCCGAAGATAAACTCTCTAATTCCTTACTAATACCGTTTAGTATTTCTTGTTTCTCCATAAATTTATTATTTCTAATAGCCTTCGTCAAATGTTTTTTCGCTAATTCAACAATTTGACGTTTAGTTTGAATTGATTCTACATCATCTGGTTTCCAATTTGCCAATAGTTCCCAAAGCTTGTCAATATATGAAAAGTAATCAGCAAATTCCGCAGCAGAGACTAGCTGATTCCATTTTTCATATAGAGTAAACAATTCGTAATCGTATGTATCTGCATCTATAAATGTAATATTTTCTGGCTGCTTATCTGCAAAGTATTTAGCAATATCATTAATTTTATTCTCGATAGATTGTCTATCCATTATGTTGTATATAATAACATAAAAACCACAGCTAAATAAGCTGCGGTTTAAATTATTAACAAAAGACACTAGATCTTCGCGTCATCTGGAGCATCGTGACGATGTTGATCTCCTTTAGAAACGTTTTGATTTGTCCAATGAGATTTTTCCGTCATCCCTCCATCTTTTGTATCCCAAGAAATGCGGTAACCGTCATCATACCATTGTGTGGTGTGACCCTCACCTGTCCTTACGTTAATGTAATTTCCTTTACCAGAGCCACCGATTTCAGTATTAATTCTTGCATTGCGGTCATACATAGTAAAACCTTTATTACGGCTGCTGGTATAGTTCTGACTCTCCTGCTCTTCGTGGACATTACGACTATAATTCTTTGATTCTTTACTATTATTATTAATATAGTTCTGACTCCCGTGTTTCTCAAAGGCGCCACGATCGTAGGTTTTATCATCAAACTGATCAAGCGCAGCATGTCCATGACCTAGTCCATCGCCAGACAAGAGACCACCATAATAAATCTGAGTAGTGCCGTCCGCCTTCTTGACGATTTTCGCATCCTCACGGTTAGACCAACTTACACCAGCCTTATCAAGGATTTTATCGCGTTCTCGCTGATTATCCTGTTTGACTTGGGCCAATTTTTCCTGAAATTCCTCCTTCAGACGGAGATACTCTGCCTGTATGGAATCGAATTGAGCTTTATATTGGTCACGCTCGGTTTTTAATCTATCAAACTCCGCTTCTGCAGATTTTTGACGAGACTTAGCATCATTAAAGGACTCCTTCGCCCTTTGAAATGCAGAGCTATCGGTTTTAGGGGCTCGCCATTCAGCATTCTGTCTTGCGGTTTTCACCTCCTGACAAAGCCTACTCACTTCTTCATTAATATTGTCACGACGATATTTATGATCGTGCCCCTGAGAAGACCAGTAAGGGGCTTCGGACTTATCGCCGTAATGATAGCAGTTTCCAGCTCTATCGAAACAATCTTGCATCTCTCGATGTTCATATTCCGCTTCCTGGCGAAGCGATTCAATGCGGGCGTTGTTTATATCACGGATTCTACCGTATTCATCCCAAACTTCACGGAAGTTATTACTAGAGCGCTGCATATCCTCATATTCACGATTCATTTCTTCTCGAGCAGTACGACACTCTTGGCGGGCAGCTTGCATTGCACTATATGCAATGTCAGCACGATTTTTAGCATCAAGATAATCCTTAAATACTAACTGTTTACGATGAAATGCATCTTGCTCTCTGGATTTCAGGGAGTCGAGACTTGAATTTTTTGGCATACATAGTCACCAACCTTTCTAAAAGTACTTATCCAATTTTGGATAGTTTTTCTATTATACAATATTTTCTACATAACGCAAGCTATACCATAAATAAAGCATTGAATAAAAAAATACCACCTCGATTGAAGTGGTATTTTCCTTACTTACTATTCACAGATAAAGACATCGTCTTTATGAAGTTTGACCCTTCGGATTAGTAAATAATGAACTCTTGCCAAGGGGCAGGAGGAATTTTCGACTTTTTGCGCGAAGATTCACGTTTAAGTCTACGCATAAGTAAATTTCTTACTCCGTTTAATTCTATTGCTCACGACCGACCACCCACCTCGTTAGTCAAAATACTCTAGAATGACTTGTGGAAAAGAGCAATACCTGAGATTTTAGCAGAAATGTTTAAAAAATGCAAGTTTTACAGGGGTGGGAGTAGGAGTAAGTTCGCGAACTATGAAGCCTCAACAGATAAGGCTTATGTTTTTGCAATATTGGCAGTTTGGTGTAGTTAGTCTTTACAGAGTACCCATAAATATGTTATAATATACCGCGTATGGAAGAGATTAATTTAAGGGATTTGCTCAGCTATTTCAAGAAGCACCTGATTTTATTTATCGTAATGGTACTTTTTGTGGCTTCAGCTGGAACAATCTATTCAGTATTTTTATTAAAGCCAGAATATAAGGCACAGGCAACAGTAATCTTAAGCTCTGACAAATCAAAGAACACCGTGCAGAGTGAAATCAATGCAAACAAGAATTTGATTGATACTTATACGGAAGTCGTAAAATCACATCGCGTGCTTGATCGCGTGAAGAACGAAATGCAAATTGATGACACTTATGAGCAGTTGGTAAAGAAAGTGACCGTTGCATCTTTGAAGGATACAGAAATTATTAGCATTTCGGTGGTGGACCGAGATAAAAACCACAGCTATTCCCTTGCTAACACGATTGCCGACACTTTCACAAACGAAATTGGCCAGATTTACAATGATAAGAGTGTAAATGTACTTGACCGTGCAGTGGAGCCACAGAAACCACATAATGTGGACCTGGTTAAGCAAGAGGCTATTTATGCAGCGGCCGGTATTGTGCTGGCAACTGCCGTAATTTTCTTAATGTTCTATATTGACCGCACAATTAAGACTACTGAACAAATTGAACAACTCTTCAAACTTCCTATTTATGGTAAAATCCGTAAACTTGAGACCGAGAAACAAAAACAACAACGCAAGAAACACGCTGAAAAGGCTGCGAAATTAGAAGCTAAACTGGCTGCAAAATTAGAGAAAGAGCAGCAAAAAGAGGCCAAGAAGGCAGAGAAACTAGCCGCAAAACTTGAGAAACAAGAAAAAGTTAATAACGAGGAACTTGGCGTTGATTATCAGGATGGCGAGGAGACGGGCGCTGAAGCAGCCCAGGCAGAACATATAACCAAGGCAGAAGTGAAGCCAGTGGTGGAAATTAAGGCGGTTGGTCGCAAAATTATTGCTGAGGAGAAGGCTCTACAAGAAAAGTTAGCTGCAGAGGTGGAGGCAGATGAGGCTGAAAACGATGAGTTTAATGAAGAATTGCTAGACGAGGATTCTGAGCTAGTACTGAGAGATAATCCAAAATCCAAGGTCAGTGAAGATTTTCGTACTATTCGTACCAGTCTATACTTCTCCCTAAACAAGAAAGACTCAAACGCAGTTTTGATCACCAGTTCCACGCCAAACGAAGGTAAAAGCTTTATCGCTTCAAACCTAGCCGTGGCCTTTGCAAAGACCAAGAAAAAAGTACTCTTGATAGACTGTGACATGCGTCTTGGCCGTCAGCACGAGATTTTTGGCTTATCCAACAAAGAAGGCTTATCAAATCTTTTAGCTGAGAGTAAGTTAGGTGAATATCGTGAATATCTACAAAAGACAACCGTTAAAAATCTTTCAATTATTACACGTGGCGTAGTACCACCAAACCCAAGCGAATTGCTCGATTCTGCAATCATGGAAGAATTACTTGAGAAGATAAAGCAAAAATTTGATTATGTAATTCTTGACGGTACGCCAATTGATGGTCTTTCCGATTCATTAATCTTGGCTAAGAAAACTGATCGCTTAGTACTTGTTAGTGCTGCTAATATGACTACGATTGAAGATCTCCAAAATTCAAAGAAGGCGCTTGAATCAATCGAAGTTAAAATCTCTGGCGTGGTCTTAAACCGCACAGTTGACGAGCGTCGTGGCGATTATTATTATAAATATTATAATTAGGTCACTCTATGATTGATTTACACTTACATATTCTACCTGGAATTGACGATGGCAGCGGGTCCATCGAAGAAAGTGTAAAGATGGCGAGGAAGCTGGTGGGACTAGGGTTTAATGGGGTATTTTGTACTTCACATTACATCGCCGACAGTCCACAGGCGGCTGACAATCAGACCAAAAATCAACTACGTGAGAAGCTTCAGGCTGAACTTAATAAGGCCGGTATTAAACTAAAGTTGATGCCTGGTAATGAAATTTACATTGATCCAAAAATGGTGGATTATTTAGTCAAGGGCAAGGCTTTCTGCTATGGCGGAGAACTAAATAACAGAAAGAAACACCAGCATGTACTTTTTGAACTACCGTTCTATGCAGAAGTTTCTTATCTTCGTGATATCATATTTGAGTTAAAAGCAAAAGGTCTCGTGCCGGTACTTGCACACCCTGAACGTTATTTATTTATCCAAAAGAAGAAGGAAGCCATCTTTGAGATTATTAAATTAGGGGTAAAATTGCAGTCTAATTATGGCAGTATTGTTGGGCAATACGGAGCCAAGACAAAGAAGACAGTAAAGTTCTTACTAAAAAACCGTCTGGTGAGTTATTTAGGTACAGATATTCATCGTGCAGAAGGTTCAATGTTTTTGAAATTTGAGAAGGCTGAGAAAAAAATAATTAAAATAATCGGCGAGACCGAATATCGCAAGATTATTACAAACGGCGACGAGCTCGCCAAGCCTTTCTTAGACGCCTAATCATTAATAATAAGAGGCAGCCAAAAAGAGCCCCGAGAGTATCTATGAGTACATCGGTGAACTGCCCGCTGCGACCTGAAACGAAGAGTTGATGCAGTTCGTCCGTGCAAGCATAGAGAAAACTTGAGCATAGGGCAAAGAAAAGGAACTTTGCATTAGAGAATTTTGCATTAGTGAGTTTTACAAAATAGGCGCGGTAGACAAGAAAGAAGAGAAGGCCAAGGATGGCATACTCGGTGAAATGGGCGGCCTTACGAACGATGAAAACCAGATTACTCACGCCAAAAAATGAATGATCGTTTGAGAGGTTTGGAAAAACCTGATGAAGAACATGAATGATTTGATTACTCTGAGCATTGGAAGAATCTGAGCCAAAAGAGGACATCGTAAAAATAAGTGTCATCTGCAAAACGAGGAGTAATAAAAGAAGGGGTCTTTGATGACGCTTAAGAAAATTTTGCATGGGCTATTTGAGATATTCTTGCAGTTTAGCTTTGGCGCGGTCGACAGACTCTGGATAAGGATGCCAGACAAAATGTTTTGGTTCTTGATAAGTGAAGGTGGAGGTGATATCAGCTTTACCATCAACATCAATGAGTTCGGTTTGCCATTTGGCAGGACTTGTAAGTTGTTTTTGCACGAGATATTTTAAATCATCACTAGTAAAATTGGTCTGAATATTTTTGGCAATTGAAGCAAAAATCTGATCAACCTTACCGAGAATATTCGGATCGTGTTGAGACTTGGAGATAAGGGCGGCCAAGATTTTTTCTTGGTTACGACCACGTTCGCGATCACCACCAGCCCAACTAATTGACACTCGTTCCCTGGCTATGTCGAGAGCCTCTGCACCGTTTAAGTGATAGGTGCCTGGGCTGTATGAGCGGCGGCCATGATAGGTATTAATAGCGTAAGGAAGCGTAATATCGACACCACCAAGCTGATCAATAATGGAGGAGGTGGCGTCAAAGTTAATGCGCGCGTAGTAATTAATTTTGATATTATAGAATTTTTCGAGAGTATGAATAGACTCGTTTACGCCATAAAGACCGGCGTGAGTGAGTTTATCGTTCTGTCCATTCATGGCGAGAGGCACATAGTAGTCACGCGGAGTATTAAGCACGAGAATCTGATGTCTGACGGGATTAAAGACTAGAATTAAATTCACGTCCGAGCGAGCAGCATAAGGCAAAGTATGATCTCGGTTATCAATGCCGCTAATATAAACCGTAAACGGAGCATCAAGAGAAGTGTTTTTGGTGGTCTCGATGGTTTTTGGAGTAACATTTAAAGACACTTCTTGTAGAACGTGCAACTTGTTCCAAATTTCCTGATTGTTATCTTTGAGAGATTCAAGATTACCGTTTGAAAGAAAGATAGTTTTAACGGAAGAAGCTTCACTAGCATTAGTTTGGTTTAAGAGTGCAGAAGTGAGTGAGAGAGTGTCAGTGAAGCCAAGATAGTCAGATGGGCCAAGAGATTTCGCAAGTAGCCCTTCACGGGAACTGACGTCAGCTTGTAGATATTGCTCGACGGCCTCTTTATACGGATCGCTGTTCAGAATACCGATACGAATAATCTCACCCTGGCCGGTTTCGGCAAGAGGAGAGGCGGCGAGTATAAGAAGACTGTATTTTTCCTGGTAAGTTTCATTTTTGCCAATCTGGGAAAGATAGCCGTTATATTTATAAAACACAAAAGCAAGTACAATATTAAGAAGAATATCCAAGATTAAAAGAATGGCAAGCAGGATAATCTTTCGACTAATGATGATTAAAAGGACAACTAAGAGAAGATAGAAGATAACGATAAAGCCAAAAAGACGAATCGGCAGGATTTGAGCTTGGTACAAAAAATAGAGCATAGCGAGACTGGATAAGGCAGCGAGAAGCTGAAAAAAGGACAAAAGTGGTCTCGATTTTTTAACGGTTTTCTCTTGTTTCATAGATTAATTATACATCTTTTAGGGTCTTAAAGCGATTTTAAAGAACATCCTAATAAACTATAAGCAACATAAGCGAAAGGAATAGAATGAAAAATTATGATATTAACCAATACGAAGATGATGAAATTTTCGTTAAAAAAATTTCAAAGAAGGAGAAAGCCATGAAAAATAAGAATCAAAAAACTAATAAGTTCAAGAAAAATAAACAGATGGATTTGTCGGTGAATGAGGCTCTTATTCTGCAGCAGGTTTACGAAGATGGGGTAGACGATGTGGATGATATCGTGGATCAGGCGGGGATGCCAAAAAAAGTGACCATGAATGTGCTAACGGAACTTAAGTCAAAGGGGCTGCTCACAGTCATTCAACAGACCTATGGTAAAATTCTAGTAAGCGTAACCAGCCAAGGTAAGAAATTGATAAATACGATGTGGCCCGAGGCTATAACTTTCGCCTATTAAACTGAAATTATTTATGAAAATTTTAATTATTGAAGATGACAAAGAGATTAACGAAGCACTCAAGGAGGGGCTAGAGGACGAATCGTATGCAGTGGATACTTGCCTTGACGGCGAGGATGGTTATCACACGGCGATGGCGGATGAATATGATTTGATTATTCTTGACGTGATGTTACCTTCAATGAATGGATTCGAGGTTTGTCAGAAATTGCGAGCAGAAAAGAATACTACGCCGATTCTAATGCTGACAGCGAGAGGACAGTCGCAAGATGTGGTACGGGGACTCGACTATGGGGCGGATGATTATCTGGCAAAACCTTTTAACTTTGATGTACTACTGGCACACATGCGAGCAATCCTTAGGAGACCGGCCCAGAAGCTAGAGGAAGTTTTACGAGTGGCGGACCTGGTACTTGATCCCAGCACGAAAAGCGTCTTGCGGGCGGGAGATGAGATTAAACTAACTTCCAAGGAATACGCGGTGCTAGAATATCTAATGCGAAATGAGGGCAAGGTTTTGTCGAAAGAGAAAATCATTTCGAACGTTTGGGATTTTGACGCGGACGTGTTGCCGAATAATGTGGAATTATTTATTATGTTTTTGCGAAAGAAGATCGATAAACCTTACAAGCAAAAATTAATCCAGACCGTGCCTGGATTTGGCTATAAGATTGTGGGATGAAAATACTTAGGCTATATTTAAGTTTTTAGCTATAGAAATAAGATAAAATAAGAATAATGAAGAGATCTGAAATCAATAGACTAACCATGAGCTACTTAGCGGTGATTATGACATTATCGTTGGTTTTTTCAGGAATTATTTATTTATTATCTACGGCGAGTTTGAATCGGCCGCTGGTTTCTAGTGAGGATGAAAATTCTAGTTTAAGTGTGAAGGTGTCGGAACTTGAGGAACACTCGTTTGAAAAGGCCTTTAGAAAAAGGTTGGAGAGTCGCGACAATACGACGCGTGTGACGATTATTTATTCCCTGGTGGGATTTAATCTTGGAGTATTGCTGATTGGGATTTTTGTGAGTCGCAGCCTGGCAAGATTGACACTGGCGCCGATTGAACAAGCGATGATGAAGCAGACACAATTTATTTTTGATGCCAGCCACGAACTAAAAACACCGCTAACTGCGATGCTGATCAGAAATGAGGTGGCGATGAGAAAGAAGAATTTGTCAGAGGAGAAGGCACGCGAGGTGATTGCGAAGAATATTGAAGAGATTTTGAGAATGAAGGAACTGACGACTTCGATGCTGGATGTGGCGCGGGAGAATAACGACCGTGAAAGTGGGGAGACGATTGTTATCGCCGACTTTATGACAGACCTGCGTGAGAAATTATTACCAGTGGCAAGAAAAAGCGGAGTGGAGATTGAGCTGGAGATGAATGTCGGAAAGGACAAGACGACAGTGGTGGCGAAAAAGACTCTTGAACAGATCCTCACGATTTTTTTGGACAATGCAATGAAATATTCGGGAGATTCGATGGTGTATCTGCGCGCGGTGCGACGTGGAAAGAATGTGGTGTTTAGCGTGAAAGATAATGGAGTGGGGGTGAAGAAAGAAGATCAGAAACGGATTTTTGAGAGATTTTATCAAGTGGACACGGCGAGGACGAGAACAGAAGATAAGACGAGTCATGGGCTGGGACTGGCGATTGCGAAGAATTTGGCAGAAAGACAGGGGTATAAGATTGTGCTTCGAAGTAGCGAGGGACATGGGGCGGAGTTTGAGATGGTGGTATAAGACGAATAAACTAATTGCCACCATGCTCTGTCTATTTAGATATATTATATGCCATAATAACTATATACGATCCAAATATTATAAAAGAATATCTTTCAGGCTTAAAGGGATCTTTTGTATTTTAAAAGAAAGGAGTTGAGATACGAAACGATCAAAGATTATTCTACGCTGACATCATACATATAAGCCATTCAATAACAGATGAAGATGATTTTAAAAGAAGACTTCAAAGACGAATAACCGAGTTATAAAATCGCTTAGTTATTTATGTTCTAAACAGTATTTAGAGTATTACAAAAAAACATAAGAGTTAGTAAAGATTCTCGCATATATATGTATTTATTGCGACATATTTATGTTTTACTTATTTTTTTCTTTTTTTAATGTTACTGGGTTTATACTAGTATCCACCATCAAATTATTACTAAAGAATATAGTCTCATTCCCCTTTCTGGTTCTTCCTGCGCTGTGGCTAAAAGAATAATTTATACTACGATATTCATGATAAAGATTCTGTATTTCATCAGTATTATCATACGATACTATCCATTTCGCATTTTTTATACTCTTGATAGCATTACTTACTGATTTATGATCATTATATTTGTAGTAATTCATATATAATAACGGCCCCTTAAGATAATATGGTGGATCAAAGTAAAAGATTGTATTGTTATTTACTGATGTTCTATCGATAAGGTCGATAGCATCAAGGTTGGTAATATGAATAAAATCACCCCTTTCCGCAATAGCACGGATCTTCATTATAATATCTTGTTTATTGAATCGACAATCAATCTTATATTTACCGGATTGTTTTTCTCCACCAATCATACCAGCATTTAAAATTCCAGAAAAGTTTGTTCTATTTAAAAAAAGTGTGGCAAATGCGAGCTTTATAATATCTTTTTCTTCTTTCTTATGATCTAATATATATTTTTGTCGACTCCATTCCTGTGTAGTTATATTCACAGATTTAACTAAATTACATAATTCGTCAGAATAATTTACTACAGAAAACCAGAATGCATATATAGCTCTATCTAAATCGTTAATAGTTATCTCACGCACCCTACCCGTTATTAAAAGAAATAATGCAACCGAAGCTCCTCCTGCATATGGTTCAATATAGTGTCCATTAATATTATTATCTTGACATATTTTATCAATGAATTTCGATATTTTATTTTTACCTCCAGGGTATCGCAACGGAGAAAAAAAACTCATAATTGAATTATATCTTATTTGTCAATCATTTTGTATTTTTTTAAAATACTATTCAATAGAATTTCTTTATACGCTACTTTATTTTTTTTGCATGAGTTATAGAAATCATGGCAGCTATTATTATAGACATCGCCCTCATCTGATCTAGACTAGTAGATGCATGATAATTATGTGCTCCATTTTGTAGAAGTTTTATAAGAATATTTGCATCTTTAATATTATTGTTGGAAAGAAAAGTTTTGTAATTTTTATCTAATTGCTGCTTTGCGTTATCAAAATTACTCCTTACATAATTATCCAATTCACCAACGCCAGAAGCAGTCTCCACTAGTAATCGTAAAGACATTCTGATTATTGCTGGAAAAGCATCAGATAGACCAGTCTTGTTTTCTTGATAAAAATTATATAACGACAAAATGTCTCTATATAAATTATTGACATCACCACATATCAGTGAGGGCATATGTTCTAAAAAAAGTAAATCTTTATTTATTTTCGTTCGTGGTGTTTTTCTATATTTTAAAGAGAGTTGATTAGATAAGTCGTCTTCGCCTGTATTACTAAGGACTATAGGTGATAGATCATTATTTTTATCCTTATTGATTACTGTTTTTATTGATAATCCACGAAACTCTTCAACTAATGGTTCTTTTAAAGTACCGCGATTTTTTCTTGTGTCAATTACCTTATTCTCTATTAGAAATAATATTTTATCAAAAATATCTAAAACTTCGTCTGACGTATATAATGATTCTATATTTCCTTTTTTACCAATATAGAATCCTATCTCATTTAAGTTTTTTTCACTGAGAATTTCGTTCTTTACATAACCTCTATTTAAGATTTTCCTATTTTTTGAAATAAACCCTCTTGTTTGTTCATCTATTTTGATAAAAAGGGATTTATCTTTTCCTCTGTGTCTATAGGCAAAATAATCTCTTTCTAATGGACCCCACGAACCGCTGCATCCATGCTTCCTCTCGATATTTATAAGTGCTGTTTCCTTGTCACAAACGTTACATGGAATTACTGTTAATTCCCTTAACTTCTGGGGCTCATCTCCCAAAAATAAACGTCCTGAAATTTTAGAATAAATGTCTTGATCTTGGATATATTTCAGTACTGCAATCCTTCTATTTCCGTCATAAACTACAGGCAAGTCATCATGATATACAACAGTGGGCAATTCACTTAAGTCATAGTGATCCCCCATCTGATTCGCAAGCTTATCTAAATTCCATGCATCCGGATTTTCATCAATAGCATGTTTTATAATATCTAGATCTGAAAGTTTTGTGTCAACCGGATCACGCGGATTTTCGGTCCATAAATGCAACTCTTTTACGTTAATATCTTTAATTTTCTGATTAACATATTCTTTGTGCATTTTTTATTTGCCTAAATCATATCCCAGGTTAAGACTGTATCTTCTTCTAGATCCCGCTTTACCTCTCTGCCAAGTACAATATCGGTGTATTTTGGCGAGATACCAGTCCCTGGACGTTTTGGCATAATATCGTTCTCTGTGATTTTTTCACCAGCCTTCATGTTTCTAGTTAGAACAAGTGATCTGCGCGCTTCACGGCGAGGAACAATTTCACATTCCAGCACGGTCTTTTCAGGTTGACCGAGCACCTTATCGATCATCTCGAAATTAGCTCTTGCCTTCTTAAAGTCTTCTGGATCACCGGAATGATAGTGGTCATTGCCAGTAAGAGTCTTGTCCAAAGTGAAGTGTTTTTCAATTACTTCAGAACCAAGAAGATATGCAGTTGCAAGAGTCATCATGGTTGGATCCGGTGCAACATGGTCACTAAACCCAACTTTAACATCTGGAAATACTTCTTTTAGAGTCTTAATAATCTTTAAGTTAGCATTATTCGGATCTGTTGGATATGATAATACACAGTGAAGAATACAAATATCATTATTGCCAACTTCTTTCATTGCGCGAATAGCTTCGTCAACTTCTGATAAGTAGGCGGCACCTACAGAAACGATCATTGGCTTACCTTTTGCCGCAATATGCTTAATAAATGGAATATTCGACAAATCGGAAGAAGAAATTTTATAGAAATCTACCATATCATAAAGATAGTCTGCAGATGCATAGTCGAACGGAGTTGAAGTAAAATCCATACCTTTGCTGTGAGTATAATCGCACAATTCTTTATATTCTGCTTCACCAAAACTATCAAATTTCTGGAAAAGTTCATATTGTGTCTTGGTTGCTTCCTTCGTAGTATCCCAATATGCAGGCGAATTCTTTGAAACAATAGTATTTGCCTTGTAAGATTGAAACTTTGCACAGTCAATACCCGCCTCAGCAGCTTTATCAATATAAAGCTTAGCCGCTTCAAGTGGTGTGATATTTAATTGCTTCGCAGTATCGTAGAAGTTTACTCCCATTTCTGCAATCAAATATAATTTATTAGTTTTCTTCATTTATCTCTCCATTTACAGATTATTAATTAAACTCATTACTCTTTTTCTACCATTTTTTAGGTCATGTGTCAATAATGTGTTCTGGTATGACTGACGACCTTTTTGGTCCATCTTGATATACATATCAAGGTTCGCCTCTATAACTTCATCGCTAGGATTAAGCCCAATGTAATTAAAACCATTTTCATCACATACAAATCCGTGCTTCTCTTCACGTTCATTTTGTGCCATTGCAATTGAGGGGACTCCTAACATGGAAAGTTCATAGCCAGTGCGACCCCTTGAAGTTATTGCTATATCACATTGAGACATTAATACTGGCATATTTTGAATATCATGCAATACAGTAATATTAGATATCTTATTAAATTCTAAAAGTTTTTCAATATTATGTTTAGCACGCCCTAAGACAACCGTAAAGTTAATATCTTTATATTTTTCTTTACTAACGATATCTAGTACTCTGTCGGTGTAATTCTGTGGATCTGCCCCGCCAAACGCGACAAATACATTCTTGACTGTAGTTTTAATTTCAATCGGGCTAAATGACAGGAATACTTTGCCAGGAATATAGTATTTTTCACCAGCCTTAACATTTGTTGATATGTCTTTTTGATAAAGTGCATTAAACACTAAGTCTGCAGCAGAAGCACCCTCACCATCATCTTCAAAATTAACGATTTTAGCATTCTCTGGAAGCACGCTCCTGAGACCAATCATGTAATCGATTGAGGTTGTAAGAATATCATTTATAAACAGGGTGTATTTTTTTTCTTTACATCTTTGAAAGAGGTCGGCTATACCATTAACTGGGATAAGATTATGTGTAGTATTGCCAAAGATCTTAGAGCTTGTTTGATTCTTATCAAAATAAATATCTGGCTTACAATTAAATTCATCGGCAATTTCTAGCGCACGATAAATATGTCCAACACCACGTTTGTTATTGCCATTGACATAAATAGCGATCTTTTTATCTTCAAGAATTTTAGAGGCAACAATCATATCAGAGAAGGTGTCGATATCGATTGATTCATCTTCTGAAACTTCAAAGATATCAACCTTTTCGCCAATCCTGGTTTTCTCGGTTACAATATCGTTTTTTGAAATAACAAATGCACCAGTTTCCATATAGTTAGCTGGAAGATATTGCCTATTCAATCTCTCCTCATAATTGGGCTTTTTCTCCCCGTTTTCATCACGCCATGACAAATGTGGTTTATTGATTGCAGAAATTACGGTATCTAGATTATTTTCGATAGCATAATTAATTGCATTATCTAGTGTTTCAACCTTCAGTGTTGGTGAGGTTGGCTGCATCGTTACAATATAGTCCCACTGCACATCCTTAGGAATTGCATCATAAATTACTGAATCTAATGTGATGTCGTCGCCACAAAGCTCTGGTCTTCTTTCTATCGTGTTAACTCCTAGCTGAGAGGCAATAACGCGCACAATATCACTATCAGTTGTAACAATAATATCTGTAATAAATTCTGATTTTTTTGCATTCTCGATTACATAAGAAATTAGTGGTTTATTATTAAGAATACGAATATTTTTATTAGGAATCCCCTTTGATCCTGCTCGTGCAGGAATAACTGCTAAAATTCTCATTGTTTTTCCTTTCCTGATTTTATTAACTTAATTAGCGACCCTATTCTCCTACCGAATCTCGTATCTTGGACCCTTTTCCTTAATATAACGAGAACTAAGAGACTAGAGATGCACACCCCGACAACGAAATATCTTACTACCGGTACGGTATATAGAAAATTACATAAACACATATAAATCAGTGACACAGATAATAACTTAAAGAAAAATTTATTATCATACCACTTAGTTGCGCCAAGCTTTTTTACAAATGCATAATGAGTTATATAAAGAACAATATAACCAACCAATGTCGTATATGCAGCTGCAATATATCCATATTTTGGGATAAATACATAATTTAATATAATGTTAATAATACACGCCAGCGTTGTACCTATAGCAATGTTCTTTTGTTTTTTATGATAGAATTCAATATTTACATATAGTGAATAAATGAACTGGAAAATATACCCAACCATCACTGGTGGCATGACATATTGAGCATCCATATACCCTCTTCCACCCATAATCAGTAGTAGCTCTGGGGTAATGAGCATTGTAATATAAACTACCAATAAAAATCCTATAAAGTATGGTCTTGAATATTTCTTCAACTTATCGTATTGTTTTTCATCCATTTGTTTATATGCCCATGGAGACCAAGCGTTATTTAGTGAGCTCCATAATAAACTTACCGACAATGAAACATTATATGCAACGCTATAAAGAGCATTAGCCTCCGAGGAAACCATTTTAGTAATCATAATCTTGTCTGAAGAACTTAATAGATACCCTGCTAGTAGGTGGACAATTAGCGGAAGAGAGACTTTGATGGCATATCTCGAATATTTTTTCGTGATTTTTACACCATCCTTGATAAGCCATACATATATAACTAGAGAGATAAGAATTAATGGGATAAAATGACCGATTATTCTTCCATAGAGGTGATCTTTTAAAATTAATATTAGAATAATTGATAAGACTGTTGAAAGAAAAGAGCTTAGGAATGAAATAATGACAACTGTTT
>ERZ773049.899-NODE-899-length-17680-cov-7.730156_pt1 | contig 17680 bp, 14 predicted proteins | sample MGYA00580633_ERZ773049 | MGnify/ENA primary metagenome ERZ773049 (study PRJEB29015, sample SAMEA2737991) | human oral metagenome | biome: human oral; feature: human-associated habitat; material: dental | place: China | collected 2066 ... | reverse complement strand
GTGAACGCCACCGCCTGAGCCAGGCCGGCTTCGTGCAGCTGCTGAAGGACGGGGTACTGCCGGAAGACCTGGCCCCCCAGGCCTGATGAACATTCAAGATACCTGACGCCATGCGCCCTTCCGCCATTCTGGAGGCCAACCGGGCTGCCGTGCGTGAAGCGGTGAGCCGCTACCGGCTCACCAACCCGCGCGTCTTCGGCTCGGTGCTGCACGGCACCGACAAGGAAGGCAGCGACATCGACATCCTCGTCGACAAGCTTCCCGGAGCGACCCTGTTCGACCTGGGCGGCCTGTTCGAAGAGCTGCAAGCCATCCTCGGCCCCAACATTGATCTTCTGACGCCCGGCGACCTGCCGAAGAAGTTCCGGAACAAGGTCATCGCGGAAGCGAAGCCCATTTGATCCCCAATTTTGCGTTGCCGCAGATGCTGCCGGGTACGGTGCTGTCGTGGATAGGGGGAGGGATATCGGATCCAGGGGAGAGCAACGCGGTGCAGAATGTGCGGAGTCAGATGGTGACGTCACCGCAATCGGGGGTCTTTCAACCCCTTGCGTAGACGGAAAAAGGAAGAATCGCTGAAGGGGCCAGCGAGCAAGAAAGCTGACAACGTGAACAGCAAGGGCAACCAGACCCTGCAGGGTGGTCAGGGGACTGCGCCGGGGGGCAGCAAAGAATCAGGCCAATAAAACAGTTTGCCCCGGTCTGCATGTCATGCAGCCGGGGCAATGATCCAGTGGTAAGAACCGACTCAGCTCGCCAGCGCTTCCAGAATGAACCTGCCAGTCCTGGGTGAGTCATTCAGAAACGCATCATCCCGATGGATCTCACCATGAAGAGTTCCTTTCTTCAGGCTTCTTTCCATCTCATGTAGATAGTGCTGCTTGAACGCACGCAGGATGGCCTTCCTGGCACCCGGGTTGTCCCGGCACAGGGTTCCAATCATGTCAAAGTAGACCCTGCCAAGAACGACCCTCTGGTTATATTCCTCCAGTTCCACCCGAGCCTGCACCTGCTGCTGCAGATCCTCAATCATCTGCTGTTGCTGCTCGATGACCTAGTTGGCCTGCCTGACGGCCTGGTTCCATCCTGCGTTGCGGCCTTGCTGGTATCCCTCGTCCCTGCCGAGGTTGCGGCCACGGGCGACGTAGACCTCGGGAGCCAGTTCCCAAGGATTTTGTTGTTGAGGGACGGGCGTCCGGGAAACATGATGGGACTCCTTGAACCGTGGAACCTGCGATTGAGGCTACAGAACACGTTCAGCCGTGTCAATCCCCGAGGGGGAATGGGTTGCGTGACTCAGCCCCCCTGCCCCTCATCCTCCACCGGCGGGGCCGATGACACCCGTCGCACCGGCCCGGCAAAGGTGGGCGGCAGGCCGTCCTCGCCGGCGGCGCGCCGCCGGAACAGCGCCGCGCGCGCCAGCAGCACCACCGTCACCGGCACGGTGATGGCCATGAACACCACCACCAGCCAGGCCCGCAGCACCAGCGTCTGGTAGGTGAACGAAAAGCACAGCACCAGCGCCGCGGCCACGCACCACAGTGCCAGCGTGGAGCCCAGCGCCAGCGGGTGAAGCCGCGTGAAGAACTCGCGGATGCGCACCAGCCCCAGTGCCCCGCTGAACGACAGCAGGCCGCTGATGATCAGCAGCACCCCGATCAGCACGTCGGCCCACACCGGCAGCGCACCGCCGAACATCGGGATATGGGTGCTCATTCGATCACCTCGCCGCGCAGCAGGAACTTGGCAATGGCCGATGACGACACGAAGCCGAACATCGACATCAGCAGCGCCGACTCGAAGTAGGCATCCGACGCATGGATGATGCCGCCGGCCAGCACCATCAGCATGCCATTCACATACATGTAGTCCAGCGCCATGACCCGGTCCTGCGCCGTGGGGCCGGCAAACAGCCGGAACATGGCGATGGCCATGGCCGCCAGAAAGCAGCCCAGCGCAAAATGCACGGTACCCGACAGCCACAGGCTCATTCGAAGATCTCCATCAGGAGCACCTCATAGCGTTCCTTGTACCAGGCCGCAAAGTCCTGGCCCTCCGGAACGTGAAAGACATGGAACAGCAGCCGGCTGCGGTCCATCGACAGCTCGCTCCAGACCGTGCCGGGCACGATGGCGGCAATGACCGACAGCGCCGCCAGCGCGGCGGGCGCCCGCAGCTGCAGCGGAATCACCACCCACTGCGCGCGCGGCGGGTGGCTGCGGAAGAACCACACATGCCAGGCCACCTCGAAATTGGAGCGGATCACGTCCACGAACACCCGGCCAATGAGCAGGAGCACCTTGCCGGGGCGGCGCATGCGCACCCGTGTGGGCCGCAGCGTCTGGGTCATCAGCGGCACCATGATGGCCACCAGCGCCCCCAGCATCACGGTACCCGGGTCGACCGAGCCCTGCAGCATCACCCACAGCGCCAGCAGTGAGAGCGACAGGAGCGGAGCCGGAAGCAGCTTCATGGCGTGTCCTCCCCATCATCCTTCAGAAGCGGAATGCCCTGGCGCAGGATGCGTCGCGTGACCGACGGCGGCGGCAGCGGCCGCACGCCCTGCACCGCCTGCACGTAGCCATGCGGGTCCTTCAGTTCGCTGGCGGCCGCCTGCAGGTAGCGCGCCAGCGGCTCGGCACGGAAGCTGATCAGAAGACACAGCGTCAGCAAAAGGCCGATGGGCAGGCACTCCAGCACCTTGAGCTGTGCGGCCGGCCGGTCGCGCGGCGTCCAGAACATGCGGATGCCCGTGCGCGAGAGCGCCACCAGCGCCGCAAAGCCGGCGGCGATCACCAGCGCCAGCATGACCCACGCGGCCGTGCTGACCGGTTCCTGCAGGGCGCTGCCCGCTTCCTCGGTGGACAGCAGCCCCGAGAGCATCATGAACTTGCCAATGAAGCCCGACAGCGGCGGCGTGCCGGTCAGAAGCAGCGTGCAGGCCAGGAACGAGAAGCCCAGGAAGGCGGTGGAGGCCGGAATGACGCGCCCGGTGAGTGCCTCCTGCTGTTCGTCCAGGTTGGTGTCGCGCGGCGGCTCGATCTCGTCCAGGAAGAACGGCACCGGGTCGGCATCGTCAGGGTTGGGAAACTCACTTTCCAGCAGCCGGCTGCGGTCGATCAGCTCGATGAGCAGGAACATCGCCCCGGCAGCCATGGTGGAGCTGAGCAGGTAATACAGCGCGCCGCCCGTGACGGTGGGCTGATTGAAGCCGATGGCAGCCAGCAGCGTGCCGGAGGTGACCATCACGCCAAAGCCGGTGACGCGCCCCAGCTGGCGTGCCTGCAAAAGCCCCAGCAGGCCGAAGGCCACCGTGGCCAGGCCGCCAGCCACCAGCCAGTCGGCGCCCCAGCGCAGCGTGCCCTCCTCGCCCGAGAAGCCCAGCGACCAGAGCCGCAGGATGGCGTAGATGCCCACCTTGGTCATGATGGAAAAGAGCGCCACCACCGGCGCACCCGCCGCCGAATAGGCCGGCACCAGCCAGAAGCCCATCGGCCAGACGGCCGCCTTGGTGAGAAAGGCCATGCCCAGGATGGCCACGCCGGCATGCAGCATGGCCTGGTCCTGCGCCGCCACCTCGGGAATGTGCACGGCCAGGTCGGCCATGTTCAGCGTGCCCGTGACGCCATACAGCATGGCCGCGCCCACCAGGAAGAAGGACGAGGCCACCAGGTTGATGGCGATGTAGTGCAGCCCCGCCCCCACCCGCTGGCGCCCGGGCCCATGCAGCAGCAGGCCGTAGGAAGCCGCCAGCAGCACCTCGAAGAACACGAACAGGTTGAAGAGGTCGCCGGTGAGGAAGGCCCCGTTCAGGCCCATCAGCTGGATCTGGAAGAGCGGATGGAAATGCACGCCGATCCGGTCCCAGCGGGCCACGGCAAAGATGAGGGCCGCCGTGGCCATGACCGAGGTGAGCAGCAGCATGGCCGACGACAGCCTGTCCAGCACCAGCACGATGCCGAACGGCGTGGGCCAGTTGGCCGGCAGATAGATGCCCAGCGTGCCGATGGAGCCCGGCGTCTGCCCCGGCGAGGCCGGCGCGGCGCCATGGTGCACCGACCAGGCCAGCAGGATGGACAGCGCCAGCCCCACCAGGCATGAGCCCACGTTCAGCCCGGCCAGGGTCTCGCGCCGCTGCTCGCCCAGCGCCAGCATCAGCGCGGCTGTCAGCACCGGCAGCAGCACCGGGGCGATGATCAGATGGGGCGACATCACGCCGATCATGCGTGTCTCCCTGCGGGCAGCGGCCGCGCGACCGGACTCGTGCGTTTCGTCTGCGTCATCGTGCTCACCATTCCATGTCCGGGTTGCCGTCCACGTGGTCGGTGTCGGACAGCCCGCGCGAGGCCAGCATCACCACCAGGTACATGGCCGTCATGGCAAAGCCGATGACGATGGCCGTCAGCACCAGCGACTGGGGCATCGGGTCGGCGTAGTTGTCGAGGCTGGGCGCCACGTCCGGCAGCAGCACCGGCGCACTGTCGACCTTCAGCCGGCCCATGCTGAAGATGAAGAGGTTGACCGCATACGAGATGAGCGACAGCCCCATGATCACCTGGAAGGTACGGGGCCGCAGCAGCAGCCAGACGCCCGAGCCGCCCAGCACGCCGATGGCAATGGCCAGAATGATTTCCATGTCTACCGTGCTCCTTCAGGAGGAAGTGAGGGTGTCGTCGCCCGTGCCGCGGTGCCCGGCATCCCCTTCGGGCAGGCCGGCCTCGCCTTCCTCACCGGCGATGGGACGACGGGTGCGCCGGATGGACTGGTGCGACAGGGCGGTGAGGATCAGCATGGTGCCGCCCACCACCACCGCGAACACGCCCAGGTCGAAGACCGCCGCGCTGGGCAGATGGGTCTCGCCGAAGATGGGCAGATTCAGGTGGCCCGTGTGGGTGGTGAGGAACGGATAGCCGAACAGCCAGGCGCAGAGACCGCAGCCGATGGCGGTCAGCAGGCCATAGGCGATCCAGCGCGGCGGCCGCAGCTTCATGTGCGATTCCACCCACTGCGTGCCAGCCACCATGTACTGCAGGATGAAGCCGATGGAGACCACCAGACCGGCAATGAAGCCGCCACCCGGCTGGTTGTGGCCGCGCATGAGCAGGTAGATGGCCACCACCAGCGCCAGCGGCTGCAGCAGGCGCACCAGCACCGCGGGCACCATCATGTAGCCCAGTGCCGTGTCGGCCGCCGCCTTGGGGTTGACCAGATCGGTGACGATGTCGGGCGGCAACCGCTGCTGCGACGGCAGCCGGGTGCTTTCACGAGGGGGACGGAAGCGGCGCAGCAGCGCGTAGACCGCCAGCGCCACGGCCGACAGCACGGTGATCTCGCCCATCGTGTCGTAGCCACGGAAATCCACCAGCATCACGTTGACGACGTTGCTGCCTCCGCCCTCGGGCAGCGCCCGGGCCAGGAAGAACGGCGAGATGCTCTGCGAGAAGGGGCGCGTCATCATGGCCCACGACAGCAGCGCCATGCCGCACCCCACCCCGATGGACAGCACCAGGTCGCGGCCGCGGCGCATCCGCACCAGAAGCGGCGGCGTGCTGCGCCGGCCGGGCATGTCCTCGATCCGCCGGGGCAGCCAGCGCAGGCCCAGCAGGAAGAGCACCGTCGTCACCACCTCCACCGTCAGCTGGGTCAATCCCAGATCAGGGGCCGAGAACCAGAGGAAGGTCAGGCAGGTGACGACGCCAGCACCGCTCATCATCATCAGCGCCGCCAGCCGGTGGTACTTGGCCTGCCAGGCCGCGCCCAGCGCACACAGCCCGCCGATGATCCACATGCCCACGAAGTACGGCGAGACTGCCAGCGGCGGGCGCGTGCCGCCCTGCGGCAGCTTCAGCTGCAGGCTGGCGCTGACCAGCAGCACGCAGACCGCCATGATGAGAAAGAGCTGCTGCTGCAGCCGGCGCGTGCCGGCCAGCCGCGTGCCCCAGCTGCCCACCAGGCGCAGCAGCACCAGCACACCTGAAAACAGCGCCTGGCCATCGAAGGGTTTGAGCCAGCGCAGCGGCACGTAGTCGCGGGTGCGGGTGCGACGGCGCAGCAGCACCCACAGCAGCACCCCGCCCACCATCGCCGCCAGACTCATGGCCAGCGGCAGGTTCCAGCCATGCCACAGCGCCAGACTGTAGGCCGGCAGCTCGCCGCCCACCACCGGCCGGGCCGCCGTGTCCAGGATCGGGCCGATCAGCGTGGCCGGCAGCGTGCCCACCAGCAGGCAGAGCACCACCAGCAGCTCGATCGGCACCCGCATCCAGTGCACCGGCTCATGCGGTTCACGCGGCAGATCGGTGGCCTTGGGCCCCAGAAACACGTCGATCGAGAAGCGCAGCGCATAGGTGACGCTGAACATGGCTGCCACCGTGGCCACGACCGGCAGCACCAGGCCCATCGGGTGCGAGGTGTCCAGGTCGATGGTGGCGGCGAAGAACATTTCCTTGGACAGGAAGCCGTTGAGCAGCGGCACTCCGGCCATGGCCGCACTGGCCACGAAGGCCAGCGCCCCGGTGACCGGCATGTAGCGGATCAGCCCCGAGAGCCGGCGGATGTCGCGCGTGCCGCTCTCGTGGTCGACGATGCCGGCCGCCATGAAGAGCGAGGCCTTGAAGGTGGCGTGGTTGATGATGTGAAAGACGGCCGCCACCGCCGCCGTGGGGCTGTTCATGCCCAGCAGCAGTGTGATCAGCCCCAGGTGGCTGATGGACGAATAGGCCAGCAGCCCCTTCAGGTCGGTCTGGAACATGGCCAGGAACGCCCCGAAGAGCAGCGAGGCAGCGCCCGCCCCGCACACCAGCAGGAACCAGTCGTCGGTGCCCGAGAGCACCACCCACAGCCGGGCCAGCAGGAAGACGCCCAGCTTCACCATGGTGGCCGAGTGCAGATAGGCCGAGACCGGCGTGGGCGCGGCCATGGCGCGCGGCAGCCAGAAGAGGAACGGGAACTGGGCGCTCTTGGTGAGCGCGCCCAGCGCGACCAGCACCAGGATGGGGCGGTAGAGCGCGTGCTCGCGGATGATGTTGCCGCTGGACAGGATGCGTTCCAGCTCGTAGCTGCCCACCACGTGGCCGATCATCAGCACGCCGGCAAACAGGCACAGGCCGCCCGCCCCCGTCACCAGCAGTGCCATCCGCGCGCCGCGCCGGGCGTCGTCACGATGGTGCCAGTAGCCGATCAGCAGGAAGGAATAGATGCTGGTGAGTTCCCAGAATAGCACCAGCTGCACCAGGTTGCCCGACAGCACCACGCCCGTCATCGCCCCCATGAACGACATGAGAAAGGCGAAGAAGCGCGGCACCGGATCGGCCGGCGACATGTAGTAGCGCGCATAGAGCACCACCAGCGCGCCGATGCCCAGCACCAGCATGGTGAAGAGCCATGCCAGCCCGTCCATGCGCAGCACCAGATCCAGCCCCAGCGTGGGCAGCCAGGTGATGCGCTGCTCGATGACCTCGCCCCGGGCAATGGCCGGAAAGTAGAGCGCCGCCTGCACCAGCGCTGCCAGCGAGATCACCCCGGCCGCCGTGGATTCCGCGTTGCGGGCGTTGGACGGCAGCATGACAGCGACAAGGCTGCCAAGCCACGGCAGGATGACCAGCAGGACGAGAGGCATGGGGGGGTATCCGGGCCGAGCAGAAAGGATGTGGCCCGTCAATTATGCGGGAATTCCGATCGATCCGTCGTCTAACGTCAGCTAAAAGACGGGAAGTGACCGGCTGTCACCCCTGTTTTCGATCGACGGAGGCCCGCCCGTCGCATGCCTGCAACACCCCGCGTTCGCCGCATGGTCGACACGAAGCCGGCGCCGCCAATGCCCCCGGCACGCGCTCAGTTGAAGTGCACGTCCACCGGGAATTCCACGACGCGCGCCGGCGCCGCCTGCTCGTTCTGGGCGTACTCCATGCGGATGGTGGCATGCCCGCCAACGACGGCAGCAAACACCCAGACCTGATAGACGCGGCCGTCGATGGTCCGCCGTTCCGGGCCGCTGACGTGGCGCATCTCGGGCGAGCTGCGACCCCGCCGATAGATGAGCAGGCTCTCGTCCACGGCCAGCCTCAGCTCCAGCGCCTGCCCCACCACCAGCCGGGTCTCGGTGCCGGCCTGCTGATCGGTCCGGATGATCCGCTCGCGTCGCCAGCCGTCATCGTCGTCACCATCGTGACCGCAGGCCGCCAGCAGCATCCCGCCTCCCAGGGCCACCACGCCCTGCAGCAGCCGGCGGCGCGCCTGCCCCTGATCCCGTTCGGTCATCGTTGTCTGCATATGCTTGCTTGATTCCTGCATGGACGCCTCCGATTCCTGTGCTTCCGACGCGCTGCCGGGCCCCTGCCCCCCACGCAAGGGGGCTTTCGGACCCGGAGGCCAGCGCCGGAAATGGATAACGTACCACCCCGGACGGCCCCGTCTGTATCAGCCCCTCCCCGAAGTCCGGGGTTTCACCCAGATTCAGTCACAGTCTGAAAACAGGATTTACACACCGACGGCACCGACCATCCATACCGGCCGTCATGGGCGCAACGGCAATCCGCAGGCACTTTCGGTAGACTTCAGAAGGTCTGGACAACCCGGCGGAACATCCCCTCCGCGTCGTGCGCCCCCAGGGTTGCACAGCCTGCTCCGCCCTTCCCTTTTCCGATGGACAATCCTGCCAGTCTGCTTGCCGCCCTGCAGAACCGCCTCTATCAGCAGGCCCCCGAGAGACACGGCATATCGGGTGCCTTTCTCAAGGCCCTGGCCGTCTTTCTGGCCGTCGTGCGCGACCTGGCCTTCGGCCAGCTGATGCTGCGCGCCACCAGCCTGGTCTACACCACGCTGCTGTCCATCGTGCCCATGCTGGCGCTCACCTTCTCGGTGTCCAAGGCCTTCGGCGTGCACGGCCAGATCGAGCCGGCGCTGCAGCGCTTCATGGAGCCGCTGGGCCCCAAGGGCGCCGAGATCACCACCAACATCATGCGCTTCATCGACAACATGCACGTGGGCGTGCTGGGGTCGGTGGGTCTGGGGATGCTGCTGTTCACGGCCGTATCCACCATCCTCAAGATCGAAAGCTCCATCAACACCATCTGGCACGTGAAGACGATGCGCCCGCTCTCGCAGCGCATCAGCTACTACCTGTGCATCATGCTGCTGGGCCCCATCCTGGTGGTGTCGGCGCTGGGCCTCAACGCCACGCTGGCCTCCTCCAACCTGGTGCAGATGATCATCAGCGTCGAGCCCTTCGGGCGCCTGGCGGTGCTGGCCGGCCGACTGCTGCCCTACGTGCTGGTCATCGGGCTGTTCCTGTTCCTGTACCTGTTCATGCCCAACACGCGGGTGCGCCTGCTGCCGGCCCTCACCAGTGCGCTGGTGGCCGGCATCTGCTGGCAGAGTGCCGGCTGGGCCTTCGCCCGCTTCGTGGCCGGCTCCACCCAGTACGCCGCCATCTATTCCAGTCTGGCCATCCTCATCATCTTCATGATCTGGCTGTACGTGAGCTGGATCGTCGTGCTGGTGGGCGCCAGCGTGGGCTTCTACATGCAGCACACCGAATGCCTGATGGCCCCCCCGGGCGAAGAGCCGCACCTGTCGGCACAGAGCCAGGACCAGCTGGCCCTGGCCATCATGCAGGCCCTGGGCGAGCGTTACCTGCAGGGCAGCGCGGCCCTGCGCACCGAGGAACTGGCCAGGCGCTTCCACACGCCCGGCTACGCCGTCGACGGAATCCTGGAGGCACTTGCGGCCCACGGCATCGTCGTGCGGTTGGACAAGAGCGAGCCGACGACCTGGATGCCGGGCCGCGACCTGAGCAACATCACGCCCTGGCAAGTGCTGGAAGCCGTGCGCCATGCCGGCGGCATCCACCCGCCCGAACCGGACGCCGAGCGGATCATCCAGACCTTCTCCTACGCCCAGGACCAGATGTCGGCGGTGCTGTCCACCATCAGCTTCCGTGACCTGCTCACCCAGCCGCCACGGGACCGTCAAGCGGTCCGCAGCGGCATGGCGCATGGCATTGGCAGCGGCCTGCACACGGCCCCGGGCGGCGCCGTCGTGACCGGTTCCACCAAGGCTGCACTGCCCACACCGGACACCGGCGTCAGCCTGGCCGACGAGGTGGGCGGCGTGGGCCTGCGCAGTACGGCCCAGCGCCGGGCCGCGCTGCAGCAGCTTGAGCGCCATGCCCAGCGCGATGCCGACGAGGCGGCCCGCCTGTCGCCGATCTTTGCGGACACGGCCCCGCTGGACGACCTGTTCGACGGCAGCCGGCTGGAAGCCCAACTGCAGGCCGAGGACCGCGCCAGGATCAAGCCAGCCCAGCGCACGACGACAGGCGCTCCCGGCGCCAGCGCCGCGGACAAGTCGGAACGCCCCTCAGAGCAGTCGGCTCCGGCATCGAAAGGCGCAGCCAACAAGGGGGTCTTATCCAGACAGGCCACTGCTTCGACTGTCCCTGCGCCCCCAGGGGAGGCAACCAGTGACAAGGCATCCCCGCACGCCACGTCCGGATCTGCCGCAGCCCTTCGGGCCGGCACACCGCCAAAAGGTGCATCCCCGGTCCGTCACGTGCCCTCCACCGGCCATGCACGCGACCTGTTCCGCGGGTCGTTGGGCAAGGCCTGAGACCCGCTGGGCACCGTCGGGGCCCGGTCTTGGCCTCGGCGATGCTCTGGCGTGCACCTTTTGTCACACCCGTGCGCCTGAACAGCCACCGAACGCCTGAGCCCTTCTGATGCGGGCCCCGGCATGGCCGCTTGAACACGAGCGCCATCGTCCCCAATAATCACCTGAACCCCTGGTTCACCCCCATTCCGGCCCCGGCCACCCGCTGGCCGGCCCATCGCCACCCCATCGAGACCTGCCGTGCCCCCATTTGTCCGCGCCGTCCTGCTCATCAACACCATCTTCTACCTGCTGCAGCAGAACTTCTATTACGACATGATGGTCTGGTTCGCGCTCTGGCCTGACCTGACCGTACTGCTGACCCATCCCTGGCAGATCGTCAGCTACAGCGTGCTGCATGGCAATTTCACGCACCTGCTGTTCAACATGTTCGCCGTCTGGATGTTCGGCTCGCGCATCGAGATGGTCTGGGGGCCGCGCCGCACGGCCATCACCTATCTGTCGGCCATCGTCTTCGGCGCCATTGCCCAGATTCTGGTCGGTGACCTGCTGTCCACCGACGGTGCCCCGATCATCGGTGCCTCGGCCGGCGTCTTCGGCATCCTGCTGGCCTATGCCCTGGTCTTCCCGCACGAGCGGGTCATGCTGCTGATCCCACCCATCCCGCTGCCAGCGCGCGTATTCGTGGCGATCTACGCGGCACTGGAACTGTGGCTCGGCCTGACCGGCACGCAACAGGACGTGGCCCACTTCGCCCACCTGGGCGGCCTGCTGGGCGGCTGGATCGGCTATCGCTACATCCGGCGGTAAAAGGCGTAGCCGGTAAAAGGCATATTCGGCGGCAGCAGACACCATCCACGATGCGGGCCTGCTGCCGGGAAACCAACAACGACTGCCGGCCATCCGGCAACACAGGAGACACCCATGACCCATGACCGCTTCCATCCCCTGCTGCAACGCCTGGGCCTGGCCCTGCCCATCCTGCAAGCCCCCATGGCCGGCGTGGCCACGCCGGAACTGGCGGCTGCCGTCAGCAATGCAGGGGGACTGGGCGGTCTGGGCGCGGGTGCCAGCTCGCCCGAAGACGCGCGCCGGATGATCGAGGCCACCCGTGCCCTCACCGACCGGCCCTTCAACGTCAACGTTTTCTGCCATCGGACGCCCGCCCCCGATCCGGCTGGCGACGCGGCCTGGCTGCACCATCTGGCACCGCTCTATGCTCGTCTGGACATGGCACCGCCCACGCGACTGGTCGAGGTCTATCCCAGCTTCATGGACGATGACCGGATGCTGGACGTCCTGCTGGAAACCCGTCCGGCGGTGGTGAGCTTTCATTTCGGGCTGCCAGCGCCCCACCAGCTGCAGGCCTTGAAGAAAGCCGGCATCTGCCTACTGGCCAGCGCCACCAACCTGGATGAGACCCGTCGGATAGAAACGGCTGGACTGGATGCCATCATCGCGCAAGGCATCGAGGCCGGCGGCCACCGGGGCTGCTTCGATCCCGAGCCCGGTGTGCCGCTCCCGCCCGACGAACACCTGAGCACCGCCGTGCTGGTGAGGCAGCTGGTCCTGAACACCCGACTGCCCATCATCGCTGCCGGCGGCATCATGGACGGCCACGCCATTCGTGCCATGCAGGAGCTGGGCGCCGCTGCCGCGCAGCTGGGCACCGCCTTCGTGGCCTGTCCAGAATCCGCCGCCAACGCAGCCTACCGTGCACGCCTCAGGAGCGCCGACGCAGCCCATACCCGGCTGACCCGTGTACTCTCGGGCCGCCCGGCCCGTGGCATTGTCAGCTCGTTCATCGACTACGGCGAAGCACCGGATGCACCGCCGCCTGCCGCCTACCCGCGTGCCTACGATGCCGCCAAGCAGCTCCATGCCGCGGCCAGCCGCCGGGGTGAGCACACTTATGCCGCTCACTGGGCCGGTCAGGGCGCACCGATGATCCGCGAGATGCCCGCTGCGCAACTGGTGGCCACGCTGACCCGGGAGTGGCGGACAGCCTGATCGGTCTGCAGGTTCAACCCAGCCGATGGCGGAACAGCCAGGCAGCCAGCGGCAACGTCACCGCGATCATCACGACAAGCGGAACCAGGTGCGGCACGATGTCGACGAACGTAGCCCCTTCCAGGTACACGCCTCGCGCAATGGCCACGCCGAAGCGCAGCGGATTGGCATAGGTGGCCACCTGCAGCACCTCGGGCATGTTGCGGACCGGCGTGAGCATGCCGGAGAGCATCATCAGCGGCATGACCACCAGGAAGGTGTAGAGCATGGCCTGCTGCATGGTCAGCGACAGCGCCGACAGCGACAGCCCCATGCCGACAGCGGCCACCGTGAACACCAGAAGCCCCAGGTACAGCGTCACGATCGACCCTGCCATCGGGATCTGGAACCAGAAGCGGATGATCACCAGGATGATGGTCGACTGAAGAAGGCCCACCAGCACCGACGGCACCGCCTTGCCCACCAGGATCTGCATCGGCGTGAGCGGCGTCACCAGCAGCTGGTCGAAGGTGCCCTGCTCGCGCTCGCGCGCCACCGACAGCGCCGCCAGCAGCAGCGTCTGAATCAGGCTCAGCGAGGCGATCAGCGTCGGCATCAGGGACCAGCGCGACTCCAGGTTCGGATTGAACCAGGCACGCCGCTCGATCTTCACCCCGCCCGTGCCGGAAAGCCCCGCCGCCTTCCGCAGCGTCTGGTTGTAGCTGCCCACAATGCTGCTCACGTAACCCGAGGCCAGCCCCGCCGTCACCGAATTGCGGCCATCGAGAATGAGCTGCACCGCCGTGGTCTGTCCCTGTGCGAGCCGGGGCGCGAAGTCGGCCGGAATGCTCACGACGAACATGGCCCGACCCTCATCGATCACGTCGGCGATCTGCCGGGCATCGGACAGTGTTGCCACCTGCCGGAACAGCCCGTTGCTCTCGACGCGGGCCAGCAGCCGGGCCGAGGCCTCGCTGCGGCTCTGATCCAGCACCGCATAGGGCGTGTCGTGCAGGTCGTAGGTACCCACGTAGCCATAGAGCAGCGCCTGCAAAAGCGCCGGCACGAACAGGATGATGCGATTGGCCGGCTCCTTGAAGAGCGCCACCAGCTCCTTTCGGATCAGCGCCAGCACCTGCCGGACTGCCAGCAGCCATCCGGCCAGCCACGCCCCATGCATTTCATCCTGCCTCATCCGGATACCCCCCGGGCAGGATCGACAACACGCGCCTTCACCTGCCGCTTCTCTCTCTGCGTTCGGATCTCCACCGCCCTGCCCTGTCAGTCCAGCCGTTTTCTTACCGTGCGCAACGTGGCCCACAGCAGCAGCGCCGCATACAGCAGCAGAATGACCAGGTCCTGCGCGATGGTCGGCCAGTGGTTGCCCATCAGGAACAGGCTCTTGGTCAGCCCCATGAAGTGCGTGGCCGGCAGCAGGTGCCCGATGACCTGAACCAGTGCCGGTGCGTTGCGCAGGTCGAAGATAAAACCCGAAAGCATCATCGACGGCAGCAGGCTCCCCAGAAGGGCCACCTGACTGGCCTGAAACTGGTTGCGCGTGCGCCCCGAAATGAAGAGCCCCATCAGCAACGACACCACCAGGTACAGCGTGCTCCCCAGCACCATCATGCCCAGCGAGCCTCGCATCGGCACCTCGAAAAGGAAATGCGCCGCCAGCAGGCACATGGCCAGGTCCACCAGCCCCACTCCCACGTAGGGAATCAGCTTGGCCAGCACGATCTCCAGCGGCCGCACCGGCGTCACGAAGAGCGACTCCATCGTGCCGCGCTCCCATTCACGGGCAATGAGCAGCGAGGTGAGAAAGGCCCCGATCAGCGTGAGCACCAGTACCAGCAGTCCCGGCACCAGGAACCAGGTGCTCTCGCCGGCCTCGTTGAACCACAGCCGCTGCTGCACCTGCACGCTGCCCGCCGCCAGGGTCTGACCAGCCGGGCCAGCCCGATCCGCCTCCTTCTGCGCCCAGAGCGCCAGCACGCCATTCACGTAGGACTCGATGGTGGCGGCCGACGTGGATTCACTGCCATTGACCACCAGCTGCACCGTCGCGTCGCCGGTCTGCAGCCGCCCGGAAAAGTCCGATGGCACCCGCAGGATGGCCTCCACCTCGTGCCGGCGCAACCATTGCTCGGCCTCGGGCATGCTGCCTGCCCAGCGCGACTCCATGTAGGTGGATCCACGCAGTCCGGCCAGCACCTGCTGCACCCGGGGTGACGCATCTTCCAGCACCATCGCCACCCGCACGTCCTTCACGTCGAAGGACATGCCGTAGCCGAACAGCAGGATCAGTGTCACCGGCAGCGCCAGCCCCACCAGCAGATTGCTGCGGTCGCGCAGCATCTGGTGGAACTCCTTCTTCACGAGCGCCCACAGCCGGTGCCAGAAACCCGTCGCCTTCATGAACAGCTCTCCTGCGTCCACAGGTCAACAACAGGGTACCGAGGGTGAGTGTCAAACAGGAGGGTGCACTTCCTTGCCCGCAGGCGGGCGCCCCGCCCGGATGTCATTCGCCTGACTGACGGATTCACGATAGCGATCCTGGTCATGTCACAGCCTCCCGGCGTCCCTGCTCGACAATGGCGATGAACGCCTCGTTCATGTCACTGCGCGCCCCGCCCGCCAGCTCGCGCACCTCGTGCGGCGTGCCCAGCGCCAGCATCCGCCCCGCATCCTGGATGGCAATGCGGTCGCAGTATTCGGCCTCCTCCATGAAGTGCGTGGTGATGACGATCGTCACGCCCTGTGCCGACAGCGCCGTGATGGTGCGCCAGAACGCACGTCGCGCCAGCGGGTCGATGCCACTGGTGGGCTCATCCAGGAACAGGATGTCGGGCGCATGGATGAGCCCTGCCGCCATGGCCAGCCGCTGGCGATAGCCGGCTGGCAGCAGACCGCTTTCGGCCTCCGGATCCAGATCGAAGCGCTGCAGCATGGCCTGCGTCCGCTCGGCGAGCTGGCGGCCGTGCAGGCCATAGGCCGCGCCATAGAACGCCAGGTTCTCGCGCACGGTCAACGTGGCATAGAGCGAGAACTTCTGCGCCACATAGCCGATACGGGCCCGCGCCCGCGCCGGTGCCACCCGCAGGTTCGCGCCCGCCACCTGCAGCGAGCCGCTGGTGGCCGGCAGCAATCCGCACAGCATCCGGAACGTGGTGGTCTTGCCGGCCCCGTTGGGTCCCAGCAAGCCGAAGATCTCTCCCCGCCGCACCTCGAACGAGGTGCTGGCCACCGCCGTGAAGTCACCGAAGCGGCGCACCAGATCGCGCACCACGATGACGGGTTCAGCGTGGTCTGCCACCGATGAAGCGGTCGATGAGTCCGTGGGCACGCCGGACGCTGCCCAGTGGGACGCCCCTGCCCCCTCATTCGGGGGCGGAGATGCCACGGACCGATCCAGCTGCTTCACAGGAGCTGGCAGCTTTTTCCCTGGGACCGTCAGAGCATCGTTCCACGATCCGTGCAGGGTGCGATCTGCTCCGGCCGCAGGCGGCCCTTCCGAAGACGACCGCCCACCGGCCGCCTCTGCGTGCTGGCGCAGCATCAGCATGAAGGCATCCTCCAGCTCGGCTGGTCGGGGATGCACCTCCACGTCCTCCAGCAACGGCCGCAATGCCGCTTCATCAACATCCGGCCGACGGATGAAGCGTACCTGTCCACCGCGAGGCACGGCATCCACCACGGTGGACACCGCATCCAGCAGCCGCGCCTGCAGCATGCGCGCCGCCATGCCAACCGGCGGCGTCGCTACGAAGGTAAGGCCCTGCGCCCGCTGCGCCAACGCCTGCGGCGTGCCGTTGGCCAGTACGTGACCGGCGTTCATCACGTGAACGTGCGTACAGCGTTCGGCCTCGTCCATGTAGGCGGTACTCACCACCACGCTCAGCTGCTCATCCCGCACCAGCTGCAGCAGGATCTCCCACAGATCACGACGCGACAGCGGATCCACCCCCACGCTGGGCTCATCCAGCAGCAGCAGTTCGGGCGATCGCACCAGGGTACAGGCCAGGCCCAGTTTCTGTTTCATGCCACCCGAAAGCTTGCCGGCGGGACGCGCCGTGAAGCGCGCCAGATCCGTCATCGCCATCAGCCGGGCAAAGCGTTCGCGGCGCACCGCCTGCGGCACGCCATGCAGATCAGCGTACAGGTCCAGGTTCTCCTGCACGCTCAGATCCTCATACAGGCCAAAGCGCTGAGGCATGTAGCTGATGCGGTCCTGGACCTCCTGGGCGTTGCGGGTCACATCCAGCCCCAGCACGTGAAGACTGCCCTCCTCCGGTGCCAGCAGTCCGGCCATCATCCGCATCAGCGTGGTCTTGCCCGCGCCGTCCGGCCCCACCAGGGCCGTGAGCTGCCCCCGGGGCACCGACAGCGACACCCGATCCAGCGCCACCAGCGGACGCCCATCCGGACCGGTAAAGCGCCGGGTCAGGCCCTCGGCGCGAACCACGGAATCATCCGGCCTCATGCTTCCGGTCCGCTGTGCCTGACTCCAGCCGCACCGTCACCGGTTGCCCCAGCCGCAGCACATCATCGGGGTCATCCACCAGCACCCTCACCTCGTACACCAGGCTGGTGCGCAGCACCTCGGTCTGCACTGACTTGGGCGTGAATTCGGCCACCGACGAGATGTAGCCGATCTTCCCGGCCAGCGTTCGTCCCGGCATCGAATCGACGCTGAGCTGCGCCGCCTGCCCGGGCTTCACCTGCCCCAGGCTGGACTCATCCACGTAGATGCGCGCCCATTTGGGACTGGTCACCGCCAGCGCCAGAACCGGGCGCTGCGGCGACGCCATGTCGCCCGGCTCCAGCAGGCGCGAACGCACCACGGCCGCCACCGGCGCCCGCAGATCGCCCTGTTCCAGCTGATGACGCAGCAGCGCCAGCTGGGCACGTGCCGCCGCCACCTGGGCATCGGCCGCATCGATTTCCTCACGGCGTGCGTTGCGCTGCTCATCGTTGAGACCGTTGTTCGGGTCGAAGCTGACCTCGAAGAACTCGACCAGGTGCTTGGTGATGACGGGGCGCGACAGCGCGGAAACGAGCGGGTACTTGCCTTCGTAGAGCG